>Ga0307509_10006348_pt1 | contig 15952 bp, 22 predicted proteins | sample 10_EM_MG_FD_202245 | JGI IMG/M metagenome (GOLD analysis project Ga0307509, IMG submission 202245) | Populus trichocarpa ectomycorrhiza microbial communities from riparian zone in the Pacific Northwest, United States - 10_EM | ecosystem: Host-associated > Plants > Roots > Unclassified | place...
CCCTCAAAGGGTCACTCCCGGGGGGGATGGCAAACACGAGGCACATGGAGAGCGGGGTTACCGAAGGTGAGAGTTTGTAGGATGTGGGAATCTGGGAGGGCAAAAGATGCTGAGATTAGTCTCGAGTTTCGAGCGGGTCAAAGTATCGATACGCACCCCTGCGGCCCGAAGTGCCTCGACGAGACTGTGAAGGTAGAAGAGCGAACGGGATTGGATGTCATGTATGTCATGTAGATCGTAGTCTAAGACCGATCAGGGAGGCGTAAGGTCCATGTCGGATCTCAAGCTTAAGCCTCAGCTTGCAGGAACTACGTACAGGAATCACGGGGGTAGCACGTGGGGACAATGCAGCTGAGCCTCACGGATTGACCAGTGCGGCGGTAAAGGCTGGAGACGTGGTCGTACGACCATTGATCAGGCTCTGTAGGCGGGGATGTATGCGGATCATGATGCATGATGAACGGACCTAGCGAAAGGTTGGATGGCGTCTTGAATGCTGGCCAACTGTGCGCGAATGATGGTCAGTCGACGCTCTCTACGCGAGAGGTTGACAACTGACCTCAGACAAGTCTGCGACCTGAGGGGAAGCAGGGAAGGGGGCGGGGGTGGAGGAGGAGGACTGGGTGAGGACGGAGATCATTGTAAGTATGGGGATTGGGATTATGGGGAAGAGAGGGAGGGAGAGGGGGGCGGGGCTTATATACTCAAGCTCCGTTCGCGCGTAGAGGGGACCAGGTCGGAACCTGTGCACTCCTTGATCGGTCACGAGCGAGTCCAGCTGCCACTCCCAAAACACAACAGTTCCTCGCCCGCCGAGTTGAAATTGAAAGCAACTGTGGGACGAAAGATCCATCACCACGCTGGCTGGATCTCGGGGGTGTAAAACATAAAACAATCCAATCCAGTTCCGGCGGAGGACCGCGAGCCCAGTCCGCTGTTTCGTAAACCTTACATACCCTCCGTTTCCATCCCTGTTCCCTTTCCTCGTTTCAATGTGCACACCGGACCTAGATTTGTCTCGAGGACAGCTCGGCTAATCCCAAATGACGATTTTCTTTTCTGTCACCCTCACCAGCCTCCGCCTGGCCCCCGAAGATGACGACGTCACCAAATACGCGATCAGCTCGGCGTCTACTCACCCCACCAGACACTTCCACGATAACCACGACCACTTCTCAGCGTTCACTCTGAACCCTAGCGGCCACCGACGACCATGTGGTGGTTAGACCCCGGCAAGGAGGTCTTGAACGTTGTACGCACAAACGCCCCCGTCCGAAACACCGCCGAACCCCTTGACCCAAACGCAATCATAGCTGTTCAACCGCATCCTCGCACCCTATGTCGTAAATTTGGACATGAATCAGGTGAACTATGGTATCGGACAAGGTGATAGTCGAGCCTCTCGCTCCGGATCGGATACCCCAGTTTGAGATTCACGCTCATCTTACTAGGTCAACTGACGCTGCACAAACTCCGGCTAAAGAAAGGCGCTTTGGACAAGTTCAGGCTCCCGGTGGATGTCATCGAAGGTACGCGCATCCACTTCGGTCGCCCAGCCCCGAAACCTATGCATACACCCCCGTTTCGACACTAGGTCACCTCGGCAAATTCACGCTTTCCCTTCATTGGATGAACTTGGGCAATCAGCCGGTGGAAGTCCTGATCGAAGATGTTTACCTCCTCGTCACCCCTTCCCCGCAAGGCGAGGAAGATCCAGAGGATGAAACCAATCGCGCACATGCCGCAAAGATGGAACGGCTCGAAAACGCCGAATTGCTCCACATGCGCAGCCAATCCGAAGTCACAACAGGTTCGTTGCCTTCTGTTTCTCCCGGTCCGATCACCTTGCGTTCATTCCGCTGGTGGTCCCATCACCCAGAAGACACTAGTGCATGAATGCTATTCTCTCCGCTATCTATTCTATCTCTCGTCCCCATAATCCTCCCAATCTCATGTGTCTCCAGATGCTACGGAGGACTCTCAAAAGTCCCAGGGTCTCATAGCCTCACTCATAACCAAGATTGTGAACAATCTTCAGGTGACAATCAAGAACGTTCACATTCGATACGAAGACAAACTCAGCGTACCTGGGGTAAGTTTCTACCGCTGTGTTCTCACGTTGGCGCACCCATATTCAATCGACCATTTCATCCATCGCTTTCATTACATTCGCCTCGCTTGGCGGTGGCGCGTTGGCGTTTGTTGTAGCACCCATTCGCAGCAGGAATCACGCTAGCCGGTTTCACCGCTATCTCGACCGATGGAGACTGGAAACCGGCATTCATCGACAGCACCGCGGGGGCCGTCCACAAGGTTCGTCCCGACCTCCTTTTCATTTACCTTTCACCCGGGGCGTCAGTACCAGACGGCGCTCGGTTCCACCGTTCCCCCATCCGCTATAATCGTACCCCAATAATTCACCTTGTGTCCAATCTGTCAACTGATATGAAGTGTGCTGACCAAAATTAATCTCAATGGTGCCGCCTCCACCTGGCACCTGTTATCTGCGTGTCTATCGCCTCGTGCATTCCTTTAGTTGGCCTCATTACAATCACTCGCCGTTTATTTCGACACTGATTCGGCGAGTATGGCCGGATTACCGTACGCCGAAGCTGTCGAGAAGTTCAACGGGCTCGTGAGTGTTTCATGATTCACCTTTCGGTTCCGCGGATCCCAAAGCGTTGGTCTATTCCGAAAACGTGTTGGGGATTGTCTCTCGAGAATTTGCACCCTCGTCTGGCTATGCACCATTCCGTATGCGTGACATACCAATTCCGACACCTTTGGCTTGACGTTTCAGCGGTCTTGCCCTCTGCCCTTGCTACGCACGTTCCTGACAAGATATTCTCCCCGGCTGTCGACTCCGGATCGTGAATTGACTTTTCTTTCCCCCAGATTTCCAAAGACGCCGACTCCCCCGATCACCAGTTCATCTTGAAGCCCGTTACTGGAGATGGTCGTGTGAGCCCCTCTTTTGGGCCCCATGTAACCCGCGAGCCGCCGAACTGAATCGTTTTGCTCGTGCGGAAACTCTAGATTGTCATGCACAGCAACCTCTCGAAAGACGTACCGAAATTCGATATCGAACTATTGTTCGATGAAATCGGCGTCCTGCTGGATGACAATCAATATCGCGATGCCATTTCGCTAGTGGACATGTACCATTTCTACACCAGACAGCACCAGGTAGGCGTCTGATTTCCCCTTTCGTTTATCACCGTCCGTATTAACCCATCCCACGCTCCCTGTTTTTGACGCTTCCTTATCTCCTTCCATTTCGCCCCCACGATCCCGATCTGGTGCCATGCTTGACCAAACCCCACGAACATCTCCCCTCGATGCCGTTATCCCCCCAACATGTTAACGTTTCGCGCGCTCCTTTGGCACACGGTTTCGTTTCCCGTGTCACATTCAAACTTTCGCCTCAAACACGACCACCCCACAACCGCCCGGCACACTGAATTGACGCATCGGCCCTAACCAGTATCGGAAATACCGACCGACCGTCGAGGCCTTGGAATCGAATCGACCCCATGCGCTCCTGCAATTTGCTGGGCGAGCTATATTGGATGAAGTTAAAGAACGGAGGTACAGATGGACGTGGGAATATTTTGCGGCTAGGCGAGATGACAGGAAGGGGTATGTGGAACGCTTCAGAAAGAAGCTCTTAGAAAGCGCGACCCCTGAGGTAAGTGCACGCTCGGTTACTTAGCTTGACGACCGGAGCTGGTGAGAGAACGGAAGAACGGTTGAAACGCCGCGGTTTCACCCTCGTGCCGTTCGCGGCTTTGCTTGCTTCTGATCGGGGGTTCTTCCAGCTCGACTGACGTCATTATACCTTTCCCATCGGATTTTAGGATACAGAAAAGCTCGACGAACTCGAGAAAAAACTGGAATACGATGATATTCGATTCTATCGTTCCATCGCCCGCCAACGAGCTCGCAAAGAGCTTGCCGAAAAGAGGAGACGAGATGAAGAGAACAAGAAGAAACCCCAAACGGGAGGAGGATGGACAGGTTGGCTTTGGGGTTCCCAACAAGCCACGGGTGACACGAAGGCGGCCGACGACCCGTTTACCACCGGCGAGATGAATGACGAACAACGGAGACAGCTGTACGAGGTTCTGGATTATGACGAGAGGACCGCGCTGGCCGAGTCCTTCACTGCACCTAAGGATGCGCTCAAACTTCGCGTGACGTCGAAGCTCAACAAGGGTTCGTTCGGGCTAAGGACGGACCCTCATGGCGAAACCAAGGACATCGTGTCCGTCGTCTTCGATGTCTTCCGCGCCAATTTTTCCCAACGGCCGGAAGGATTCGACACCTCTATCTCGTTAGGAGGCTTCGAGGTCTACGATGGGACGACCAAAAATTCTCTCTATCCTCAGATTGTTCACGTAAAAGAATCGACTGGGTCGTCCACGACGGTCACTAACCAGGCGTTGCTGAGGAAAGGGAGCGTCAACACGGAGGATCCCTTCTTTTCCCTGAAGTTTGAGAAGGCTCCGCTAGATGAGAGAGCAGACACCGCGTTAACGATGCGTATGAGGCACATGGAGATTATCTACCATCGAGGAATCGTGGAGGCGGTTTACGAGTTTTTCCGGCCGCCGGCGAGCCAGCTTGAATCGGTCGAAGCTCTCTTGGTGAGAGCGTACCACGGAGGAGCCTTGTCGTAGCTGACCACTGCTTCAGGATGTCGCCAGCCAGACATTGGAAGGCCTTAGGAAGGAGACCCGGGCGGGGTTGGAATACGCTCTACAAAAACACAAGACGCTCGACGTTCAAATGGATCTCAACGCCCCGATCATCGTTATTCCAGAAGAGTACGTTCTTCGGGGGGTTTGTTCTTGGGACCCCACACTGATACTGTCCCAGTATCACCACCGCCAAGGGGAAACACCTGGTAATTGATGCCGGTCATATTGCCATCGAGAGCAACCTTGTGGACAAACAGGCACTCAGGGAGATCCACCTCAAGAGGAACCAGCAGTACAGCGAGGACGATTACAGGAGACTTGAGTCGTTGATGTACGACAAGTTTTTCCTGCGACTCGAGTCAGCCCAGGTACTTTCTGCTTCGCGTTTCGCCTGTCACCATGTCGTTGACTTTGGTATTAGTTCGTCATCGGCGATGACATCCAAGCCTGCCGCAAAGCTCTGACCTCACCCGAGCGAGACACCCTACACCTGCTCGAGCGCATCAACATGGATTTCGAAGTCCAAAATTCGATCGTCCCGACCGCATATAATCTCGCTCGGTTCAAGGTATCTGGCAATCTGCCAACTCTTCAACTCAACATGTCCGACGTCAAGTATCGCTCCCTTATGCGGCTTATTGATGTCTGTATCCCTCACTTTGGCGATGATGCACCGAAGAAGCCCCAGATTCCCGAGGCACCGAAGAGCGAGTTTCCGTTGGCGCCACTTCCACCGACCTTCACTCTTCCGGGAGTTTTCCGAGCCAAGGAAACTGCCTACACGGTAGATCAAGCCTCGATCGCAGAAAAGGAGGAGGAGGAGGAGGATGATGGTAACGACGAGGAGTTCTTCGAGGCAGTCAGCGGGGATTCCGACGTAAGTTTTCCCCCCAAGCCGCCCCTTTGTGGATCTAGTAACTGACAAAACGAAAGAACCCCAAGATCCATCAACACATCTTTGAGTTGAATTTCCAGGTGCAGAAACTTAGGGCTGCTCTGTTCAGGTCTGCCAGTGATGGTACTGAACGACCCCTCGGAGATGTTACATTTGAGCGGTTTTCACTGGCATTTGCGCTTGCGAAATACGACATGAGCGTCAACATTGACTTGAGGTTCGTTATCCCCCGCGTGGCTCATTTGGTGATACCCATCAGGTCTTCTGGTTTAGGTCCGTCTCCATGAACATTTACCAGCCCGGCCTACCGACGATCGAGTTCATGTCCTCAGCGGACACCGTGGCTCAAGACGACCTACTAATCGTTCGGTATAAGAAATGCCAACCCGAATCGCCCGTTTTCCTCACTCAGTTCGATGGGATCGACCAGAGCGTGGACATCAAGATTTCTACTTTCATATTCAGGGCGGCCCCGGAACCGGTTCTAGCAGTCTACGACTTCGTGATGACGACATTTGTTCCGGCTCCGGCTCCGAATCAGCAGCTGCCGGCGAGGGAGTTCTGACAGGCCAGGGTAAGGATGCCGCCCCGGTTGTCATTGCGGAACAACAGCAGGCGGCTCAGAAGATCAGGGTTCTTGTTAACCTGGCCAGTGTCCAAGGTAATCTCCCCACTTGTGTTGTTGTGCGTTTTCTGACACCAGATAACAGTGATTTTGATGAACAACGGTGTGAAGCTCAGTGTCTTGTCGCTGTCCACCGCGAACGTCAGCGTTCTGTTAGGCAACAACACAATGCTGATCACCGGTCGCCTCGGAAGCCTTAACCTTATCGACGATTCGGAGATGTACACCATTCACCAACAGTTCAAGCAGATCCTTTCGATAGAAGGAAACGATTTCGCCGAGTTTTCGTACCAAACATTTGACCCAACGAACCATGAAACCTACACCGGAGTCAAGTCCAAGGTCCACCTCGCGGCGGGCTCGGTCAAAGTCAACTTCCTGGAAGAGCCGTTACACGACATCTACCTATTCTTGATCAAGCTCGCCAGGCTCAAGGGAGTTTACGATGCCGCGACACAGGCGGCGGTTCAACGGGCACAGGAAATCGAAAGAATGCAGTTTGATGTATCTGTCAAGACCCCCATTATTGTCTTCCCTTCGGACTCCACGCACTCTCCCGATAGGCTCACGATGCGTTTGGGGGAGTTAAGCGCGAGCAACTCGTTTGACGGCCCTGATAGCACCATCAATGCCGGGTTGACTGGGATACAACTCACTTCGGACTTCAAAGCGGCTGATGGAACCTCGACACTAAACATTATCGATAATATCGACATATTTGCGGAAATCAAGCAGGCGACCGGTATTGACAGGAGTGTAGATTTCAACCGCCCTGATTCGCAGGTTTGCAGTCCCTTCGCCAGGCCGAACACTCCGTGGCTGACTTCGTTGTTATAGATCGCGGTCTCGATATCCGATGTCAAGCTGCATTTGACCCAAACTCAATATATAGTGCTCATCGAACTATCTCGAGCTATTCCGCGTATCTTGCAGGGTGCGCCTCAGGGAGAAATACAGGCACACCAATCATTGTCGATCAAGGACCCCAGTCAACAACCAACGGATTGGGACAACGATCCTACCAAAATTTCTGCCAGTCTACAACCGGAACTCGCCGTCCGTTCCGTCGAGGGCGGTGCTAAACCGTGGACGACGATGGATCTGGTTGTCACTATCGGCGCGGTGAAGCTACACCTGTACGACGAGCACGCGACGGAGCGCAATCTGCGTGACTGCGGGATTGCAAGGTTCGCACTGAACAACAACTCCCTTCGAATGAAGACGCTCTCGAACGGATCGTACGAGGCACAGGTCATCCTCAAGTCCTTCACTATGAGCAACACCAGAAAGGGCGACACGAAGTTCAGGGAGATCGTTCCCGCAGCCCGGCACGAAAGGAACCAGGTGATGGTTTTGTACAGCGCAGCAGGTGGCAGCGATAATTCGTCGGTTGCGATCGTCACCGTGGACTCCCCACAGCTCATCCTTGCCATCGATCCGATGTTTGCGCTGTTGGATTTTGCGACAAGTCCGTTCAACACGCTCACTCCACAACCTCAACCCGGGGCCGCATCCACTGCACAAGTTAAAACCGGGGGTACGCAAGTTGTTACCCAAGAATCGGACACACCAGAGCAAGGGGGTGGGATCGGATTTAGGTTTGACCTACACGATGTTGTGGTTAGTATCCTGGAAGACGAGACGAGTGTCGACTCTCGAGCTCTGCGGTTATACGTCAGACAGCTACTCCTCTCTCAACAGGTAAGCTCGCTTTTCTATTTGTCTTTTATTTCACCACGTACTAATCCCTTGGGTGGGTACAGGGCATTCTCGCTTTGACCGTTGAGGACCTCGGAATGTCCCTCACGCGCATGAACAATATTTCCGACTCTGCGCGGTTCTTGGACAACGTTGACTTAACGTTCTCCTTGGACAGCCGTTCCACTACTTCGCAACAATTGACGAGCATCGAAGCCGGCGCGAAGCCAATCGTGTTCCGAGCGTCATATCACGATATCAATCTCATCATGAACATCACCAATAAAGCCCTCGAGATGTACGGTAAAACGGCTAACGCAAGAGCGCAGAAACCAGAGCCCGGCGCAAAATCGACGGTCGATTTTGCGACAGCGGAGCCCAGCGCGCTCGCGGTTACTATGATGGCTACTTCCCACCCCGTCGCGAGTGCTCATGTTATCACGTCGAAAGAACAAGTAAAGGATCCACACCACCTTCTCCTGGCCATCACTGACGTTTGGATCAGCTCAAAGCAACGTTCGAGGGACTGAGGATCGTCCTCATTGGAGATGTCCACGAGCAGCCGATGTTGCACTTGAAGATCAACCCGTTCAACATCGCCGTCAGGGACTGGTCCGGCGACGTTAGTTATCCGGCTTGCTGATACGTAGATTCCGTACTAACGGTACCTACCACAGTTACACGCGACAACCACCCTGGCGACACACATCAGCTACTGGAACCTGACAAACTCTCACTGGGAGCCTTGTATGTTCTCACCCCAGACCCACAAACTCATTGCTGATCTATATTTTAGTCATCGACCCATGGACGTTCTCAACCACGGTAAGCTTTCCACATCGGCCGTAGAATTGTGTTGGCTCACCCATACTAGGTTTCCCGTGACAAGGATACTGGTGGAACACACCTCACCGTCTCCGCCCGAGAGCGTCTGGACGTGAACATCAGTACCACTCTTGTCGAACTCGCCCTGTCGGTGTTTAGTCACTGGTCGAAGGATAAAGATGAGGGGCTTGCCCTGGCCCGAGGCGGCTATGCCCCCTACCGGGTCAGGAACCGTACAGGATCCCCCATCAACATCTGGGGTGACGCAGAAGGTATCAACAAGCAAGAAGTAGCCCCGACGAGGATTCAGGACAACGAGACCATCGATTGGAGGTTCGATGACTGGAAGACTATGCGAGAGGTAGGATCCCTTTCTATTCCGAGCAGAGGAATGTTCCCTCACGAACGCCCTACAGCATGTCACATCCGCTGGGAACCACAGTATCTGTGTTCAGTTCGTCGAACAAAATTGGGAGCAGCTGCGTAGCGTCCCAGTGGATCGCGAGGGAGAGTTTTGCTTCGCTCTCCGTGCTCGATCCGACAGCTCTGCGCATCGCTTGCTTTGCGAAGTCAAGGTCCAGGATAACGTCAAACTCGTCACACTCCGTTCGACCTATAAAGTCGAGAACCTAACTCTCTATCCCATTGAACTTACCTTGGTGGACGAAAAGGGACGGCCTGTGTATTCTTTGGAGAGGATCGGTGAGTATTCGTTCCCGGGATTGTAATGATGAACTGCTGGGCTCTGACGGTGTTCACAGCCCCTGGGCATGACTACGCCTTGCCAATCGAGGCGGTCGGCCACAATAAGCTCAGAATTCAGCCAGATCGTAAGTCGCGGGTTTTCACTGTTGGCGGGTGCTGAACGCTCGACGTGTGCTTCCAGAGGGCTTCGGTTACCGTTGGTCAAACGCGGTCCGTTACGAAGACCTACTGCAACGGAAGACCTTCACCATAAAGTGTCCGCATTCAGACGAGCGCGAGTCGGCCTTCCGCTTCCATGCTTACGTTCAAGTTGATCCCAATGATATCACCTTGCGGTTAGCGCCCCCCAGTTTTTATTCGCACTGACATCCCTGAACGGTAACCAGGAGGAAGTCTCCCAAGCTTAGCCTTAGGCTTCGCGCGCCGATCGAATTGGAAAACCTACTCCCTCACGACATACAGTACCGTATCTACGACAAGCATACCGACCAGCAATGGAAGAGCTACCTTCGCCATGGAGGGATCATGCCTGTTCACTCAGTCGAGCTTGCTCACCTCGTCCTCTTGAACGTGACCGTTCAGGATACGGGTACGTTAGAACATTTCGCCGTGGGATGGTCAACTTACTGGGGCTGCAAGTCTACCAACCCAGCGATTTTGCTATCATCAACACCGACGGCCATTCCGATTTCGAGGTAGAAAGCCTGCTCCAGATCGGTGACAAAAAGGGCGGCAAACTGCAGCTGAAGCTGAACTACGTGTAAATTGGTTCTCCCCTTGATTCGCTCGTACGCTGACAGTTAACCAGGCGCTTCCCGGATTCTGGAGGGGCCTTCAAAGTCCAGATATACAGTCCATACGTAGTTGTGAACAAAACCGGACTACCCTTCTACGTCAGGTCGACGCGTTCCAACCGGCCTGGGAGCGTACAGGACATCCCTGGAGAAACGGACCCGGACGTACTGGCGACACCCACCCCGTACCGTACGTGCGCTCATTGTAATTCGAGAGCGGCCCCTAACACGAGAAACAGTCGCTTCTCACCCTCAGGATGGAAAAGAGTTCCTGTTCAAAATAGGGGACTCGACCTGGTCAAAGGTCCGCATCTCTTTTGGACCGACGGGTTTATTCTGACTTTTGAGCAGGTTGTCAGCCTGGAGGCTCCGTCCGCTGACGCAAATTTATCGATTGCGTCGAGTACGCAAAAGATGGAAGAGATTCACGTCGGTTTGTCGTGGGCAGAGGCTCTCGGAAAGTACAAGCTGACCAAAGTAATCACCTTGAATCCGAGATTCGTTTTGGTTAACCGCCTGGATACCGATATCACATTCCGTGAACATGGGGGTGCTGCTCGTGGGAACGTCGCTCCAGGGGAGAAGTCATTCATGCACTTCATGAGGACCAGTGACGAGAAGCTGTTGACTCTCGCGTACCCAGGTCTCAATGCCAGATGGTACGTGGGATACTGCGTCCGGACGAGTTGCAGACTTACACATCCCAGGTCCCCCGCTATTAACATGGAAGACATTGGTATAGTCCATGTCCGATTGCCCTCATCGGAGTACGCCAGCGCACTCGTGCGGGCGGATATCAAGATCGATGCTTCGACGTTCTTTATTTACCTTCAGGACGCTAGAGACCATTGGCCATTCAAAATCGAGAATGAAAGCGATTATGTCATTGATCTTACTCAAATGGTATAGCCTTTCCGATTCACCTGGTTTTTGAAGTCCTGAACACACACAGGACTCTGCCCATTCCGAGACAAACCCAGCCGGACACCAGAAGGCCAATCCCTCGTACACGTTAGCTCCCAAGAGCGCAATCGACTATGCTTGGGACTACCCAGCTGCCAGGGAGAAAAAGATCCTCCTCACGATCGATGGATGGAGGCGTCCAGTGGATATCCTGGAGATCGGTAACCTCATGCCGTTCAAATTCGGTGTACGTTTAAGGAAGATCCCCATGGAGTCCCCCTGACCGCCTTTTCTGTAGGGTCGTACTGGGACGAGGGCAGTTTCTCTGGACGTTCGGGCTGACGGTCAAACCCAGATCCTACAGATCACGAACTACAATCAAGAATCGAGTGTGTATCGCCCCCGTCACCGGGCCTCCGTTTCGATCGCACGGCAGGACACATCCACCAGCAGCCAAGACGCGTTCGAAGCCGTTACCGAAGATATCCCCCCAACGCTCATGTTCACCCTTGACCTAGAGGGAATCGGGCTCTCTCTCATGAGCAGGAAGATGCTGGAAGTTGTCTATCTGTCCATGAACTCTCTCAAATTTGAGTACTCAAGTAGCCCTGTGGCACAAGCTGTGAACCTGTCCCTCGGCACTCTCCAGATCGACAATCAACTCCACGATGCCATATACCCGGTGCTCCTCCAACCAACCCCTATCCCCAAGGAAGCCTCGGCCGTTGCGTCACCGCCCACGATCCAAGCCTCGGTGATATGGCTGAACGACCAAGGTAGGATAACCTCAACTCCCTTGGCAAATGAGCGACTAACAGGTGTTACCTAGCTCACGGCGTGCTTTTCATCAAATACTGTTCGATCTTGCTGCAGGCCTTAACCATCGAAACCGATGAAGACTTCTTGTTGTCGTTGTACGACCTGACGAAGATCCAAGGCGCTTCGTGGGATGCAGAAGTCGTAGAGTTCGTTGTTCGCGAGACCATGCCTCTTGGAAGATGCTAACGTCGCACTAGTACTCTGATCGAACACCCTACCGATATTCCCGAGCCAAAGGAAACCGCCCCTGGTCAACATCTCTATTTTGAAGTCCTTGAACTCCAACCCATCAGGTTACAGCTTTCCTTCATGCGGACGGAGCGGATCAGTTCCGAGGAGAAGTACGTTCCGGCGTCTAAGTGTCGTGAGCGTGTCTAACAGTTATCAGGCTGAACCTGAGGAATCCTCTCGCCGTCTTCCTGAACGCCGTTGCAATGGCTATCGGCAACGTCAACGACGCTCCGCTAGAGATGAACTCACTGGCCATCAAGGACATGCGTTTGACCACACCCGACTTGCAGGCGCGTATCATGTACCACTACAAACAGGAAGTTCTCCGCCAACTCTACCGTATCCTTGGCTCGGCGGATTTCATTGGCAACCCCGTCGGGTTGTTCACGAACGTCAGTTCTGGTGTCGCGGATATCTTCTATGAACCGTTCAACGGTGTTGTCGTCCATGGCAATAGGGAACTTGGGATAGGGATAGCCAAAGTAGGTGTCTTGGTGACACGGCCAATTCATGACCTAACAGCTGGCCTTGCAGGGAGCGGCGAGCTTCGTGAAGAAGACGGTGTTCGGTTTCTCGGACAGTCTCACGAAGTTCACGAGTAGTGTTGGCAAAGGCCTCTCAGCGGCCACTTTGGACGAAGAATACCAGAACAGACGTCGCATGACCCAGAGAAGAAACAAGCCAAGACACGCCATGTAAGTGTTGCACCTTTCATCGTGTCAGGCTGTGCCTGAATTACGACAGATATGGGGTGGCTTCTGGAGCGGAGGCTTTCGCCACGAGCGTTGCAAGCGGTTTTGAGGGTGTTATTGTACGTACTTGTCCCAATTCGTTGGCACAGAGGTCCTGAGAGATTATGGAGATGAAACCCATCGAGGGAGCCGAAAGAGGCGGCGCCGTTGGATTCTTCAAAGGGGTTGGGAAAGGATTAGTGGGGTTCGTGATCATACTGCGGTGCCCCGCCTATGGCTGTGACCTGACGATCCGTTTTCAAGCAGTGCCGTCACGAAACCCGTGGTCGGTGTTTTTGATCTTGCATCGAACGTCAGCGAAGGTATGCAGCTATCGTGCGTATCGTTATTACACTCCTCGACCCGCCATAGGTATTCGTAATACTACCACCGTATTCGATGAACCTGCCCGAGAGCGAGTCCGACTGGCAAGTGGTTACTCCCCTTCTGATTACGGAGACTCTCATACTCCCAACAGCCTCGTCATACTCCAGCCGATGGGGTGCTGATCCCCTACGATGGGAGGGCCGCAAACGGGCAATATTTCATGAAGGAACTCAGCGATGGTGCATACCGTAAAGAATTCTATGTTGCGCACATAAGTAGGTCCTCAGCCCTCCGTCCATCACCAGAATGTCACTGAGCATACGAAGACATCCCCGGGGGAGATAACATCGTTCTCCTTACCGCTTCCCGAGTCGTTTCCTTCTGGTCAAGGAAGTTGACACTGGAGTGGGACTTGCCCTTCACACATATCCAAGGGGTGACGATTGAAGATACAGGGATCCGGTTTGCTCACAAGGCCGGGAAGGAACACGACAAGTTCGTTTTCATTCCGGACAAGTCATCACAGAGTTGGTTCTTCGGTCAGATTGCGGCGGTTGTAAAGACTTTTAATGCGAAGAAGCGGATGGACTAGGTATCATTTGGTTGTTTTCTTTGATGGATCCTTAGACAGGGTACCAGACACGTTATGTACCGTTAGACACGGTTGGTGTATGCCCAACGTTACGATGTAATTCTGTTTTTGCAGGCAAGGGAGACGACAATCCTCACAAGGGAGGTCAATTCTCCGGCCGGCCCATTGGGGTAAAGTGCCCAGCTATCCAACGCTTCCGCACCATAATGTTCACCAGGCCACCGCGAAACGAGGCGTTCCACTTGGGGAAGACACAACCAAGAGTCAGGGGAAAGGTTCCTGATTCCCCGAGATCTTATCTTACGCGGGCCGCCACAGGCACAAACTCGCGGAGTTTGATGTTCTGTCGCTGTCATGACGCTTTTAGTAACCCCGTCGCCAGAGACCGCGTCTTGGCGCGTCCACCGATCATAAATGAGACTCAAGAGGATGAATGTTCTGAATGCTAGACGAGAACGTGAATACAAGCGGGAATGTCCATAACGCGCTCAGCGAGAACACAACACAGCACACATATTATATATATCCAACCGTGGGTAGTACATTGTAGGAGGGGCATGACGTGGGGGTGTTAAATGGTGACGCCCACCTCGGTCGCCGTGGCAATCGGTGGAGGAACGGTAGTCATGGTAGAGGGGATAGGCCAGTAGTCGACACACTGAAAGGTATCGAAGGTATAGGTGGTGGGAGATTTACGAGGGGGTCGGGTGGCGGTTACAGGCAAATGCCCCTGCCCGTTGGTGGTTGGATGTAACCGGACTTGACCGAGTCGAAGGCAGTAACAAACCGACGGTCAACTCCGTCCGATTCGTCTTGCTTGGGCACTACCGATCTGTGTTCAGCAAAGACGGACCCCGAAGGTGGCCGATATGCCTCACAGGAAGGTTTGTACTTGGGCTTTAGCGACTCGTTCTTCGACTTGAAGATGGAAGTGAACTTTTGCCTCAAGGAAGTGTTGGAGTTGGAGGAGAAGACGGATGACTTGGAGCTGGAAGACATCGTGAAGGTTTGGGCGGGTGGTACGGTGGTGGTGCGGTTTTTTGGGGGGCTTGAGGAGAGTGAGAACGGAGGAGGCTCCGAACATTGGGCGTTTTACATAAGGACAGCCCAGCCGAAACCCAAGGTTTGGGGTGCCGTACCATACGGCGCCCCGTGCATTGGCAGGACTCACACACTTCCCGCTTTCTGCGTAAAGGTGACGGGATATCTGCAAAGAACAGTCACGCGAAAAATATGCGCCCCTCGTCCCCCGGGAATGGCCAAGCGTGAGGCCTTTCTCATCGATTCCAGGTCATGGGAATCCGGCAAAAGGGGAAGGGTGACTCGAATTTGACGTTTGGGTCCCGCAGACAACCACAGGTTCCTGTGGTGTTTTGTATGTGCTTTGGTTCCTGGGCGATTTCACATCGATGCCGTGAGTCACTCGGAAGGGCTGATCAAGGTGTATCCCCACCGAGATTGAAAGGAGAAAGCCCGGAACGCTGCCAAACCACCCATGCCCCGAACGGGAACCCCGCCTAGCCACAGCTTATCAGCCAAATCTTGGGCGTTTGGGGTTCTAAGGTGGAGACACGAGTAGTGGCGGACCCGAGGTTGACCCTGTTGGGCCGGCGCTATATATGATTCATGATGATGTGTTTCCACCTTCGCCGATAACGTTTGTCGTGTGTTAGAGGTAGAGTTTCCGTTCGGACGGAACAGTTCCGAGACAAAGCGCCCCAGGCAGCGAATGCGGTGGGCACCTGGCCCCGGATCTGTTTGTGGATGGTAGCGACTCGACTGACCAGGGGGTAACCGGCCGGGCCTTCAGGTTTGAAGGACTAGATTTGCCGGCGGAGATCTGACGGCGCCAGAAATGGAAGAACCCCGCCCTCGCCGTGGCGCTGGAGTCCTTGCTGCGGCTGGCAGGAAAGGCGGACTCTTGGCCAGTGACGGAAAAGGAGTCGGGCCGCGTGTGTCTATTTGAAGGGCTCTTCCAGTGCAGCATTGCATAGGTACGATTCTATAGCGTAGTGTATTGTATTCTAAGAGGCACTGGTCTAATGTCAGCAATTATACGAGGCGGTGGTAGTAGGGAGTCCGTGGGTAAGCGTCCGAGGGAACGGGA
>Ga0307509_10006349_pt1 | contig 15952 bp, 10 predicted proteins | sample 10_EM_MG_FD_202245 | JGI IMG/M metagenome (GOLD analysis project Ga0307509, IMG submission 202245) | Populus trichocarpa ectomycorrhiza microbial communities from riparian zone in the Pacific Northwest, United States - 10_EM | ecosystem: Host-associated > Plants > Roots > Unclassified | place...
GCCTCGGCGAGGAGGCCGTGATGGCCGACGAGCGAGTTCGGAGCGCCAGAGCGCGCCTCGGCGAGGAGGCCGTGATGGCCGACGAGCGAGTTCGGAGCGCCAGAGCGCGCCTCGGCGAGGAGGCCGTGATGGCCGACGAGCGAGTTCGGAGCGCCAGAGCGCGCCTCGGCGAGGAGGCCGTGATGGCCGACGAGCGAGTTCGGAGCGCCAGAGCGCGCCTCGGCGAGGAGGCCGTGATGGCCGACGAGCGAGTTCGGAGCGCCAGAGCGCGCCTCGGCGAGGAGGCCGTATAAGATGTACGCGCTGCCGTTCATCCTGGTCATGCGGCTCCACCGCGCGGCGCTGAACGCGCGACGCAAGGACCGGACCTGGAAGTTCCTCGGCTGGTCCGCGGTGTCGGGCTTGCTCGCGGGCATCCTCCTTGCCTGCCTGCTCTCGGCGACGCTGATCCTCGTGTACGCGGGCATGTGGTGGCTCGCGCTACCGCTGCTCGTCCTGTTCGCGCTGCCGGTCGCGGGCACGCTCGTGATGCGCCACGCGCTCGTCCCGCTCGGGATGTACAAGACCGCGTTCTGGGTCGGTCACTTCACGAGCATCGAGGACAGCGACGCACTCGCGCTGGTCGCCGCCGCGTGGGCGCTGTCGCACCGGCCGTCGCCCTCGGGCGAGGCGTGGATCGCCGCGCGCCGCGATCGCAGAAAGCCGCTCGGCGACGCCGAGGTCGTGACCACCGCCCTGCTCGCCTCCGCGCGCGGCGACGCGCACACCGCACGCGAGCTGATGCGCTCCGTGCTCGATCTTGTCGAGAATCATCCGCCGGTCCGCGAGCTCGCGGGCGAGTGGCTCGCGTGCGATGCCGCCGAGCGCGGCGCGTGGCACGAGCTCGCCGCCGATGCCGGTGCCGCGCGGTTCCCGGCGACGTCGCTGACCTACTTCCTCGAGGGTGTCGCGCTGCGCCGGATCGCCGCCGCGAACGCGCCGACCCGCGAGACGCTCTACGCGCGCTGGGTGTTCGCGCCACATCGCCGGGCGACGTTCGCGTGGTTGGCGGATGCCCCGGCGGCACGTCCTGCACCCGCACAGCAGGTCGAAACCGTCGCCGCGACGGAGCCCGCGCCCGAGCGCCCGCCGCTGCCGCGCGCCGTCGCCGCGCACCTCGAGCTCGCTGCGAAGGCCTCGGCCCACGAGCTCGCCGATGCCGTGACGGCGTGGGACGCCGCGCTCGCCGACGCGCCGACCCGGGCGTGGATCGCGCGCCGCGCCCTCGAGCTCGACTGCCCGCTCGGCTCGGCAGAGCGCGCGCTCAAGGATGTCACCAAGGCCGTCACCGACGAGCTCGCCGGGATCGCCGACGCGAGCAAGCTCGGCGCGCCGACCGCACGCGGGGTCGTCGGCAACGAGCTCGCGCGCCGCCTCCGCCACGGCCGGCTCGACTCGCTCGAGCAAGGCTTCTCGCGCTGGGAGCAGCGCAGCGACTCCGGTCAGGGCCTGCCGCCGATCGACGAGTGGCGCGAGTGGATCTCGCTGCGCGCGCAGTACGACGCCGCGGTCACCGCGGGCGGGTTGGACCTGCGCCGGCTCGCGTTCCCGCACGCCTACAAGATGGGCAACAGCATGGCCGCGTGGCTGTGGAACGCGCGCAGCGAGTACGCGCTGTCGCACGCGATCTTCGCGTGGCTGCTCGGCGAGGCACTCGCGGTCGGCGACACCGAGGCGATCGACATGCTGACGCGCAACTCGCGGCTCGCGGTCAACACGCGGACCGGGCGCGTCGAGTTTCCGAGCCAACGTTGACCTCGACCTGAACGCCACGGCGACGTGGCCGTGGCCGTGGCCGCTCCCGTGGCCGTGGCCGCGCACGGGAACGTGACCGCCCACGTGGCCGTGGTCGTGTTCGATCTGGCGTGATCGATAGGGGCGCGAACATCAGATCAGGACGGAAGATCATCGCGGTCACGACGGATCGGCCACGCACACGACCACGTTTGCGGCCACGTTCCCGTGGGCGGCCACGATCACGTGGGCGGCCACGATCACGCGGGCGGCCACGATCACGTGCCGGAACGTACGTCGTCGTCGTGGACGTGGCCGGTTTCAGGTTCAGGTCAACGCTTCGACCAGTCGCAGCCGAGCTCGTCCTGCGTGACGTGGCAGCGCAGGCACATCCGGCGATTGCCGCGATCGAGGGCGCGGCACCGCGCACTGTTGCGCCAGCCGACCGGGTGCGGCGACGCGTGGAACGCCGCACCGGGCTGCGCGCTGTGGCAGGTCAGGCAGTCCTCCTCGCGATGACACGAGGTGCAGGTCGTGAGGTTGCGGCGCGCTTCCTGGGCGTGGAGGTTCGGGCCCGGCCCCTGCGAGGACCAGCCGAGCGGGTGGAACCGCTGGCCCGGATCGACCGAGAACGCCGAGATGCCGCGCGTGCCGACGCCCGACCGCTCGTGACACGCGATGCAGAACGACTCGGTGCGATGACAGGCCGAGCAGTCCTTGCCGCGCTTCGCGTCGATCACGTGGAGCGCGAGGTAGTTGCCGGGATGAAAGTCGGCCGGCTTGACGACGCCCTGGTGACAGTCGACGCACTCGGAGCGATCGTGGCAGGCGTTGCACGTGTTGCCGGCCTGGCGCGCTTCCTGGGTGTGGTTGTTCGCGAACCCGGGGCCGTGCTGATCGCCGAGGCCGTCGCGGCCGGGGACGAGTCGACCGTGCTCGAACTGGGTCTCGATCAGACCGCCGAGCTTCGCGAGATGGCAGTCCGCGCAGTGCCGCTCCTCGCTACCGCTCTTGTGGCAGCTCAGGCACGACGCCATCGTCGGGAGCTGGCGCGTCGTCGCGAGGTCGACGGTGCGAATCCCGGTGTGACAGGTCTCGCACGCGGTCTGCCCGTGCTGCGCGTGGGCGAACTTGAGCGGCGGCGGCGTCAGGTAGACGCGCTGGACCACGCTGCCCGCGGTCCATGCCGGGTGACACGCACCGCACGCGGCGGTCGGGGTCGCCTGCTTGGCCGGATCGTTGCGATCGATCGGGTGACACCCGCGGCACTGCAGCTCGGTCGGGATCAGGTTATCGACGGCGGACTGCGATGACGTCGCGGTCGTGTGGCAGGTCGTGCACGTGGTGCCGCGCGCGAGGTGCTTCTGGTGCGAGAAGATCAGCGGCAACCGCTGGAGCGGGTAGACCACCGGCGACCAGTCCGGGTCCTCGAGCTGCGCCGGTTGCGCGAGCACGCCGGCGCCGAGCGCGAGCACGATCAGGAAGGCAAACCGCGCCTTCATCTAGGGCTCCGGCGCGAAGGCGAGATCGAACACGGCGATCGCGCGGGTCTGGAGGGCGTGGATCGCGTCGTGATCGGTCTCGGCGATGAGGTGAAGCGCGACCGAGTCGGCGACGCGCCAGGTAGTCGACACGCTCGCCGAGCTCGTCACGTAGTGCGCGGCGAGCGTCGACGAGGTCGCGTCCTCGGCGACCGCGAGCACGATCACTCGACCGCGCACCCAGAACATCTGATCGCCGCGCCAGGTCGCCTGCGCGGTGCCACCGATCCGCCGGCCGCCGTAGCCGGTGTCGGCGAGCGCGTCGAGGCCACCGCGCCACGCCGCCCCGATCACGCGCTGGATCCCCGCGTCCCCGCCACCGGCGAACGAGCTGGTGTCGTCCTCGTGCGCGTACTTGCGCAGCCACGCGTCCGCGGTCGCGCGCCACGTGCCGTGCTCGCCGTAGCGATAGCCGAGGCGCAGGTCGGTCGTCGGCTCGATCGAGAACGCGTTGAAGATCGAGTCGCCGTCGAACGTCGGATAGAAGTACTCGAGCGCGGGTTCGAGCACGTGATCGCCGCGGCGGAGGCGCACACCGGCGTCGGCGCGATCGACGAGCGCGTGGAGCAACGAGTAGCGGGCATCGCCGTACGGTTCGATCGCGATGCCGGCGACGCTGAACGTCGCGTGCGCGCGCGCGTAGAGGCGCTCCTCGTCGACGCCGGTCGCGGGCGCCTGGCCGAACTCGTTCGGATAGAGGCCGAGGTCCGGCGTGTCGAGGCGATCGACGGGGCCGATCAGGCCGACCGTATCCGACCACGTGCGGCGATAGCCGACCTCGGCACCGAAGTGCTTCGTGTGGGTCGTCGCGAGCGTCACGCCGACCGTCGGCTGGCGGACGTCGCGCTGCGGGCAATACGCGTAGTCGCTCGTCAGCCGCGAGCTCGTGATCATCCGGTTGCGATCGATCAGCTGCCAAGCCCCGGTGCCCGGGGTCGTGCCCTCGACGTACTCCTGGCACCCCGCGCCCGACGTGCCGTCGAGCTCGTACGACGTCACGCCGAGCGGCGAGCTCGCGCGCACGCGGAGCCCGGCCGACGCCGCGATCGCGATCGGCGCGACCGACTCGGGCATCTGGTACCGCGCGATGCCACCGTCGATCCCGGTCGTGCCCCAGCCGTCGTCGGCGAGCACGCGGCCGAGCTGGATCATCAGGCGATCGTCGGCGAGCCCGTCGAGCTGGAGAAAGCCGTACATCAGATCGAGGCCGGCGACCGAGTCGGAGAGCTCGGGGATGACGTCGATCGCGTCCCGGCGCAGCGCCGGATTCGAGAGCGTGACCGAGCCCGACGTGAAGTCGCCGAAGTCGTGATCGATCCGGAGGTAGCTCTGCCACGAGATCCGCAGACCGCGCTCGGGCAGCCGCGCGAGCCGGCGCGCGAGCGCGAGGTCGCCGACGTCGGTGATCCGCAGCGCGAGCGTCTGGGTGACCCGCCGCCGTCCGAGGAACAGATCGGGCCCGACGAGCTGGTAGTCGCGCAGCTGGTAGGCCTGGCCGATCGTCTGCGCGCGCAGCCAGAACTCGTACGCGTGGGCGGGCGCCGGCGCGAGCGTGGCCGCGAGCGCGACCGCCAACCACGCACCGCGTGACATCGTCGCCGACGGTATCATCGGCTGACGGCGATCGTCACGACGTCGAGGCTACCGTGTGCGGTGGCCGCGATGCCCCATGCACCCGGTTCCGGGGCGATCGGGTCGTTCGTGAAGTCACAGCTGACCTTCGTCACCTGGCCGGCGGCGGCGCTCGCGGTGTCGGCCGTGACCGTGAAGTGGAGTGCCATCAGGTCATCCGCGGTGATCATCGCGCCGCTGCACAGCGTCGTGATCGTCGCGCCGTCGTGGCGCTCGATCCGCGCGGCCTCGCCGGGGACGAGGCGTGCGACCAGCGCCCGCGCCGGCCCCGTCTGCTGGGCGATCAGCGCTACGCCACCGCCGCTGACATTCGCCACCGACGCGTCGAGCGTACCGCTGATCAACCGCGGTCCACCGACGAGGGCGCGCGCCGCGAGATCATCATCGGGGGCGGTCAGGGTCAGCTTGCGGCCGACCCGGGTCGCGGTCGCGGGCGAAGGCGTGGTCAGCACCGCACCGGTGCCGTCGGGAAACCCGGTCACCGCGCCGACGTGGGGGCCGACGAGCGATGGGCGGAACAGCCACGCGTTCGTCGTGGGCGCCGCCTGGTCGCCCCCGCCGAGCACGAGCACGCTGCCGTCGGCCAGCCGGATCAGCGACGGTGCGACGATCGCTCCCGGCCAGGTCGCCGCCACGGTGCTGGTCGGCACGGCCTGGGTCCAGGTGTTCGTCGTCGGCAGATAGCGTGCGAGGCCGGGCTCGCCGCCGATCGCGACCGCGGAGCCGTCCTCGAGCGTGACGAGGCGCGCCCCGGTGATCGAGGGTGCGAGCGCGATATCGATCGCGTCACCGCCCTCCGCGGGGAGGATCGCGGCCGGGCCCATCGCCGGAGCGCCGTCGGGATCGAACGCCGTGAGGAGCGCGCCGCCGTCGAGCTGAGTGACCTGCGAGAAGAAGTTCGCGGCGAGGGTCGCGAGCGCGTCGTCGTCGGGCGAGCTGAATGGCAGCTGGTCGGCGGTCGTCGGATCCGACGGCGCGCCCGCAAGCACGAACCGGCGCTTGCCGTCGGTCGAGATCCCGACGTCGAACAACTTGCCGCCGAACCGCACGCTCGTCGCCGGCAGCGCGGGCTTGGCGACGGCATCGGGGCTGATCCCGCCCTGGGCGTCGAGCTCGTACTCGTACGTGCTGCGGCGGACCGTGCCGCCGGTCGCACAGTCGTCGCCCGCCCCGAGCTGGCAACCACCGGTGACGAGGAGGTGGGTGTCGTCGATCGCGAACATCGCGTGCTCGCTGCGCTGCTCGACGAACAGGGGGTTCGAGAACGTCCGCTTCGCCGGATCGAACACCGTGTACGCGTTGTTGCTCCACATCACGACGCGGCCATCGGGGAGCTCCGCGAGTGCGGCGCCGAGGAGCGACTTCGGCGTGTCGGCGAGTGACATTGGCAGCGGCACCGGCGTGAACGTCGCGGTCGCGGGATCGTAGAGCTCCGCGGACGGGACGAGGTTGCCCCCGATGATGATCACGCCGGTCCCGGCATGCGCGACGAGCGGCTGGACCCGCGGCACGGTCATCCCGCGCAGCGGACAGAACCCGTCGAGCGGGATCATCGCGACCGGGATCTGCGTGTTGTCGGCGAGGTCGTTGTACCCGAGCGGGGGCGTCTTGCCGGTCGCGAGCACGGTCTGGCCGTCCGTTCCGCCGACCAGCTCGACGCCGAGCTGCTCGGTGGTCGCCGGGAAGTCCGAGATCTCGGTGTCGGTGCGCCGCTTGTCGGCGAACGGGCCGTACGCGATCACCCGGGTGAACTGGACGTCGGCCGCCGGCGGTTGGCCACACGCGGTGCCGAGATCGATCGGCACGATCCGGACGCGCGAGGCCGGATCGCTGCACGCCGCGCAGAGCGACGCCACGAGGACCGCACGAGTGATCACCGACCACATGATACTCTCCGCCGCGATGCCGGAGTTGCCGACGACGTTCGGCAAGTACTACCTGACCGAGAAGCTGGCCACCGGCGGCATGGCCGAGATCTACCTGGCCAAGCTGATCGGCCCCGGCGGGTTCGAGAAGCTCGTCGTGATCAAGCAGATCCTGCCGCGGCTGACCGGCCAGCGGCACTTCGTCGACATGTTCGTCGCCGAGGCCAAGACCCTGGTCGCGCTCGCCCACGGCAACATCGTCCCGGTCTACGAGCTCGGCGTCGTCGACGACACCTACTTCATCGCGATGGACTACATCGACGGGCCGACGCTGTACCGGCTCACCGAGCTGATGGCGCGGCGGGAAGCCAAGATGGAGCCGGTGGTCGCCGCCTGGATCACGGCGCGGATCCTCGAGGGCCTCGACTACGCCCACCGCAAGGGCGAAGGCGTGATCCACCGCGACCTGTCGCCGCGCAACGTGATGCTGTCGCGCGACGGCGAGGTCAAGCTCGTCGATTTCGGCATCGCGGTCACGCTCGGCGACGACAGCGGGGACGAATCGCACCAGTCCGCGCCGACCGGATCGTTCCCGTACATGTCGCCCGAGCAGGTCCGCAAGGAGACCCTGACCCCGCAGACCGACCTGTTCTCGGTCGGCGTGCTGTTCTGGGAGATGCTGACGGGCGAGCGCCTGTTCGCGCGGCCCGATCCCGAGGCGACGCTCGCCGCGGTGCTGAAGGAGCCGATTCCTCGGCCGTCGGAGCGGCGGCGCGGCCTGCCCGGCCGGCTCGAAGCGATCGCGATGAGCGCGCTCGAGCGCGACCAGGCAAACCGATGGGCGAACGCCGGCGAGATGCTCGCGGCGATCAACAAGTATCTCTACTCGCTCGACGAGACCCCCGGGCCGCGCGAGGTCGCGGCGCTGGTCGCGCAGTTCAGCCCGCCCGAGACCCGGCGGCTGCCGACCCACCAGATCGTCGACGACGAGGCGCCGAAGGTCGGGGGGCCGAGCACCGCCGTGATCCCGCGCGAGGCCCAGGGCAAGCGACCGAAGCGGGCGCAGACGTTCGCGACGCACGTCGAGCTCCAGGACATGCTGAACCCGCCGTCGACGAAGGTGACGGAGCGGCCACCCGAGCGCCCGAGCAGCAAGCTCGGCGAGGTGATCACCGACGAGGCGTACGATCCGACGCCGCTGCCGGCGCAGCTGCCCCGGCGGCCGAGCACCGAGATCGAATTCGATCCCGATGCGCCGATCGAACGGCCGGAGCGACCGCCGCTGCGGATCGATCAGGCGCCGAGCCGCGGCCTGCTCGTGCTCGTCGGGATCGGCGGCCTCGCGCTCACCGGCGCGGCGATCTATACGTTCTACGACGGCCGCGACGCGGTGCTGAAGGGCCGGCACGACGCCGGGATCCCCGACGCGCTCGAGATCGCGCGCGATGCACCGGACGTCGATGCAGCGGTGCCCGATGCCGTGATCGCCGAGGATGCCGCGATCATGCTCGACGCCGGACGGCCGACCCGCGATGCCGCGATCGCACTCGCGCGCGACGCCGCGATCGTCCGCGACGCCGACATCGCCCTCCTCCGCCCCGATGCCGCGACCGTGATCCCCGCCGGGACCGCGACGCTGACGATCGGGGCGAACCCCTGGGCAAAGGTGTTCGTCGACGGCAAGGAGATGCACAAGCACGCGCCGGCGACGTTCAACGTGCCGCCCGGCCACCACGAGATCAAGCTCGTGTTCGACGCCGAGACGCCGGCGCTCGAGAAGACCTACTCGATCGACATCAAGGCCGGCGAGACCCAGTCCTACCAGGCCGACTTCACGCGCTAGTGCGTGAAGCCCGGGCCGACCGTGAGGATCGGCGGTGGCCGGCTCGTCGAGCTCACGGCGATCACCGTGATCACCGTCGCGACCACGGCGACACCGACGCCGCCCCACAGGATCGGGCTGCGGCAGACGCGACAGTGGTGATCGTCGCGACTACCGATCAGGCGCTCGTCGCCGAACACGCTCGGCGGATAACGCAGATCCGCGGTGCGTGCGGCCTGCCATGCCGCGCGCGCGGCGGTGGCGACGCCGGAGCGGTCCGCATAGCCGAGCTCGACGACCGCGGTGCAGCGTGCGGGGGCACCCGCGCAGCGCTGGACCAGCAGCGTCGGCCCGCCGCGCCGATCCGTGGCAGCGACGAGCACCATCTCGTCGAGATCCGCGAGCTCGAGCGCGCGATCGACGACGACCTGCGCGGCGCGCGCCGTGATCCCCGGCTCTGCCCCGGCCGCGAGCTCCGCGCCGCCCTCATCGCGGTCGAACGCGATCGCGAGGTCGCCCTGCTTGTCGTCGAGCGCGAGCGCGCGCGCGAACGGTACGAACCCGGGGACGCGCGCGACCACGACGTGCTGGCCGGCCGCGAGGTCCGCCGTGACCGGCGTGCGACCCGCGTCGCGCCCGTCGACGCTGACCACCGCGCCGGGCGGCTCGCTCGTGATCCGCATGGGATGCCCCGGCCGCGGCTGGGCACGGACCGCATCGACCGCGGCGACGACCTCCGGGGAGAACTCGAGCTGGGTGATCGGGCGATCGGGATCGAGCGCGAGCGCGAGTGCGATCGCGTCGCGGGCCTCGGCGGCACGCCCGAGCTGCGCGAGCACGGCACCGAGCCGCAGCGACGCGTCGGCGTAGAGGCTTGGCATCCCGGGCAGCGCGAGCAGGCTCTCGGCATCGGTGCGCGCGGCCGCGAGCCGCGACGTCGCGAAGTCGAGCTGGACGTTGTGATAGGCGCGCCAACCTTCGTCGATCTGCTCGCGGACCCGGCGAAACCGCGCCATCGTCTCGACCGCGACGGCGCCGGCGGCGGCCGCACCCCGCGCCTCGATGATCGCATCGTCGACGACGCGCAGCCCGCCGCGATCGCGCAGCGCCGCCGTCATCGCGGCGGTCACGCCCGGGCGCTGGTCGCGCGGCGCGACGACGATCAGCCCGCTACCGCCCGCGTGCACGATCGCCGGTGCGATCACCGCCGCGATCGTCAGCGCGAGCACACTTCCCCTCATCCCCCCGAGTATACTCGCGCCATGTCCTTCGATTGGCTCGAGCGCAGTCCCATGCCGAAGCACGGTGCCAAGGCCCGCGCAGAGGTCGCCGCGGCCGAGCTCGCGGACCGCGCCGGCACGCTGTTCCGCCTCGGGTTCACCCAGGCCCAGGCCACTCAGCGGCTGTCCGCGCGGGTCGCGTGGGAATACGACCCGCGCCCCGCAGCGCTCTCGGATGCGGCGATCGCGAAGATCGTCGCCGACACGTACGCGCGCCGTCCCGGATGAAGCGAGGCCTCGCGGTCGTCGCATTCGTAGCGTGCGCCCAGCCCGCCGCGTCGCCCCGCGCGTTGCCACCGGCGCCGACCGAGGTCGCGTTCTCCGAGCTCGCCGGCGACTGGCGCTGGCTATATCGCACCGAGGAGCGAGGGACCTCGCGCGTCGAGGAAGAGCAATGGCGTCTGACCAGCGATCCGCGGGAGCCGCAGCAACTCACCGGCCGCTACGTGCGTACCGTCGAGGTCGCCTCGGTCGATCACACGCCGTTCCAGTGCAACGAACGGGCGTCGTATCGCCAGCGCGCGATCTTCGACGTCGTCGTCGAGCGCGACGGCAAGGGCCTCGTGATCAAGGAGACCGGTTACCAGACGGAGCCATCGCCGTGCGACCACGGGTTTCGCCACCTCGACGAGTACCGCGCGGCCGAGCTCGACGCCGGCAAGCTCGGACTGAAGTGGGGCCAGGGCGACGAGGCCGGCACGCAGACGCTCTGGCACGTCGGGACGACCTCCCGCCCACCGCTCGAAGTCCCGTGGGCCCAGGCGTTCGTGCCGACGGGCGCCTGGCGGTGGAGCGCGACCTCCGTCGACGCGGTCGGCAACCTCCACGACGAGACCGAGTGGTGGGCGATCACGCGCCGGACCGACACCCAGCTCGACGCGACGTATCGCCGGCGCGTGACGGTCCGGTCGCCGGACGGTCAGCCGATCGCGTGCGCGAATGCTCCGAGCTGGACGTTCGACGACGCGTACGTGCTCGACGGCCAGAAGGAAGAGGACCACTGGCACTTCCACGAGCTCGCGGTCGAGCCCGGTGATCATCCATGCCTGCGCGCGACGCCGCGGCGCGTCCTCGACGAAGCGACCGCCGAGCAGCTCGGTGACTACCTCGTGCTCGAATGGCGCGGCAAGCGCCACCAGACGCTCTATCGCGCGACCGGCGAGCGCGCGCGATAGACCTTCGCGAGGTAGTCCTCGATCATCCGATCGCTCGAGAACTTCCACTGCGACATCGCGACGCTCGCGCGCATGATCGCGACCCACTTCGCGCGGTCCGCGTACGCGGGCAGCACGTCGCGATCGAGGGTCTGGTAGAGCAGCTCGCGATCGCGCTTGTCGATCTTCGCGGCGGCCTTGTCGTCGAACGCGTCGTCGTTCGGATCGGCGTCGCCGATCTTCCAGCCGGTGACGTTGTGCTCGCAGCCCTCGGGCCACCAGCCGTCGAGGATCGACAGGTTCGGTACGCCGTTCATCGCGGCCTTCATCCCGCTCGTCCCCGATGCCTCGAGCGGGCGGCGCGGGTTGTTGAGCCAGATGTCGGTGCCGCGGGTGAGCAGCGCGCCGAGCCGCATGTCGTAGTTCTCGAGGAACACGACGTGCTTCGGGTGCGCCTTCGCGGCGGCGACGAGCTTGGTCACGAGCTGCTTGCCGGCGACGTCGCGCGGGTGTGCCTTGCCCGAGTACACGATCTGGATCCCGCGGTCGAACAGCGCCTTCAACGCCTTGTCGTCGCCGAGGATCAGGTCGGCGCGCTTGTACGACGCCGCGCGGCGCGCGAACCCGATCACGAGCTTGTCGAGCGCGAGCGCGACGCCGGTGCGCCGCTTCACCTCGAGCGCGAGCTCGGCCTTCATCGCCTGGTGCGCGGTCCACAGCTCTTCGTCCTGCTGCGCGCGCGGCTTGTCGATGACGAGCGCGGCGCGGACCCGCGCGTCCTGCCAGGTCGGCACGTGGACGCCGTTCGTGATCGCGATGATCGGCGCGGCCCCGGCGACGTCCTTCCACATCTCGCGCGCGGTCTCGCCGTGGAGCTCGGCGACGCCGTTCGCGATCCGCGCGAGGTGAAGGCCGGCGACCGTCATCGAGAACGGGGCGCCACCGATCGTCTCGAGATCGGCCGCCGAGAACCCGCAGTCGGCGTCGAGCTTCTTCATGAGCGCGAGCTCGTGGACCTCGTTGCCCGCCGGCACCGGCGTGTGGGTCGTGAACACGACGTGCGGGCGGAGCTTGGTCATCTTGTCGGCCAGCGTCTTCCCGCCGAACACCCCGAGCCGCAGCAGCTCGAGCCCCGCGAACACCGCGTGACCTTCGTTGAAGTGATAGACGTCGACGGTCTCGCCGAGCGCCTGGAGCAGCCGCACGCCGCCGACGCCGAGCACGATCTCCTGGGCCAGCCGGTCGTCCTCCCCGCCGCCGTAGAGGCGCTTGGTGATCCAGCCATCTGCCTCCGCCTCGGGCTCGAGGAGGTAGAGCGTGGAGGTGACGTAGCGGTCGACCTTCCAGACCCGCAGCGGCACGATCTTCCCTTTGACCGTGACCTCGAGTTTTCCGCCCCGGGGGAGGTCGACGCGCCGCAGTGCGTCGCGCGGCGTCTTCGGGTACTGGTCGTCGATCGTGCCCGCGGCGCCGATCACTTGCTTGGTGTAGCCCTCGTCCCAGAACAGACCGATACCGGTGACGGGCGCGTGGAGATCGCCGACCGACTTCATGTGGTCGCCCGCCAAGATCCCCAGGCCGCCGGCATAGATCGGGAACTCCGGGTCCAGGCCGTACTCCATGCAGAAGTAGGCAACGCGGGGAGCCTGGGAGGACGGCAGGGTCGACATCGCGGCGGACACTACAAGATTTCTTGGACCGTTATCGGGCCGCCGAGTACACAATGGAAGGATGAAGGTGAAGCGGACCACCGTGTCCGCAGAGGACCAGGCGCTGTTCGCCGATGCCGTGCGCGGGGCTCGCCCGCTGACGACACGAGATCGCGTCGTTGTCCCACCTCCACCGCCCTCCCCCGTGCGGGTCGAGGAGATGCCGCCCGAGGTGAAGCTCTCGGTCGAAGGCGATGGCCAGCGCTACGGCGCGCGCGCACCGGGCGTGTCGCTCGCGCAGGTCGCGGAGCTCCGCACGGGCAAGGTACATCTCGAGGCGACGCTCGATCTGCACGGTGTCACCGTCGAAGAAGGCGTCGGGAAGCTCCGCGAATTTCTGCTTGAATCGCGGCGGCTCGGGCGCCGTCGAGTACGGGTGATCCACGGCAAAGGTCTCCACTCGGACGCCGGCGCACCGCTGCGCGAGGCCGTGGTCGGCGACCTGCTCGGTCCGGCGAGCGGACTCGTCCGTGCGTTCGCGAGTGCGTGCGCGAGCGACGGTGGCGAAGGCGCGACGATCATCGTGGTGCGAGGTCCGAAGTGAAGGCGATCCTCGCGTTGCTTTTGGCAACATCGACGGCGATCGCCGCTCCCGCGGTCGCGGTTCGCGGGCCGATCGTTGCGAAGCCGCGCCACGACGGTGCGCACGCTCGCGTCGAGGTCCGTACCTCCGGCGCGCTGCGCCCCGCGCGCGAGGTGGTCGGCCGGCGAGAAGAGCCGCTCACCGCCGAGGAAGACACCGCGAAGCAGATCGAAAAACTGCTGCGCGGACCGCTCCGTTACACGAACACCGGCCTGTTCGTCGCGGATGCGAAGACCGGAGATCCCCTGTTCGCGGTCAACGGCGAGGACCCGCTGAACTGCGCGTCGAACGTGAAGATGATCTCGACCGCGACGGCGCTCGAGCTGATGGGCTCGTCGTTCCGCTACGCGACGCGCCTGCTCGGCCCCGAGCCCGATTCCGCGGGCACGATCCACGGCAACGTCTACTTGCTGGGCACCTGGGATCCGACGCTCGTCGCCGGCGATCTCGACGAGCTCGGCGCGCAGCTCGCCGCGCGCGGCGTGAAGGCGCTCGACGGCGACCTCGTGGTCGGCGCCGATCCGATGCGCGATGGCCTGTTCCGCGCCGTGATCCCGCTCGACGTCAAGGCCGGCGCGCCCGGCGAGGCGCCGACGGTGACCGCGCCCGCCGGCTTCGATCTCGTCCAGTTCAAGATCACCGCGAAGACGGCGAAGACCGTGCAGCGGCCGCGGCTCGTGTTCGTGTCGGAGTCGATCAAGGACCCCGCCGGGCACGTCCGCGTCGAGGTCACGGTCAGCGGCACGATCGGCAAGGGCGGCGCGACGACCTACGCGCTCGTCACCAAGGAGCGAACCGCCGACGCGGTCCACGTCGTCCGCGCCGCACTCCGCGCGCATCAGATCACCGTCGTCGGTGACATGGCCATCGCCGAGCTCGGCGATTTCATCAGCGACGCGACGGCGAAGAGCGGCCTACCGGTCGAGCTCGCGCGCCACGAGTCGGCGCCGCTCGCCGACATCATCACCCGCGTCAACAAGTGGTCGATCAACTGGCTCGCCGACCGCGTGATCATGACGACCACCGCCCTCGCCCGCCGCGAGGCGCCGTCGATGGATCACGCGCTCGAGGCGATGTACGCGTGGCTCGCGCGCCACCCGAAGGTCGACAAGGCCGACGCGCTGATCGACTCCGGCTCCGGCCTGTCGTATCGCACGCGGATCTCGGCGCACGAGCTCGTGTCGATCCTGCGCAGCGCCGCCGGGTTCTCGCTCGACTCCGACGTCACGGCCGGCCATGCCTGGCTCGGCTCGCTCTCGATCGCCGGCACCGACGGCACGCTCGTCCGCCGGTTCCGCACCCCCGAGCTGCGTGGCCACATCCACGGCAAGACCGGGACGCTGGCGACCGTGATCGCGCTGTCGGGCGTCCTCGACTTCGATCCCCAGCGCCCGCTCGTGTTCTCGATCGTCACGAATGGCGATCGCCCGCTCCAGAAGGGCTACGTCCGGCGCGCGCACGAGCAGCTCGTCGGCCTGCTCGTGAAGTACCTCGCGAAGACGGCGAAGACGCCGGTGCTCCAGCTCCCGCCGCAGGCCGGATCGCCGCAGCCGGCCGCGACGCCCGAGGATCTCGATGAAGAGCCCGAGGCGCCGATCGATGAAGGCGCGATGCCGCGATGAAGCGCCTCAGCTAACCGCGGAGCTCGGTACTCCGGGGCAAATCGCGGCAATCCGTGGCGTTGGTTCGACCAGCGGCGTGAGCCGTTGCACGATGGCGGGCATGAAGCTCGCCGCTCTCGCGATCATCGTCGCCGCCTGCGGCAGCGCGCCGCCACCACCTGCCCCGCTCCGCACGGCCGAGGATGCGCCCGCGCTCGACGCGTTGCGCGGCGCGAAGTTCGATCAGGCGGTGAAGCTCGCCGCCGAACAGCTCGCGATCGCGCCGCGCGACGCCGAGGCCGCGGCGATCCGCGCGCTCGCGAGTTACGTCGAGGAAGCCGATGCCATGTACGTCGCGCTCGATGTCCGGCACAGCTGGTTCTTCATCGACAAGGCGCTCGAGCCCGACAGGCGCCCGGTGATCGAGGCGTTCATCGCGAAGCTCGACGCCATCGACAAGGACCTCGAGGTGGTCGGCGCCGATCCACGGTTCTCGCTCGAGCTCTGCCTCGCGTGCTGGCAGAGCGACTGGAACCACGACGGCCACGTCGACGACCGCGACCTCGCGCTGTTCCAGATCGAGAACGACGCCGCGGGCGCCGCGCTGCCGCCCGACGATCCGCGGCGCAAGCCGACGTTCCGGTTCGACGTCGGCGACGCGATGTGGGGCCGTGCGATGCTCGCGTTCCAGCGCGCTGCCGCCGAGCTGCTGCTCGCGTACCGCTGGAGCGACGCGAAGGTCGATAGCGGCAAGGAGCCGATCGTGATCCACCTGATCGCACCGGAGCGCGTGAAGCGCGCGCGCGAGCTCGTGCTCGCCGGCCTCGATCAGTCGGAAGCATCGCGCACCGCGTACCTCGCCGAGACCGACGACGATCGCGAGTGGGTGCCGAGCCCGACCCAGCGCTCGCACCCGGTGCCGCTCGACGTCGACGCGAAGCTCTACGCGACGTGGCAAGGCGTCGTCGATGACGTGCGCGACCTGGTGGCCG
>Ga0307509_10006350_pt1 | contig 15952 bp, 25 predicted proteins | sample 10_EM_MG_FD_202245 | JGI IMG/M metagenome (GOLD analysis project Ga0307509, IMG submission 202245) | Populus trichocarpa ectomycorrhiza microbial communities from riparian zone in the Pacific Northwest, United States - 10_EM | ecosystem: Host-associated > Plants > Roots > Unclassified | place...
CCAGCATGATTTCGAGGTTGTCATGACCGACGTTCGAGAGGGAACGGTCCCCTCTGAGGATTTCTGGATATCCTGTTATCACCAGAACGAACCATCAGTCCACGGGAAGGTACGGGCGGAACTGGACGAGGGGGACCGTCATCTCGTCTTGCTCGAGGGAAGGGGTGGTGTTCAAATCGAACGAGGAGACCAGGTATGCATCAGACCTAATCTCCGTCCCGCCACACAGACCCTTTATTTCTTGCAAAGCACTCCTATTTCGTTACTTGTCCCCAGTTGAGTATCGCGAAAGCGAGAGTGGACATCCCGAACAGAACGTATGCGAGCCCAAAAATCAATGTAAACCCACAGATCGTACGTCTCCACAGCGCTTATCATCCCGCTGCCTTCCGATTCACCCTGCAGTGTAGCCAACCCAAATCACGGCTTTTGACGTATCCCCGGACGGGTCTCAAATCGCTACCGGGTACGACGACGGGACGGTGATATTCGAATCCACGTCTGCGCGCACCGAGAAATTCCAAAACGTGACCCCGAAGCTCCACGCAGCCTATGTGTCCTCGCTACGGTTCTTCCCGTCCTCGCGGGTGCTCCTAACCGCGGGAGCGGATTTCGCGTTGCATATCCTCCCAGCTGAGCAAGTCGAAGTCCCTGTACCTGTCTCTCCTGTACGAACCCTGAAGGGGCACACTCATACCGTCACGGACACGGCAATCGTGTCGAAAGGGAGGAATGTTGTATCTTCCGCGAAGGTTCGCCAGGCACACCCCACGATCGAATTGATTGTGTGGTGACACTCTTTCCTAGGATGGCACCATCAGGTTGTGGGATGTGAGCAGCGGAAAGTCAATCAAAACCCTCGGATCGACGGGGTGGGCAAGGATCAATGCGATCAGTTTGGGGGAAGCAGGTAATTCCGAGTTTGGGCGACCCCATCCAGACGGGGAAGACCACTCCGCGGTATCAGCTTCGCAAGCCAGCGCGTTTATCGACCCACGAGAGGTCGAGACATCGGGGAAGGTCGTGTTCGCCGCTCTGCAGAACGGATCCTTCGAGGTCTTTGACCTTGGAACCAAGAATTCGGTTCGCAAATACGAACTCGGTAAACGAGCACTCAATGCGATATCGTACTCTGCCAAGCACGATTTGCTCGTGACAGGTTCCACTGATGGAGTGGTGACAGCGTTTGACACCCGACAGCTGTCGACGCCGTTGACTTCGTTCGCACGAAATCGGGCTTCGATTGAGGACCTCGGAATCAGGGGGCATACGGTAGAGGCAGAGGTCGTGGTTGTTGCAGAGGACGGTCTGGCTTATGTGGCTGGTGTCCGGCCGGATGGACCGCAGGTCCATACCGAGTTAATCGGCTCGAATTGTGACGCTGTCAGGATGGTGAGGGTAGCGGAGAGTGGGGGGATCTGGACCGCAGGGGACGACGGCATGGTCAGGAAGTATTTCTAAATTATATCGGACTTTTGTGTATTCCAAGGACCATTTCTGTGATTGCCTCCGCCCTGGACAGTTTGAAATACCTAAACGTACACCCTGGACGCCGAGGAGACCGATCGCCGATCAGGGTAAATCATGGATTCAAGGTGTCCATCGTTGGCGTCAATCGTGAGGAGGGTTCCACGGTCGAAAATACAGTCGTATAATAACTCATGAGGTACACCGTACACTTGCGTATATCTGTGTCTGTTTTGGGGTGCTACTGTACATGGCTTGCCGGGTGAAAATCAGTAAGGAGATCGTCTCTGTGTCTCCTGGTCTGTAAGGGGAACGTACTGGGGAGAAGGGTGAGTTCAGCCGGATGGGTGGAGAAAATAACATCCACGGACCATGACCCCGAAGAGGCGTTTCTTTTGGATATTCCCTCGGTCGTCTTTGTCAACTTGGATGATCTCCTGAATCCCTGTACCAACTGGGATGAAAAGCCGCCCAGGTTGGGCCAACTGGTCAATCAGGTCCTGTGGTATTGTTGGGGCAGCCGCCCCAACGTGAATGCAGTCGTAAGGGCCGGCAGCAGCATAACCTGTGGATGGAGGTGAGAGAGAGTTCAGAAACAAAACGGTTAGTCGGTTTACCCTTCCTGCCGTCCCCCGTTATCATTTCGATCTGCCCGCTTTCGAGTGCTGGACCAAGCCCATCCCTCTTTAGATTTTCCACGGACCAATCAACCAGTTCAGCCATATGATCGATACCGACAACCTTTCCTGTTGGTTGTTCATTTCCGGGGGAGACGAGGTGATGAAATATGGCGGTGAGGTAGCCCGACCCGCTGCCAACGTCGAGGACCTTCGACCCGGCTTGGAGGTGGGTTAGTAAGTATTCCGACGCATGAGCGTGCATGTGTGGGGCCGAGATCGTTGCCCCATAACCGATCCGCCTTGATGCCGGCTGGGATCAGCGAGAGCGGCTGGACCAAAATTGGAGCTTACTGCGGGGCGTCCTCGTAGGCGTCTTCCTTGTCGATTACGTAGTTCGCTCTATCGACCTGTTTCATTGCCTGGGATACAGAGTCAGCGTGCAGGGATCAGCGGGGTAAATCCTGCTCACATTTCCCACTCTGGCTGAGTTTATGAGGCCCTTTCTGGCCATGTTGTCGATAAGTTCGATGTTGGTAGAGCCGCTGCATCTCCACGCCATGATTGGCGAAATGGCTGGTGGTGGTCTGAATACGAGCCGACGGAAGAGGCTGAGCATAAATCCGTTCCGCGCTCCGTTACTCCGGGGGTCACATGTCCATCACGCACAGCCAGCCCCTTGTAACAGTTTGCTCTTATACGACGACCACCCCGCCTGTCGGTCAATCCCCCACCATGGCCGTTGGTCAACCGACCCGCCCGAGATACCAACGACCGTTTCACCCTCACCAGACACACCCCGGAGATTCCCTTTTGACAGAACCTTCAGCTGCAATTCCCACAGCAAATGTTCCCATCGTTGTGGTAAGTATCTCGTTCTCGTTAGGCCACGGGGTTTCATTTACTTAATGACCCTGGGTTCTTAGCCCAGGCAAAATTCAGAGGACCTCCCCTCGAGTAACCTAGGCAGCAACGGGGTGGGCGAATCCTCTCTCTCCCCGTCTGGACCGCCCAGCTCTGTGTACGAATTGCAGATCCATCACCCAAAGTTGGCCCACTGATTTGCGCCGATAGTGAACCCCCTCCCACCCCCACCAGCGAACCTCCAAGCACATCTACTAACGGGCCAACGTCTACGGAACCTACCTCTACCCCTACCTCCACCTCGTCGCCCTCGTCCATAACATCTTCCTCCACGACGTCTCGCCAGACTTCCTCAACTAGCTCACAACTTTCCTCGATGTCCTCCGAGCCCTCAATTACCCCGACCCCATCAGAGACGCTCTTGAGCTCTTCGTCCCTTACCTTTAGCCCCGAGACCACGATCACCAGTCCCGTTGTCTTGACCATCGATGGTCGTCGCACGACTGTATGCCTTCTGCTTTGCCTTTCTACGACTATTCACACCTTTCCCAGTCTTACGTTTTGATCCCGACGACTCTCGGTGACCCTGGTTCGGGGTTGTCCCCTTCTGAAAGGACTGCCGTCATCGCTGGCAGTGTTGCTGGCGGGGTTGCGTTTGCAATCTTGGTCGCAGCAATCATCCTGTTCTACCGCAGGCATCAGAACAAAAAGAAGGGGTTCTTCCCGTCGTCAGAACCAAAGCCGCGAACCATGCTCTTGGCGGGCGAAGACCTTGACGACGATTATGGCTACTCACGCCAATCCTCCAATGCGCCAACACCGCTTCCCTCTACCTTCCCCCGTACTGAGAGCCCGATCAACAACTTTCCGCGTAGTGGCAGCGCTGATCAGACGCCACGTTTACTTCGACCTCGGGCCTCAGATACGGGCTCCATCTTCCACGAAGGGGGGATCTGGCCGCCTCCCAGTGATAGCAGCAGATTGGTCGATCCTATCCTTGCGGGATCCCACATCAATCTGTCAAATATCGTCAACGATGTGATGGGAGGTTCCGTTGGTCAACCAAACAACGCCTCCAGGAGCAACACCGCAATTCGCCCGCGCGGGAGACGCTCCACAAGCGGGGACACTATGACTATCTACAGCGAGGGGTCTGTCTATTCCATGGACCTCCCACCCCCCCTACCGATTCCAGGACACGGCCATAGTCGAGAAGCCTCGACTACTTCCGAAACAGGACTGATCCCCCCTGACCCCCTATACTTGGCGTCTACACATACTTCCGGATCTTCCCCTTCGATACTCCCACCACGATATGAGCCGCCATTCGATCCCTCGAGATCGTCGACGAGCATTTCCAACCCCCATGGCACGAAGAACTGGTTAGATAGGTCCCCCCGCAAAATGACGGATTCCCCTTCAAACTCGTTCAATCGAAATCCGTCACCTTTTGTGTCAGATAACGGAAGATATAGTTAAGCTTACTGACACAAGCATCATACTCCTTGTATCTCCAACCTGGACGATTTTATCTCTAATTATTGCGGCCCTCCCCTTCACCCCGGTAGGGTGACTGTATAGACCCTTAATTGCTCGTTGAGCTGTGCGTTGATCCGTTCCCCTCGCCTCCCCTGCCCTTCAACCCCACCTTCCTTTTCCCTGTACGAATCCGCCCACGATGCACGATGACCCTCGTCTTCCATAATTCTCCTCCCTCCCTCATGGACCTAGCATTTAACTCCCAATTCCTGTGCCATCGGTGTAATTAGGAGCTCCCACGTATATCATATATCATGTGTTTATTTGCTTGCAGTGGACAGTTAGGGAGGATTGATCCTTGATTTGTCGCACGCGAGGCTGTGGAGGTTAGTCCCCTCCATCCTTCATCGGCGGCCGTGGCGGACGCCCGGCGCCATGCGCGCCGATTACCCCGCATAAACAATGATTCGAATCTGAATCAGCGACCTCAGTTTGAAATCTCCACAGAACGTGTTCTGATAGCGATTCAGTCGATTGAGTGGAGTTGACAACGGTAGGGTATTCAGACCCAGGGTTGGGCTATAGTATATGGAAGGGGAACACCACCGGATTAAAATTTAAGAAGTGAAGATGAGAGAGGGAACGAAGGGGAAGGAGGACGTTTAGGGCATGGCTGGGCATGATATGAAAGCGTGCGACGTGATGTGAATCCAAGGCAACAAACAAGGGAGGGGTGGAGATCGGAGATTAGTCCTTGGGCTTCACGGTGTTGTCGTAGTTCTTGAACGGGTCCTTTCGTAAGATCTCGGCTTCCGAAGACATTGAGACCCCACGGTCTGCGGTCCATTTGGGTTTCATGACTGAATCTTGAAGATTTGGATCCCTCGAAGAGGACGGGGTCGACGGGACCTGGGAAAAAGAATGTGAGTAAGTCACAAAGATGTAACGGGATGACTACCTCGTCTCGGTATGGCGCGAATTTCGGTGTAGATGGTACGGGTACCTCCCCGTCTGTATCTTGGAATGGTATGAAAGCGGTTCGCCTCGAAGGTGTCTGTTGAACTTCAGGCTCGGTATCTCTAAACGACACAAAGCCCGCTTTCCTCGAGGGAGTCTGTACCTGAACTTCCGCATCCGAGTCCCTGAACGGCACGAACGCAGCGCGCCGTGATGGTGTCTGAGGAACCCCCCCGTCCTGCGACCTTCTCGAGGGGTTAACCGGAACGGGTGGAGGAGGCATAAACTCTTTCTCCTTTCCATTTTCGCCTGGCTCCGGGTCGCGGAAAGGGACGAATTTCGGTGCTGCACCCGATGAAGCCACACGCTTGGATTTGCCCGCCTGCTTGAGCGTTGCTCCGCTCATCTTGCTCACCTCCTTGACGTTCTCCTTGACACGGGTCTTGCGAGTCCCAATGTCCGGGAAGGAGACGGCCTCCTCGACCTGGACGGCCCGACCCTCCGAACCGTCAGGGTCCACGAAAACCTGTGGCCGAGCGTTCGGTCGGGGTTGGATCGGGACGGAAGAACTCGAGGGAAGTCCGCCGGAGATAGATCCCGTCTTTGACTTGTGGGACGGTTTCGAAGTGGCGAGGGCTGGACGTTTGGAGACAGCGGGTGCCGCCGTTTCTTCTGGAGGTGCAGCGAGGGATGTCATCAATCGCTTCTGGAACTCCCTATGTTTGGTTTTGAGGCGACCTACAGGTTCTGCCTGCCTGTTGATACCGAGGAGGAATACCTCGTCTGCCTCGCTTGTCCTGATACGACACGAACATGAAGTTGTCAAGGCCTTTGTCAAAGAAGGTGGCCTGATCGACTTACTTGCCCATACGCTCCAAAACTCCCGCATACTCCTCATACACCAACGCGTGCCCGGTCCCAATCTCATTCGCCAACAAGAACTTGAAGATCATAGACGGCTTCTCGACGTAGCTCGCATAGAGGACCCACAGCTTGAGATACTTCAATTCCGGCCTCCAGGCGCCATCTCGATCGCCTCTCAAGACACGAGTGGCCTCCTCAAGGAGTTCCAGCAAACAACTGTCCGCGCTGGGACCTTGAGGGTAGTTTTCCAACGTCCAATAGACGAACCGGCAATAAGCTTCCAGCGGATCATCGTCCTCGTCTTCCAACGCGATCTGTACATTCATCCGGTGCCGCTTCCTCGCCTCGGCGAGTTTGGCCTCTCGACGAACATGCGGGGTCTTGAGGATCTCGGACAAGGCGGTTACACGCCGACCCGAAGCAAGTGGCTGAATGTTCTCTTTGGCGGCTTCCAGCACATCGCAATCGACGATTGCCGGACCGTCACTGAACACGTCAACCTCGTTCCCCGCTGCATCGGTTTTGGACATCGAGGTCGAGAGAGTGGGTTATCAAAGGTAGGGAGGATGGTGGTCGGAAAGTGGGAGGTTTTGGAGGTGGAGACTTTAAAAAGCTCAACAAATGAGGCGCGTTTGCCACGTGACCGGACGCGTCAAGTGGTGTCAAGTCTTTTGGTTGGCCAGGAGCGCACAAAGATGTAACGGGGTCATCGCAGGCTCGTGAATGTCAACGGAGAATTCCGATAGAACGTGAAAGGCATTAGGTATAACAGGAAGAGGTTGGACCCGGGGGTACGCAGGTTCAGAAGGGGGATATGTAAACGCCGTTAGAATAGATGAAAAGTGAGAGGGGTGGGGATTGCCGATGTAGGAAAGAAGAAATAGTATGCGAGGTCAACTACGCGAACAACCGGATAATACCTATGTATGAGTCCCAAGGAACGTTTCAGGCGCCGCACGCCCAAGGCTGTTCATGCGATAGGAATATTGTTTTCCACTCCGATCTGTAACGCCTTGTGTTTTGCGACCACGGGATACAGGCAGGAGACGTGAGCCAACGCCCTGGTTTCTTCTTCGTCGATCTGTGTCATGTAATGACTGACCACCTTGATCTACATGCGGGCTGGTTGAGATTTAGGTGGTGCAATAGGACCGATGGGGACTTACTCCTTTCTTGATACCATTCGCCTTGAGGGAAGCAAGCCTAACGACGGATCGTGAGTTAATTATCAAAAAAGACCTTTAGGGTTGCGTCACTCCCACCATTTACGACCAGCTTGCTCTTTGAAAGTTGGGAGCGAGTGGGCGGAAACCGAGGTAACCCATTGGTTGGTCTCTTCTGTCAACTCAGGGCTAACGCTCAACGAAGGAAGGTTGGCACCCGAGTTGATAAGTTCATAAATCTTTGTGAAGGGCATTTGGGCGAGAGCGTCCAAGCTATGGCCTGGCACGTTCGTGCCTGGTGTTTGAGGAGCAGGGGACGCAGCGACAGACGGTCCTCTGGAAGACAGATCAGGAGTCTGAGGGGTGCTAACTCCTACGACTGGAACCTTCTTCTGTGGAGTGACAGGAATGGGTGCAGGAGCAGGAGCCGGCTCTTCCTCCTCGCCGGCCTCAAGGACGATCTTGGCGTCGGCGATCTTGGCCCTCAACACCTCGGTATTGAACAAGCAAAGAGCGCGTTCTCGTTTTGGGAGACTCATCAACAGCTCAGTCAGTTCCCCAATCTGCGACTTCTCCAACCTGCTGATAGCTTGGACCATACGTTCGCGCTCCGAGGTAAGATGCAGCGACCCAGAAGGAGAGGAGGTCCGCGGGGGGGTTACAACGGATCCTGGGATGGACACTGGGGTCGAAGGGTGCTCTGGGGCAGAGGCAATGGTCGCGCTGGTGACGGGATCCAGGAGGCGCGAATCGTGTGAAGGGGCGGGTGACGGCGAAGATTTAGTTGCTCGCACACGGTCGGCAAGTTTCATGGGATCTTGTATCACTGAAACAACGTCACTGAGGGACAAGCTGACGATTGAATCCACGAGTGGTTCAACCTCGTCATTACGGACAGCGCCCAAGCTTTTGATACGCCTTGTGAGCTCTCCAGAGAGCACCTCTTTACGAACGACCGGAGATAGTGCCGATAAACTGTCGTATTGAAGTGGAACATTTAAGCTCCCAGAAAGTGCGGCCTGGAGTATACGTCAGCTCAAAAAATAACGGAGCGGCGATAGAACAAGAAATGACCTGGTAGTAGCTTCCAGATCCTCGCCTTTGTCTTTCTGGTGTCCTGTCCACGAGTGTAGAGGTTGGGGATCCAAGGATTGCAGGGTGGGAACTCGGACTCGGCCATCCAGCGTAGCTATCACCGCCCTCGCTCAGGGTTGGACTGGTGGCGCCGCTTGCGCTTCGCGGATGCCCGTTGTGCCCGCTAAACCGAGCAGCTAGCTTCTCCTGGCGCAGCTGTTTCGGTTCATGCAATCTAACAATGATTGTTTTCTTCTCCAGGACGACGCCGTTCATCGCGTGCATCGCGGCGGACGCTTGATCGGGAGTTTGGAATGAAACAAATCCGAACCCTCGGCTTTCACCTGCCTCACTGCGCATCACTCGGGCACTGTGAGGCGTTTAGATCGCTACTCCGCATCCAGCAGGGAAGCCTACCTGACGATATGTCCGTACTATCCGAAACAATAAGAAACGGCTCGGTTCCAGATTTATAGGACACTCACTGGACGGAAGTGGGTAAAGAGCGCGTTTGAGGTGATGGAGGTGTCGAGGTTCTGACGTGAAACGGGTGTTAATTGTCTTGCCGGAGGTAGATAACGAGCCAGCCCGAACCTTGATGAAAAGATTACAAGGGTCAATCAGCCCGCTGTGGCTGGTTGAGCCAGGACCAGACAACGGTGCAAGTTGGACCTGCTGACCAGGGCCATGGACGAAGCTTGCCCGCACAGTGTGGAAACTCGCCCGTGGGGGCGAATACTTGACATGGGTGATGAGATTCGGGCGGGGATGTCTCTGAGAACATAAATACCTGGTTGACGGGGTAAGGGTACCCGGAGGCGACAAACGTGGGAGCACTGAGGGTAAAATCGCTAATCGAGCCGCTGGTTCTCCGAGGTTGGTAGCTCTGGATCGCAATGTTGTGGCCGTCGATCTGAGCGCAATACATCCCGTCCTCCGCCTTTCGCGCGTCGTCCTCACGCCAAAACTCGATCATGGCAGCTTCCTGTGCGAAGGGAACACGTGTTCTGACGGCGGCCAGCGCACCATATGGTCTGAAACGATCGTAGAGCTGGAAGTCGGTATAGTAAGAGGGGAGGAACTTGACGAGACGCGGGGTGGCCGAGGCGGGCGGCAGCGGCGTTGGGGGATCAGTTGGTGGATATGGCGACAACACGATGTTTGCCGGAGGACTGAGGCCCAGGAAAGACTTGGAATGAAGACACGCAAGCGCTTTCTCAGCTGTAAGGATAATAGAGTTAACAAGTTGATTGGTGTGAAGATGCGGAAAGGATGGAATGAAAATGACCTCGATCCAAATACTGGAACTCGATGGTTCCGTAGAGCTCCTGGAGGTGCTCCTCCCTGTTGATCTTGAGGCGAAACTTGGCGCAAGGTTGGAAGACGAGGGCAATCTCGTCGTCTGTCACGCAAGAAGGCAATCCGGAGATGTACAGAACCGGTTCGTGAAGATAAGGATGGGGTTCGGTCATGTTTAGGTCGGCCACGTTTATGTCGGCCATCGTGGATGTGGTCGTCAAGAAAAGAGAGCGAGGAGGGAGGAATCGGAAGAGCGGAGAGTGACCAGACGATCTCTCACTCGCAAACACCACACACCTGCCTGGATGTTTGAACGAAATAGGAAGGACCGCCATAACACAAAAAAATGGCTGGGCTTATGTAAGCTCGGGAGATGCCGTGCCCAGCCCGCTGTTCGGAGGTCATAAATATCAAGCCGCCATTCACCCTACCCACCCTTTACCATACCCCTCACGATGTCTGCTAATTCTGCCTCTCCCCCTCCCTCTCCGAGGGCTTCCTCTTCGCGTCTCTCTCTCTATAATATTTCCAATGCTTTCATCCGGATTAGGAGGGTCAGACAGGACAGGCAGATCGTATCTTCGTCCGGACCTGGGCCTATCACCCATCCTTCCCTATCCAATGTCGTGTCCACAAACAAGGTCTCTGTGAGCCGAGAAGACCAGTTCGTCTGTGCATCTGCCGTCGACGTCCCTAAACTTCTCCGTGCGTGTCGTTCGACACTCCTCGACCAAGCCCGGACGATCGGCGCGAACGTCCTCGTCGAAGAACAGTGCGTTACGTCTTGGCGTTTTTCCCCATGCCTCGCTTATGACCATCCCCCACAGGTGGTCCACTACCATCACCCCCCCAAAAAACCGCACGGATGGTCCGTATAAAGTCCAGGTCAGTTCCTCCCAGCAACAGCAACCTCCCGGCGTGTTTCATTAACAACTCTACCAGGTCCAATACTCTGCAAACGCCGCACGGTCGGACAGGCATGACCCCGGAAGACCCGTCGCTCTAGATCAGTCCAAGAGCGTCCCTGGGCTGATGACAATCATCAAGCGTGCTGAATAACTTACCCATACCCTCTGCACGCGCCGCTCTCTCACTCACTCACGACTTTGCCAAAATTATCACCCTCCTTATTCCCTCGTAGTATGTAAATCTCCTTCGCTTTCGATCTTATCCCATCATCGTGTGCCAGTATGTGTCCGGTTCCCTTCCTCGCAAAGTGCGCGAAGTGTACAATATTATTCCTCTTGGCCGCTCATTCTCACAATATTCTCGTTTCCGTTACCCTATTGCCAAGTTTCCCAGGGTGCTGCCCCCGAACACGTTGTAATTTAATTTGATACGTCACCAAACACACGTTTCCCCTAATACATCCAGGTCAATTCGTTTCGCTTCCCCACGATCCGGCCCCATCAAGTCGTCATCCTCCTTCCGGTCGTGGAACCGTGTACACGGCTCAGAATCCAAACCCTTGCTGAGGATTAGGGAATGCCGGAGCTCCAGAAGAGTCGCTGTCCTGAGGGTATCCAAATTGCCGATCTCCCTGCCACGAATTCGAGCTCGCTTCGTCGTTTTGTGGTTCTGGCTCTGGAGGCGCGCTATACCCAAAACTTCCCTCAGCGTCACCGTATCCTCCGGTCCCGCCACTATACCCGAACTGTCGCAGAGGTTGATCGTAAGAAGGTTGGTAACCTTCTCTGGACGGCTCAGGGTGGTTCGGCGCATAGGATGGTGCGTAGGACGGCGCGTAGGGTGAAGGTTGACGTTGGACTGGGAGGGGCTTCGGCGGAATAGACCGATCCGATCCGTCGCCGTATGATGGCACAGCGGGTGCATACGAGGAGGCATAAGGGCTCGGTTGAGGAGGTGCATCCCCAGGACCCTCTCTTTTTCCGAACCCAGAACCACCGAGGAGGCCAGGGAGTTGACCTGAAATGCCGGGAATACTGGGAAATCCTCCTCCACCTCCGCCGCTGCCGTAACTTGGGGCGAACGGTGATGAGTGACTGGACGAATGTGACGAATGATGAGACGAATGATGTCCACCCCCGCCGCCGCCACCACCACTACCGCCCCCTGTAAAGTCCTGGACGTAGCCCTGAAGAGCAGCTTGCGCCTGGTACCCATAATTCTGTCCAGCGCTGCCCTCTGCGCCACCTACTCCGCCTCCTCCCGTGAGTCGGACGTTCTTGTGATCTCTCACAGATTCCTTGCGCAACCGTTCGAGGGTGGACTTCTTCCCCTTCTCGCCTAGCCCGTTGATCCACCCATAAATGTATTTCATCATATCTCGTTGGACCTGAGATCTGGTGTTGTGGAAGTCGGGGTGGAAGCTGGACAATCGTGAGGTCTCTGGGGGGCAGGGGAAGGGCCAAGGACTCACAAAGCCTCCAGGATCTCCTCGGTTACATTGCGGACGTTCATATTCGGGTCATCCCAGGCCCTCACAACCAAGTTCACGGCGTGCGTCTGGGCGTGAATCCGTTGGTCTCTGTGCCTTTCCTCATTGAGAAATATCTCGTACCGCAACAATCTTGGCCAGGTTTCCAGCCGGCTCGTTGAGTAACAAGTTCTAACCAAGCGCCGTCAACTTGCGTAATCTAGCCACGGGACACCGGATACTCACAAAGTGATCTTTACTCAAGAAGGAATGGGTCGGATCCGACTGTGTATGCCCATTAACGTCCTTGTGCCGATGACTTCCCATTGAAATGCTTACCGCAGTGGGGATATTGAAAACCTAAGGAAACAACGGGTGAGCTTCTCCGAATTGTGCCAGGCGCTCATCGCGTACCCACCTCGTATTGATCGTGACTGTCGATAACTTCACCAGAAGCTGCCATGAGGCCACTCGTAGCTGATTTCATCAGTGGTTTCAACAGCGGCTTCGCAATAGCTAATGTAAATTTGTCCGTTCGTTTACGGCACCACCACACTCACCTCCAACGTCGTGAATACGAAGACTACGTCACGGGGAAGTTCGTCAGATAAGCGTCCGTGCCCACGGTTGTCGATCATACCAGATATATTCTCCATCAGTCTCTCGATCAAAGGGCCAAGACCCGGGATCCGCTCTACGGTGATGTTAATCCACGGTTACGGCCGCCACAAAGGAGCGGGGTGTACCAATTGTCTTTTCGATCTTCTTCACAACTAAGGGGATAGTGAACTATTAGTCGTGTGTCAGGTTGAAGAGCAGAATCGAGACGGACTTCGGTCTCGGATAGTCAAAATTGCCCACAACTTCGCGTGCATCTCTTGTGGGCTGAGTTGTTCTGGAGGTTTCCCGTTCATAGACCCACCCTCGGCGCGTATCTTTTCCATCTCCTGTAAATCGCCCTTCATATCTGACTCACCGCCGGACGGCATAGCAGAGGCCAGGTCTTGAAGGAGCGAAAAGGTTGATTCGGAATTATCTCCAGGACCGCGGCTGCCGCCCGCGGACATCTTCGTCTTGGCCTTGTTTAGCTCGGCGTTTAGGTCTGTGACGGATGCTTGGCTCTGAGGATGGGTGTTTTTAGCGTCATATCCTTTGCTGAGATCTTAAGCTTACAATATGGTCCGTAGCCTCTCCTAAGAGACTATGGATGAAGTCGCTAAATTTAACCGTCAGGCCCGGCCCCCCGTTGACGGTCCACTGGTACATTACCTGGATCCGAACGTTCCTGAGGTGAACCGGTGAGATGCGCTGTTCGACGGAAAGAGATCATCATGCCATACCTGTAACCAATGGGGCGACCCATTTCCCCCCGGGGGCTTGGATCCTCACCTGATCTCCGACGTGCAGGAAAACCTCAGTATGACCCATCGACCAGAGGGCAAGTTCGCAGAAATTCGAGTGGGCGGTAAAATCTTCCAGGGTATGTAGCTGCGAACGGGAATGTCACCGCATGCACAAGCGGGAGGCACCGCTGGATACTTACAGCCTGTCCGAGGAGTCTGTATGCCTCGTATTCATCAGCCTTCTGGCCATTGGCGCGCTGAGCCCGACCGCGTTGAATGCACTGTTCCAAGGTTCTGCGGACGAGGGCTCTACTCGTATCCCACCCACCGTCCTCTGGAGTGAAGTCATGAGGGACGGGACGCCGATATACTCATGGGTCTGACCATTGGCAATGTAGTTCTTCATTCCAGTTCGTGGGTCGACCTCCAACTCCCGGGGCTAGGAAAGCGTTTAGGATTCGTCGGGGGGATACCCCGAAGCGTCACGTACGTCCACAGGCTATAAATAGAGGTATCAATAAAAGCGGAGCCGGGAAACTTGAGCGGTGCTCACTCCACGGAGCCGTTTATCGTATTTTCGCGGGTCTTCACCCTCTCCATAGCCCTTGGGGTTATCTATGTGCTCTGTCTGCAGCAGTGCTGAGTGGACGTACGTCAGTGGAAAACGTGGAAAACACGAACCGGGAGATAGCATCCCAGGCGGGCTTCTGTAACCTCAAATTCACCCGTTGCGTACCCGTGGGCGAGGAAACCAAGGGCGATGCATAGGTTGATGATGGTCTAACAAATATCGAAAAGATGAACGCGTCCGGACCGGAGGACTGCGAACCTGAAGTTGCAACTTTTTAAGGCCGGCGACATCCACGGCCTGGGTATCCCAATGAGTCAGGTTTCACTGAGTGATAATCATAATGCCGTGTCCAGACCTGACTGTAGTCCCGAAGCCAGTTCCTATTAGAGTGTCAGTGGGAGAGATCGGGAGGTACAAGAACCAAACTAACCCGAAGTACACTCGTTTGACATCGAGGTTGTTAAATTTCGAGCCCCCTTTGCCGATCAAGCTCCCCAGAACTGCGAGGCCGCCTCCATGTTTCTTTACAAGCTCGCCGAGGGTATCTTCCTACTCAAGAGGATCGTGAACGGACAAACGAACGGCGATTTGGAGATCACGCACGATGTCACCGTGCCTAAACGCCTTGCCTTCGAGATAGGCAAAACTGGGGTCGTGATCAGATAAGTGCGATAAGATCTAGGCTTGGCGAGGTTCACCTGGGAATGTTTCCTGCGCCGAAGGCAGCGACATGACTGTTGTGCATGCATACCGCTAAAACGAACAGTAGGATGAGAAATACTCTGATGCTTGGATTTGCTCTGGACATGGTGGACGTCTGGTCGCAAGAGCAACTGGATCAACTGCGGTCACTTCCCAAGATAGAACGACGGAATGTCACTGAAATCAACGCAAATATTCACGCGCGGGGACACGGGTTACATAAGCAGTTTTTCTGCAACTCTACCACTCACTCCACGCCTCAAGGTCGTACTGGTCGTCCACCCCTCCCCCAGTCCCCCCGCAAACTCGTCCATCGCCTTGTAAGTCGGCCTTGACACTTTCATTTCGTTTTTTCCGTCTGACTTTCCGGGATTTTTTGCCACCGCACAGTCCTCGTCATGACTTCGACACAGATCCACAACAACGTTGTTCCCTCTGAAGTCGGGTGGCAGTTCGTGCCACAGTACTACACATTTGTGAACAAGCAGCCTCAACGTCTCCACTGTTTTTACACCAAATCGTCCACTTTCATTCACGGCACCGAGGGTGAGGATGGCAAACCTGCGTTTGGTCAACAGGTATGCACGCGCACGCGGCTTTCATGCCCGCCACACTATGATCCGTGATCTGACTCACCACCGTGTCCCAGGAAATTCACAATCGTATTACTGCCATCGGTTTCGAAGACTGCAAGGTCTTCATTCACTCCGTCGATGCTCAATCCTCCGCGAATGGTGGCATCATCATCCAGGTCATCGGCGAAATGTCTAATCGAGGAGAGGCTTGGAAAAAGTTTGTTCAGACGTTCTTCCTCGCTGAGCAGCCGAATGGGTACTTCGTCCTCAACGATATCTTCCGTTTCCTCAAAGAAGAGACTGCTGAGAGCGATGATGGACACGAGGAGGATGCGTCCGCTGAGGAGCAGCCCCCCACCCCATCCACCCCCGAACCCGGCCCAGCTTTCACCCCTCCTCAAGAACCCGTTCCTGAACCCATCGTGGCCTCTCCTGTCCCCCCGGTGGAGGAGTCAGAGCCAGAGTCCGAGCCGGTCCCCGAACCTCAGATGAATGGTGACCAGACCCCCGTTGTTGTGGAACCTGAACCCTCCCCAGAGCCCGAGCCCGCCCCCGCAGAAAAGTCCCCCGCTCCACCGTCGGCTACCCTTACCCCTGAAC
>Ga0307509_10006351_pt1 | contig 15951 bp, 12 predicted proteins | sample 10_EM_MG_FD_202245 | JGI IMG/M metagenome (GOLD analysis project Ga0307509, IMG submission 202245) | Populus trichocarpa ectomycorrhiza microbial communities from riparian zone in the Pacific Northwest, United States - 10_EM | ecosystem: Host-associated > Plants > Roots > Unclassified | place...
AGGTGACGGCCCCGGTGGCGGCGATGCCGAAGATCGCGTTGGAACCGTGACCGTCCTGCCAGAAGAGGACCATCAGGCCGAGGGTCGCCGCCAGTGAGATCAGATTGAGCAGCACCGCCTTCAGTGGCAGCAGCAGCGAGCGGAAGGCGCGCACGAGCAGGATGTACGTGAGCAGCGCGATGATCGTGAGCATCAGCGGGAAGTTGCCGTAGACGGCGTGCAGGAAGTCGATCTGTGCCGCGCCGACTCCGGCGACGCCGACGGCGCCCGGCAGGTGCTCGGTGGCGGTCTTGACCCGTCGGACGACGTCGACGCTCTTCGAGTTGACGGTCTCGTTGTCGGGGATGACGACGACGATGCTCTGACCACCCTGGTTGCCGGCGGGCCCGGACGGCACGAACACGCTGCTGACGCCGTCGACCTTGGCGAGTGCGGCGGCGACGGGTTTCGCCTGGTCGGTGCTGACCAGGACCTCCATCGGGGTGAGCGCGCCGGTCGGGACGCCGCCGCGTTCCAGGGTCTGCAGGGTGTCGTAGGCGGGCCCGTTCTTGGCGAGCGACTCCGAGGAGGCGAGGCCGATCTTGATGCCGAGGAAGACGCCGACGAGGGCCGCGAGGGCGGCCAGCGCCGCGCCGGCCGCGATCCAGCGGCGCCGTACGACGGCCGCGGTCCAGCGGCTCCAGAAGCGGCTCGCCCGGTTCTCGTGCCGGATCTTGGGCCAGTCGACCTTGGGTCCGATGCCGCCGAGGATCGCGGGGGTCAGGGTGAGCGTCGTCAGCACGCTCGCGAGCGGGATGAGCGCGCCGCCGTAGCCCATGCTGCGCAGGAACGGGACGGGCAGGACGACCAGGGAGAGCAGGCCGATGGCGACCGTGACGCCGCTGAACACGATGGCGTGCCCGGCGTGCTGCATCGCGACGACGACCGCGTCGTGGTTGTCCCGGCCGCGGTCGCGCTCCTCGCGCCAGCGGGTGACGAAGAGGAGCGAGTAGTCGATCGCGACGCCCAGGCCGATGAGGGCGACCAGGAACTGCACGATGAACGACACGTCCGTGGCGTAGGTGAGCGGCAGCAGCATCACGAAGGTCGCGAGGATCGACACCGCGGCGACCAGGAGCGGCAGCAGGGCCAGGAAGGACGCGAACACGAAGGCGAGGACGGCGAGTGCGCCGACGGCGCCGAGGAGGGTCTCGCCGAGTACTCCGGGGCCGCCCCCGTCGTCGCCGCCGGAGGCGAGCGGGTCCTCGCCCGTCACGCCGACCTTCGCGCCCTCCGGCGCCGCCTTCGCGGCGGCCGCCTTGATCGGGTCGGTCAGCAGGGTCTGGCTGGGTGACGGGTTGAACCGGTAGAAGACCAGCGCGTAGGCGGTGCGGTCGTCCTTCGTCCGGAACGCCTTGTCGCCGGTGTTCGCCTCGTCGATGACCCGCAGTCCCGGTGCAGCCGTGCCGGCCGCGGTGAACACGCGTCCGACGTCCGTCTCGTGGCCGGTGACGGTCTGTCCGGCGGGCAGGGTGACCGCCACGAGATAGGGATTGGTGTCGCCGCCGCTGCCGAAGGCCTTCTCGATCTTGTGCGCGGTCACGGTGCCGGGCTGGCCGGGCAGCGAGAAGTCGATCGTGAGCCGGTCCGTGGTCCGGCCGGCCAGCGCGATGCCGGCGATCAGCACGAGACCCCAGAACGCCACGACCGCCTTGCGGTGCCGCAGTACGAATTCGGCCCACCGTCGCATGCCGGACTCCCCGCGTCGTAGGTTGCGCGAGTCTAGCCCGCCGCCCCGTTCATCCGCTATCGGGATAATCCATCCGGTTTGAAGGGATCCGGAAGCACAGAATCCGCGTGCGCGCACCTCGGGAAGAGACCGCGGTCCAGGGCTGTTTCAGCGTTAGGTACCGGATCATGACCGGACTCCTGAGAACGGAGCAGTCAAGGTGAACGACACGTCGAAGGCCGACATACGGCAGGTGACAGACACCCCGACTCCGCCGCCCGACATATTGGAGCGGGCCCGGCGGCACCGGCGGCACACCCTGGAGCTGCTGACGGTTTGTGCCGTGGGACTGGTCCCCTGGACGGTTCTGCTGGCGGTGACGCTGCCGTCCGCCTACGAGGTCCACCAGTGGCGGGTGACCTGGGTCGGGTTCGACGTCCTGCTCGTGCTCGCGATGGCGGCCACCGCGCTGCTCGGCTGGCGGCGCAACCGCGGGGTCATCGTGGCGGCGGTCTTCTCGGCGGCACTGTTGATCTGCGACGCGTGGTTCGACGTGTCGCTGGCCTTCGGCACCGACGACGTCTGGTCGGCCGTGGCTCTCGCGGTCTTCGCCGAACTGCCGCTGGCCGGCTATCTGATCCACCGGGTGCTGGCGATGATCTCCCTCGCCCGCTGGCCCAACGTGGAAGCGGCCACCAGGATCGCCGAGTAGCCGCCGACGTCCTCCGGTCGTGGTGAGGTTTTCACAACTCCCCTTGCCGAGCACGGGCGTTGACACCTTGTGCGATCCGCGTCACGGTGAGGGCCCGTAGCGCTCGGAGGTCGTCCATGGCTCCGCTCCCGTCCGATGCCGGTCTCGTCGAACGTGTACGGGAGTTGCAACCCCTGCTCCGTGACAGCGCGTTGCGCACCGAGCAGGAGCGACGGGTGTCGGCCGAGGTGGTGTCCGCGCTGACGGACGCCGGGGTCTACCGGATGAACGTCCCCCGCCGGTACGGGGGTTACCAGAGTCGGCTGAGTACTCAGGTCGAGGTGCTGGGCGAGATCGCCGCCGGGTGCGGTTCGACCGGATTCATGGCGCTGATCCAGGCGGGGTGTTCCTATATCGCCGCGCTGTTCCCGGACCAGGCGCAGGACGAGATCTTCACCGGCCCGGATGTGCGGGTCGGCGGCACGCTCATCCCGGACGCCGTCGCGGTGGAGACAGCCGACGGCTATTTCGTCAACGGCACCTCGGGCTTCGCCACCGGCTGTCAGAACGCCGACTGGCATCTGCTGACGGCCCGGGTCGAGTCCGAGGGCGGCCCGCCCGAGGTGCTGTGGACCGCAGTGCCGATGTCGGATCTGGAGATCCTCGACGACTGGTACGTGTCGGGCCTCGCGGGCAGCGGAAGCAACAGCGTTGTCGCCCGGGACGTGTTCGTGCCCGCGCATCGCGTCCTGCCCGTGGGGCAGTTGCTCGGGGGCGGCTTCCCCTCCAAGGCCAACGCCGACGACCCCTTCTACCGGATGCCGGTCCTGATGCTGTTCTGCGCCTGGACGGCGCCGAACGCACTGGGTCTGGCGCGGGCGGCCCTCGCGGAGTTCACCGAGCGCATCCACCGGCGGGGCATCACGTACACCTTCCACGAGCGGCAGTACGAGGCGGGTGTCACCCATCTCCAGGTCGCCGAGGCCGCGTTGAAGATCTCCTGCGCCGAACTGCTGACCCGCGAGTTCGTCGCCCGGATCGAGTCCGCGGCCGACAACGACGAACCGTACACACAGGAGCAACGCGCCAGGATCCGCGCGCAGAGCGGCTACACGACCCGGTTGTGCAAGGAGGCCGTGGACCTGATCGCGTCCGCGTCGGGCGCGTCCTCGCTGCACCGGGACGTCCCCGTCCAGCGGGCGGTGCGCGATCTGCACGCGCTCAGCCTGCACTCGTTCGTCAACCCGAGCACCAATCTGGAGCTGTACGGCCGGGTCCTCTCCGGACTCGACGCGGGCACGCCCTTCCTCTGACGGCTCAGCCCAGGGTCGACAACCAGGCCGCGGTCTCCCGGGGTCGGGCGAACCGGAACGTGGTGAGCGGAGCGAAGCGCGGGTCGTTCGTACGGTGCTCGATGTCGCGGCGTCGGCCCGCATGCTGGGACCAGGCCCACCAGGCCGGGTGCTCACGGCTCAACCAGCCCGCCCAGGTCTCCCTGTTGCCGCCGAAGACGCGCTCGCGGGTGACCGTGCGCCACAGGGAGCGGCGCAGGACGCGCGGCATGATCACGCCTCTCCCGTAGTCCAGCCAGAGCACCGTGTCGGCCAACTCCCAGAGCAGGTCGCGGACTTCGGGCGAGCCGATCGAGTCGATGATCCAGCGGGGTTCGGCGGTGAGCCGTAGCACGTCGTCGGTCAGGTGCTCGTTGACAGCCCAGCCGGGGCCGCTGAAGTAGAGGGCGTCCATCTCGTGGTACGGCAGCTTCAGCCGCTCGCTCACGGCCCGGGCCAGCGTGGACTTGCCCGCGCCCGTTGCCCCGACCACCAGGATCCGCTCCATTCACGCACCCTAACTACGATGTGCGAAGTCCGCCGATCATTGACAGGAGCCCCGCCATGAGCAGTCCGCAGCATGCCCACGCCTCCCTGGACGGGCTGGTGACGGGCGACGCCTTCGGGGACAGTTGGTTCACGCGGTCCGACGAGCCCGCCGAGGAGCTGTGGGCCGCGCGGGAGCCGCGGCCCGCGCCGTGGCTGTGGACGGACGACTCGGCGATGGCGTTCGTCCTGTTCGCGCATCTGGTGGCCCATGGGCAGGTCCAACCGGACGCGCTGGCAAAGGAGTTCGCCGCCGAGTACGAGCGGGAACCGGGGCGCAAGTACGGCCCGTCCATGCACGGTGTGCTGCGCCGGATCGGCGAGGGCGAGGACTGGCGGGCGGTCACCACGGGGCAGTTCGGCGGCCAGGGGTCCTACGGCAACGGCGCCGCGATGCGGGTCGCCCCGCTGGGCGCCTGGTTCCGGGACGACCTGAAGGTCGCCGTCGAGCAGGCCCGGCTGTCCGCGCTGGCCACCCACGCCCACCCGGAGGCCGTCGCGGGGGCGGTTGCCGTGGCGGTCGCCGCCGCGCTGGCCGCCGCCGGCGCGGATCAACAGGCGCTGCCGCGCGCCGAGTTCCTGCGGGAGGTCGCCTCGCACGTGCCGGACGGCGATGTCCGCGCCCGTCTGCTGGTGGCCGCGGGCTTCTCCGCGCGGACGTCGGTGCGGCACGCGGCATCCGTGCTGGGCTCGGGGACACTGATCTCGGCTCCGGACACCGTGCCGTTCGCCCTGTGGTCGGCGGCGGGGCACCCGGACGACTTGCCGGAGGCCCTGTGGCAGACCGTCGCCGGGTGGGGCGACCGGGACACGACCTGCGCGATCGTGGGCGGTGTGGTCGCGGCCCGCACCGGCACCGGCGGCATCCCGTCCGTCTGGCGGGAGGCCCTGGAGGCGATCCCCGCCTGGAGCGGTTGGGACGCGCGCGCGGCGGTCCGCCGAGCGGGCGCGTAGGCAGGGCGGCGGCCGTCAGCCCAGGACCGTCCCCGAGTTCTTGTCGTTGACCGGCCGCAGTCTGGAGAAGGTGCTCAGGTCGATGGTGTGTCCCGTGTACGGGGCCTTGAACACCGCGGGGTGCCGGTCGTGGTCCACTCCGTTCTCGGTCCGGTCGACGATGGTGCGCAGGAATCCGCCGACGAGCGGGGCGTTCTTGAACTGGTTTCCGCTGGTGCCGATCGCCACGTAGTAGCCGGGCAGGTCGGTCTTGTCGTAGATGGGTGTCCAGTCGTCGGTGACGTCGTAGACACCGACGACTCCCCTCGGGCGGTTGGGGACCGTCAGCGTCGAGAGGCGGCGGGCCGCGCGGGTGGCCTGTGCCTCGAACACGGCCTTCGTCACGCCGGGGGCGACGGTGTCGGGGTCGTCGAGCCATTGCAGGGGGTCGCATTCGGGTTCGGTCCCGCCGATCAGCAGGCCGCCGCCCACTTCGGAGCGCAGGTAGACACCGAGGTCGATGTCCGCGACGCACATGCCCGTCGTGCCCTCCGCGCCTCCCGGCAGGTGATGCACCTCCTGGCGCAGCGGCCGGAGCGACACCGTGAACTCGTCGCCGACGCCCGCGAGTTCGTTGATACGGCCGGACCAGGGGCCGGCCGCGTTGACGACGATGCCGGTGTCGATCCTGGTCCCGTCGTCGAGGAGTACGGCGGCCACCCTCCCGGAGCGGCGGACCACTTTGGTGACCGCCCGGTTCAGCATGAAGACCGCGCCCTGTCGTACGGCGGCGTCGGCCAGGTTGGCTGCGGCGAGCTGGGGATCGCTGACATAGCCGGCGTCGGGGGTGTAAACCGCGCCGAGGTTCTCGGCGGACGGCGCCCAGAACGCGTCGTCCGCCAGGCGTTTCGGGGGCCAGTGGCGGCCCGTGTCGATGCCGGGCAGCTCGGCGGTGAGGCGGTCGGTGTCCCACTCCTCGTAGGGCACCCCGACGGTGTCGAACAAGGGCAGGTACAGGGCTCGGGGGGCGATGTCCACGTCGAGGAAGGCGAGGCCCGTCCTGACGTACCGGACGAGGCCGGCGGAGTCGGGCAGTCCGGTGTGCTCGGCCCAGTTCTCCCAGTGGAACCTGGACTCCCAGGCGGTGGCGACACCGGCCAGGGTGGAGAAGTTGAACCGCATGATGGCGCTGGACGCGCTGGTGGAGCCGTGCCCTATGCCCCGTGCCTTGTCGATCACGACGGTGCTGCGGCCCGATCGCGCCAGTTCGAGCGCGATCGACGTTCCCATGACACCGGCTCCCACGATCACGGCGTCGGAATGCATCGGCGGTCCTCCATTCTTTCGTCGAGCGTAGGAGCGTCGGCGGGTGTGCCGGAAGCGCTCGCGGTCGCGCCGCACGGCGCTTTCCCGCATCAGGTGTTGCATCGGGTGTCGCGGTCAACCCGCCGATCGGCGCGCGGTGTTGATCCGGGCCAGCTTCAGCGCGAGATGCAGGGTCAGTCGGTCCATCCCGTCGTCCAGGGACAGGCCCGTGATGGTCTCGACGCGCTTGAGCCGGTGGTAGAGCGTGGTCCGGTGCACATGCAGCGCCCGGGCCGTGCTGCCGGAGTCGCCGGCGCGGTCGAGGAATTCCTCGGCGCTCCGGGCGAGGACGGCGTGCTCCGGATCGCCGAGCAGGTCACCCACCCCGGGAAACGGCAGGTCCTGTGTCAACTGATCGAAGTCGACGCGCAGCAGCAGGGCGAAAGGGCCGAGCGAGGACCAGGAAGCCACACCGCCGAACACCGGCAGGAGCGTGGCCGCGCGGACCGCGGTGCCGGCCTGCCGATGAGCGTCGACGACGGATTCGAGACCGTGCACGGTGGCGCTGAGGCCGATCGCGCACGTCCGCCCGGGCCGTGCCGTCCGCCCGAAGTCGTGCCGGAACCGCTCCGCCAGTTCGCGTACGGTCCGGTCGCTCGGCGGACGCGGACCGCCGACGACGACGGTCGCCCGGCGCCCTCTGACCAGGGTCAGCACCGACTCTCGGGGCAACCGGCGTTCCATGCGTTCCGCGGCGGACTCCAGTGCGAGGGCCGTGTCGCCGGTCGGTTCTCCGTCGGCCTCGACCACCAGGACCACCAAGTGGGCGGAGTGGGCGAGGAGTTGTTCCTCCTGGATCTCGTCGATCGCCCGGTAGCGGTCGTCCGCCTCGGGCGACAGGAGCATGCTCAGCGACGACTCCACGCGGGAGCGGCGGCGCTCGCTGAGGACCATGCGGCGGTACAGGATGAGGCCGATGCTCTCGACCGCGTCGGCGACCGCCCGGCCGGCCTCGTCGTCGATCGCCGTGTCGGACTCGATGAGCCACAGGAAGCCGAGCAGCAGGCCGTTGCAGCGGACCGGGAAGCAGAGCCGCGGTGCCAGCTCGAAGTCCGGTTCCCCGGTGACGCGGCCCGGCTCGGTCCAGTCCGCGATGCCCTTGGCGAGCACCCAGCGCTGGAGGTCCGCGGAGATCTGGCGGTCGATGACCGATCGGACCCTGGTGTCGTCCTCGTCGCCGAAGTGCCTGCTCGCGGCGATGAGATGGATCAGCGGATCGTCCACGGCGACCGAGCGCCCGAGCCGGTCGGCGAGCGTGTCGACGACCGACTGGACGTCGTCGCCGGCGAGCGCGGTGGGCTGGTTCTGCTCGTCCGTGGCCATCAGGTCTCCCCCGCCGGGCCCAGGTGGCGGTCGAGGAACTCCAGCAGACGGGCGGCCTGGTCGACGACGGACGCGTGGGCGCGGACGCCGTGCCCTTCGTCCGGGTAGATCACCAGGGTGCTGTCGCGGCCGTGGTCGCGCAGCGCGCGGTGGAACATGGCCGCCTGCTGCGGCGGGGTGGCGAGATCATGGGCGCCCGCCATCAGCAGCACCGGCGTCCGTACGTGCCGTGCGCGGTAGAACGGGCTGCGGGTGCGGTAGTCCGAGGCCGGGTCGAGGGGGTCGCCGTCCAGGCACATCCGGTCGAAGCCGGGGATGTTGCTCGTATGGTGCTGACTGACCCAGTCGGTGACCGGCGAGCGGGCCACGGCGGCGGCGAACCGGTCGGAGTGGGCGATCAGCCACGCGGACATGAAGCCACCGTAACTGTTGCCCGTCACCGCGACCCGTCGATCGTCGACCCGTCCGGCGGCCACCAGCGCGTCGACGCCCGCGAGCAGGTCGCCGGCGTCCGCCCCGCCCATGTCGTGGAGCCCGGCGGTCACGAACTTCTGCCCGCGTCCCAGGCTGCCGCGCATGTTCGGCGACAGCACCGCGTACCCCTGGCCGACCAGCAGGGACACGAGCGGCTGCCGCTGCGCCCACTCGTCGCGCCACGCCCACACCGGTCCCCCGTGGATGTTCACGACCAGCGGGTACGGCCCCGGAGCGGACGGGGTGACCAGGAGCCCCTGGATCTCCTGCCCGTCCGGGGCGGTCCAGGCCAGCCGCTCCGCCGGCTCCCCCGGTACGGCGGTGCGCGGCCGGGCGAAGGAGAGGCTCGGGCGTACGGTCCCGTCCGGTGCGAGGACGCCCAGTGCCGGGGCCGCACGACGGCTGTGCGTCGTACAGGCGACGACACCACCGCCGACGGCGACCTCGGGCAGCAGTCCGCCGCAGGTGCCCTCGGACTCCCACAGCACCTCGCTCCGTCCCGAGGTCACGGAGCACCTGCCGATCACCGTGTCCAGGCCGCGGAGTCCGGCGAACACGACGGTGTCCTCGCTCTCCCAGCGCGCACAGGTCACGTCCACGCCGTCCGTCTCCACGGCCAGGGACTCGCCGTCCGCCGCGCGCAGGACGACGAGTTCGCCGCCGTAGAGACCGCGGTCGCTCGTCGCCCCCACGACGGCGGAGACCAGCGAGCCGGTGGGGTTCGCGGCGGGGAGGCCGATCTGGGTGGCGGGGCGCAGCAGGGTGCGTGTGGTGCCTGTGTGCGGGGCGAGCAGTGCCAACTCGGCCTCGTACCAGTCGGATTCGGTCGAGCCGTCGGAGATCACGCACACGATCGCGGTCGGTCCGGCCCAGGCCGCCTGCCAGATCGTGCGGTCGACGGGTGGGATCCGGACCGGCCTGCCGCCGTCGGCGTCGACCAGCCACAGGCCGCGCCCCGGTGTGCGGTCCGGGCCCGTGCTCACCGAGGGACCGGTCGACGGTCCGCCGGGGAGGCGTCCCGAGCCGTCGACGTCGGAGCGCTCCGCGCCGTGCTCGGCGACGCCGACCAGGAGGGCACCGCCGTCCGGCCGCCACTCCAGGTACTCGGGTGCGCCGGGCAGCCGCTGCCGCCGGACCGCCTGCGGGCGGGAGGCGTGGCCCACCGTCTCCACCCGGTCGTCGCCGAGCCATGCGAGGTGCGCGCCGTCCCGCGTCCAGCGGGGCTTGCGGCCCCGGCCCTTTCGGGTCAGGGCTCCCGTGGCCAGGTCGACCACCGCTGCCTCGTACACCGGATCCGGTGCCTCGGCGGTCCGTACCGTCGCCGTGAAGGCGATCGACCGGCCGTCGGGCGACACATCGAGGTCCAGCGCGTCGATGACACCGGCATCGCGGTGCACACGGGCGAAGTACCTCTCCACGACCTCGGTGAACAGGGTCACTGTCCCCGCCCTAGCGTCGCGCGGGCATCGCGTCGGCGACGTCCCGCTCGGTCGGGAACCGGTCCGGAGCGAAACGGTCCGGCCGGTACGGGGAGGCGTCCAGCCAGGTGCAGTCGCCGTCCTGGACCAACTCGGCCATGAGACGGCCGAGTCCGGGGCCGTGTGTCACGCCGGCCTCGTTGTCGCCGCCGAGGGCGTACAGCCCGGGCACGTCCGGTACGGCACCTGCGATGAACCTGCGATCGGGGGTCATGCACGGGATGCCCTGCAGCCACCGGTCGATCCTGAGGTCGTGCGCGGGCACGAGTTCGCGCAAGCCCGGCAGCAGCCGCTCCCGCAACCGGTCGACGAGTTCGGGGTAGTGCGGGCGGCTCTCGCTGCCCACGGCGTCGTCGAGTTCGTACGCCGGGCTGTAGCCGTCCCCGTTGCCCCAGGTGAGGCCGGAGCGGTGGGCTCGCAGCCACAGGCCGTGGAGGTCGGGGACCATGACCGTCGGCATGCTGTCGGGCACGCCGGACGGCGGGGAGACGACCCGGGTGGCGACCACGCGCAGGAGCGGCAGGCGGTGGCCGAGCGGGCGCAGCAGCTGGTTGGACCAGGCGCCGCAGGCGAGGACCACCCGGCGGGCGCGGATCGGTCCTGCGTCCGTGAGGGCCCCGACGATCGCGCCGTCCGACATGATCAGACCGGTCGCCGGGGTGTTCTCGCGGATCTCTCCGCCCATGCGGCGGACCGAGTCGGCGAGTGCGCGGGTGGCCCGTCCGGCGCTGATCTGGATGCCGCCGGGATGCAGGGCGCCGCCCACCACGCTGCCGGGCGAGACGACTCCGCCGGTGACCGCACCGACCTGACGGGGTGTCAACTCCTGGGTGCCGGTGGGTGCGAGCGGGTGAGCGAGGACGGGTGCGACCCATTTCGACCAGCCGGGCTCGGTGGTGGCGAGGTAGAGGTTGCCGTTGGCCCGGCACTCGATGTCCGGGTTCCGCTCGGCCACTCGGCGGTAGAAGTCGATACCGTACTGCTCCAGTCGGAGGTCGGTGTCCGTGAAGAAGTCCGCGTAGCCGGCGGCCCACAGGCCCACGAAACCGGCTCCGGCGCCGGAGGTCGCGGCGGCGGGTGTGCGGGCCTCCAGGACGACGACGCGTCCGGCGCCACGCAGCAGCAGGTGATGGGCGAGGGAGGTGCCGAGCACGCCGGCTCCCACGACCAGGACGTCGGCGTCGGTGATGTCGGGCATCTTGCCCTCCTTGCGGGTGAGTTGACGGGTGGTCAGCGGTCTTCGGCTTCGAGCAGCGCCGCGTAGGAACGGTAGAAGTCGATGACGGACTGTTCGTCGTTCGAGAGCGGTCCGGGTACGTACGTCCTTGAGCGGACGCCGAGTTGAGCGCGTTCACACAAGGCCCAGTCCTGGAGGTTGGTCTCGTTCCAGACCTTGATCAGGGTGTCGGTGTCGTAGTCGGTGCCCTCTTCGGCGTCGGCCCGTACCAGCCAGCTCATCCGGATCTCGGTGCGGTCGATGGCCAGGGGCCGTTCGGCGAGCACCACCGCGTAGTCGGGGCAGGCGACGAGCGCGAAGGACGGTTTGAGGTGGATCGCCGCCGTGTAGGGCGGGTGGCCGTCGGCGAAGTCGCCGAGCGGTTTGCGGGAGGCGTAGGTGCCGTCGAGGGTGAGGGACAGGGCGCCGGGCCGCAGCGGAAACCGGGCGTGTTGCACCCGGCGGTCGCCGCCGGCCACCAACTCGGTCTCCCGGTAGGTGCCCTGGTTCAGGCCGCCCACGTCGAAGGTCTTGAGGAGTTCGGGGTGATTGGCGTTGCAGTGGTAGCACTCCTGGGCGTTCTCCCACACGATCTTCCAGTTGGCGGCGATCTCGTAGGTGATCGTGTGCGCGATCCGGGTGCCGGCGATGTCGAAGGTGCGCATCAGGTCCGCCCCGGTGCCCAGCAGTTCGGCGAGACTCTCGACCGGGGTGTCGGACAGGTTCACGAAGACCAGCCCGTTCCAGACCTCGACGCGCGCGGTGGGCAGTGGATGCCCGGCAGGGTCGAAGTCGTCCGGCATGCGCGGCGCGCCCTGAAGGCTCCCGTCGAGGCGGTACGTCCACTGGTGGTAGGGGCAGACGAAGCGCCGGGCGAGGCCGCAGCCGGCGTCCACCAGCCGGGCGCCGCGATGCCGGCACACGTTGGAGAAGGCGGCCAGGGTGCCGGCGGAGGTGCGGGTGACGATGACGCTCTCGTCACCGCTCTCCACGGTCACGTACTGCCCGGGCCCGGCGAGTTGGGACTCGTGTCCGGCGAGCAGCCAGCTGCGCCGGAAGATCCGGTCGAGTTCCTCGGTGTAGAGCTCGTCGGAGAGGTAGAGCTCGCGCGGGACGCCCGCGCCCCGGTCGATGTGGTCGCGCACGATCCGGCTGTAGCGGAGCGCTGGTCCGGTGCTGGTGGTCATGACTGTTCGTCCCATCCGTCGAGGAACGCCCGGACGATGGCCAGATAGGCGGGCGCGTTGGGTGCGTGAAAGATGGTGTGACCGTTGTGGTTCATGGTCAGCCACTCGCTGTCGGGGATGCGTTCGGCGAGTACGCGGTTGGCGTCGGCCGAGGACATGTCGTCGCCGCCGTGGACGACGAGGGTCGGGGCGGTGATCTCGGGCAGGCGCGGTTCCACGTCCCAGTCGCGCAGGGCGCCGTCCGCGAACCAGAGCCGCTCGCCCCAGAGTCCGTGTCCGGCGGGCCCGGGTTCCAGGGCCTCCTTCGTCTCCTCGCGGGCCGCGTCGAGGTCGCCGTCGGTGCCGTGGCGGGCGAGCCATGCCTCCACGGCGGTACGGAAGGCCGGGTGCTCATGGTCGCCGAGCGCGTCGGCGGTCACGGCGGCCGAGGCATGGGCCGGCGGGAGGAGGTCGGCGAGCTGGGCGAGCGAGCCGAGGGTGATCCGGGCGGTACTGGCGGCCGTGTTGGACAGGACGAGACGGCCGACGTGGTCCGGGTGGTCCAGGGTGTACTGGAGGGCGAGCATGCCGCCCCAGGAGTGACCGAGGAGGTCGACGCGTTCGACCCCGCAGTGACGGCGGACCGCGTCGACGTCGGCCACGGCCCTCGCGAGGCTCCACCCGTAGCCGTACGGCGGCAACTCCGAGGCCCCGGTGCCGAGTTGGTCGAAGGTCGCCACGGTGCGGTCCGGGCCCGACAGCCGGTGCAGCGGTTCCAGATAGCCGGCGCCCGCACCGCCGGGCCCCCCGTGCAGGGCGAGGAGGACCCGCTGACCAGCGCCTGAGAGCGTGCAGTGGAGTTCGAACCCCTCGTCCGTCGTGACGGTTTCAGTGCGCATCGCCCACCACCAGGGTCTCCCGGGGAACCGACGACAGGAATCGCGGTCCGGTCTCCTCGAACACGACCGTGTCGACGACGGCGACGAACGCGCAGCTCTCGAAGTTGGTCACCAGCCCGGCCTCGATCACGTCGTCGGTCTCCTCGTCCTGGATGTCCCAGCAGAACTCGCCCACCCAGTCCGGCATGAAGGACACGCCCAGCTCATAGCCGCCGGCCCAGCCGTCGGTGATCCCCGACGCGGCGAAGTAGTCGCGCAGAGCGCGGTGCAGTTCGCGGAAGGGGAGGCCGACGCGGGCGGTGGACAGCACGACGTCGTACGCGCCCGCGGCGATCCCGGTCAGGTGGATGAGCGCCTTGTCCGGCTCCCCCATCGAGAACGGCCGGGTCAGACGGGCGTGGTAGCGGTCCACGGCGGCTGCCGCGTCGGGGTGGAACAGCTCGCCGGAGCCCATGGGCCGCCGGCCGCTCAGACCGTGCAGGAGGGGCATGGGCGGTCCCGCCGCGACCGTCTCGTGCATGGCCGTCGGCTCGCCGCCGGCCGCGATCACACCGGTCATCAGCTGGTTCCACGCCTCCAACTCGGTCATTCCGGGGCGGGCGTCGGCGTGCAGCCGCCGTACTCCGGCGTCGCAGGCGGCCTGTGCCCGTTCGATGACGGCGATCTCCGCCGGGGACTTGATCCGGCGCACCCCGCGCACGGTCACCGAGGCGTCGACCACCGTCGCTCCGCGCGCGGTGAGCGCGCGGGCCATGACCTGGGCGACGGCGGGGTTGGGGACGTTGCTCCAACTCTCCACGCCGATACGGCCGTAGGTTCTGCCCCGGGAGAACAGCTCGGAGGTGAGGGTGTCGACGAAGTCGGTGACCGTCGGCTCTCCGCTGTCGCCCTCGACTCCGATGAACTCGTCGACGCAGGAGGTGAGTCGGACGAGTTGTTCGTGGTAGGCGGGCTCGATGAGCACGGTCCGTTCGTCGTCGGCGCGGACGATCGTGCAGTGCACCGGCGGGAACCGGGTCGAGGAGTGCTGGCGGTACCAGCGGTTGGTGAAGCCGTGCAGCCAGCACATCGTGTCCGGGGCGGTCAGCAGGAGCACGTCGAGCCGGTCTGCCGCCATCCGTTCCCGCAGGCGTGTCAGCCGGTCCCCGTACTCGGCTCCGGAGAAGGGGAGTTGACGGTCTCGCCGGGCCAACTCCGCTTCCTGTTGTCGGACATAGGCCTCGATGTCGAAGGTGCTCATCGTGCCGCCAGGGTGGGTGCGGCGGCCACCAGCCGCTGTGTGTAGGGGTGTTCGGGCGTGCGCAGGATGCGTGCGGTGGGGCCGGTCTCGCAGATCCGGCCGCCCTCCAGGACCAGCACCCGGTCCGCCACGCCGGAGACCACACCCAGGTCGTGGGTGATGAACAGCAGGGCGACCCCGAGGTCGTCGCGGAGTTCGGTCAGCGCCTCCAAGATCGCCGCCTGCACGGAGACGTCCAGCGCCGAGGTCACCTCGTCGCAGACCAGCACGTCCGGACGGGCCGCGAGGGCACGTGCGATGGCGACGCGCTGCCGTTCGCCGCCGGACAGTTGGCTCGGGTAGCGGTCGGCGAGCCGGGGCGAGAGCTGGACGCGTTCGAGGAGCGGGCCGACCTCCGCCCTGGCCTCGGCGACCGAGAGGCCGCGCAGGACGTGTCCCGGCCGGGCGAGATCCTCGCCGATGCGGCGGCGGGGGTTGAGCGACTGGTAGGGGTTCTGGAACACGTACTGGATTCCCCGCCGTTGGGCGGCGCTGCGCTTGCGGATGCGGGCGGGCAGCGGGGCCCCGCCCAGGGTGACGCCACCGCCGTCCGGCAGATGCAGGCCGACCAGGCAGCGGGCGATCGTGGTCTTTCCGCTGCCCGACTCCCCCACCAGCGCGAGGCATTCGCCGCGCCGCACGTCGAAGGAGATGTCCTCCGCGACGACGACGGTCCCGCCCCGGCCCTTGTGCGTGGCGCGCAGACCTTGCACTTGGAGTGCGGGTTCGGCGGTGATCTCCGCGCGGTCGCGGGGCACACCGAGTGCGGTCGGAGGTGTCGACTCCCAGCGAGGGCAACGGACTTGGTGCCGCTCGTCGTCCAGAGTCTCCAGGGTGGGTGGAACGGTGCGGCAGTCGTCGGCGGACTGCGGGCAGCGGGGCGCGAACGCACAGCCGGCGGGGCGTTCCCCGACTCCCGGAGCCGAACCCGCCATGGGGAGGAGTCGGGCGGGACGGCGGTGGTCCGGGATGGACTGGAGGAGACCTCGGGTGTACGGGTGCCGGGGCCGCTCCATGAGGGTCGCGGTCGGCCCCTGTTCGACGATCCGCCCCGCGTACATCACCGCCACCCGGTCGGCGATCCGCGAGACGACCGCGAGATCGTGCGACACATAGACCAGTGAGGCGCCGCGCTCGGCCCGCAGCCGTTCGATCTCTTCGAGCACGCTCTGCTGGGTGAGGACGTCGAGGCCGGTGGTCGGCTCGTCCATCACGATCACCGGCGGCTCACAGGCCAGCGAGATGGCGATCGTGACGCGCTGCTGCTGTCCGCCGGAGAGCTGGTGGGGCAGTCGGCGGCCGAACTCCGTGGTCGCGGGGAGGTCCACGGAGCCCAGCAGGTCGAGTACGGCGGCCGGCGCGGGCTCGCGGTGTCTGCGCAGCACGTCCGCGACCGAGTCGGCGATCCGCAGCGAGGGGTTGAGGGCCTGCCCCGCGTCCTGGGGGACGTAGGAGATCAACTTGCCGCGGATGTCCCGGCGTTCGGACCGCGACAGGCCGAGGACCTCACGGTCCGCCACGCGCACACTGCCGTCGGTGATC
>Ga0307509_10006352_pt1 | contig 15949 bp, 16 predicted proteins | sample 10_EM_MG_FD_202245 | JGI IMG/M metagenome (GOLD analysis project Ga0307509, IMG submission 202245) | Populus trichocarpa ectomycorrhiza microbial communities from riparian zone in the Pacific Northwest, United States - 10_EM | ecosystem: Host-associated > Plants > Roots > Unclassified | place...
GCCGTCCGTCCCGGGCACGGGTTAGGACGGACTACAATTTGGCGTCCGTCCCGTCCAAAGGCCTCACAATTAGCGTCCGTCCCGTCCTAGGCAAAAGACGGACGGACTGGACGCTTGGGAACACTGGTTTCAAGGGATGGGGGCGGGGGGGTTGTGGGTTGTTAGTATTCCGCCGGTTCTGGGATTAGCCGAGGGGTGGGACGGGTGTTAGATTTGTGGGGTATAAGAGGGGAGGGGGAGGCAGTACCAATTTCCCACAATTTCTCCGATTTCCCCCCTCATTTCTTCTGTTGTCTAGCTGCTGCAGTCCCTAAATTGGTGGTAACTCTCTCGAGGACACCTTTTTAGTAGGACATAACCCCTACTTCTCCTTTATCTAACATCATAATATTTCCGCATCCTTGAGGCTTAGGTGATATCCTATCCTCTTGAGGTGTTTCAAGACTTCATCCGGGAGCGGCGGAAACCCTTCGCTCACACTGTCCACGACCCCATGTGCGATAACCACAGGGCCTAAATCCGGATCCCGCAAATACCTATAATCCACCCCTCCCTCCTTCCCTCCTTCCCTCTTCACAGCCCAGCCTCTCAATATCCCCGCCCCTCGCCCCACCCTCTACCGCCCCGCCCCGCCGTCCTCCAAAATCCGCGCCTGCCTCTCTATTTTAGCAGTGATTGCCTCCTCGACTAGCTTCAGCGAGCTCAAATTCTTAATCTCGCAGCGCTCTCCAAGAGCCTGTGCCTCATTGGGGCACGCGGAAAAGTTAACGCCGGCACGGAGGTTCCCCCACTGCATACCCACCACGCAAACCTGCACGGCAGGCAGTGTAGCCTGCAACTCCTTCATACCGGCCGAAGCAAAATCAACACCGGGGACGCCGAGAGGAGCGGTATTAATCTCTATCAGCCCCGAGCCAGCGGGGGTGCTGTCCAACAACGAGACTTTTACGCCCGCGATCGTCTTGCCAGTGTCCTTCTCCAACTGGATCTGGCGAATGCGTACCTACATACCCGCGCAACTTGCATGCGGGGTGTCATGCGGGTACAGCGTCACATACCCCTCGTTCGCCAGGGTGGAGTAGAGCCTCGTGATAAGATACCTGCTCGGCTAGTCCTAGCAAAATTAATGCTTCCTATCGAACCTGGACACCTCTTTCACTTTGCACGGTAATGCGATCGCTGCTCTCAGCGCTCGTAGCATGGCCGACTTGATAAAGCTTGGTTGAGGCCCTGGTAGCTCTGTATCAAAAGGAGCGATGTGGATGTTTGGATGTGTATTGATGCCGGTGTTTGACTTGCTCAGGAGTTTTCTAGGACAGTTGAGCTGAGCGTGGATTTCCAGACCTTGGGTTACCAGGTTTTCTATCATACTAGAGAGGCGCTGTGCTTCAAGGATTGGCGGAATTTGTGTTCAGATTTTACGCTCTTTTTTAGGTCTTAGCGGAATGTTCAGATTTTGAAGTCTGCGGGGGAGGGTGGTGGTTGGGCGGGGGTGGAGGACGTTTTTAATCTTCTGAGGGGAATTGAGTGGTACTGGAGGCGGAGGATCTGGAGGCCTGATTGGTAGATGTATGCCATTGCGGGGGCGTGGGGCGTCATTGGGTGGGATTCCACTATGTGGTTAGTGAGCTGGGGGGGGGGGAATGTTTGACCGTTGAGACCTTCTTGCCCACGGTGGTTGTCGCTTGGAGTAACCAACTGTAAGGAAACCCAACAGCAAACAGTTCCAAGTTATGGATTTTAATTCGTGGGCTTCTTAGTGATCTAGAAGAGGAGGTAGGAGCATCTCCATTACCTTTAGGTAGTTCTTAATGATTGGTTTAAGGGGCAATCAATGTTTGGCAATGAATCGCTCAGAGCGACTGAGGCGAGTGATTGTCTATGAGCCAATGTGCATCTTAGGAACATATTACCGGTATTACATGTGAGCGGATTAAGTTATGCATCATCGACCAGCGGAAAATAGGCGCTTTGTGGGGCAAGACATTGTTCGAGGGCAAGTAAAAGGGTCCTTAATAGTAACTGATCTCAATAAAACACCAGCTTGGAATGCGGAGTTCTAGTTCATCGCTCCGAATCAAGCGAAGGGTATGCACTACTTATGGAAATCATTAGTATAGCGACTCAAAAGTATCAACAGGAGTTTCCCAAATCATCGGCACAAATGGGCTTTTTGATGAGGCTCGTGACAGACCACCATTCCCTATGGAGCGCTGGATTTTGGTTAATTGCTAATATCATGCAGCATTTTGACGGGATATGGGAGCAGATACCTCCTCAGCGGAGAAGGTATTGCTAGAATTGTTTGCCAAAAGCTAAAGGCAAAGTCCTTGAATTTCTGAAGGAATAACTTGGATGGCAACTGGAGTCCGAATGATGGAAAAAAGGAAGGCCTAGCGGGAAGAAAGACCAATCCGGAACAGGTACGGGTCCGAACTGTGCCGCCGAAGAGGGTCAAAAGTCTGCAAGTTGCAAAGTGTATAGCAGAAGAGTGCAATGGCGCAATTCTCGATGACTTCCGGTAATCCAGCTCATGGCATAGGGCTAGGATGTCCAAGTTCGGCCTCACGTGTTCAATGGGTAGGGGCTCCAATGAGTTTCAATTTAGAGCTTTCTCTTGGAGTTCCCTAAAAGAAGAGAAGAGTCTCCCCATTGCCCTCAGAGATCCCTAAAATATTAGCTCGGGTGAAACGGTATTGAACTATTAACGTCACAATTTCACAAACTGATGGGAAGTGGGTGATCATCTATGAGCACACAACACACCGATGGGAATAGATTAGAGACTCCCTAATTCCAACGAGCATCAACTAAACACTTTCCTGAAAAGATAAGTTACCGCGATATCTCTCCCAGCTTTTCTTCTACACCAAGTAACACTCCATGACCTCACCCATCCCTCACTGTTAGAAATGATCAGTGGTGGGTTGAGGGCTTTTAGTGGTAGGTAGATTGAAATGTTTGCAAGCCACCTGATGGGCACTTATAGCGCGGGAAGAACTTTACGGAACGTGGGAACAAGAGAGAGAAGTTAAAGGTCACATGAGAGTTGTGTTGAGAAGAGTTTCGTTGGCTTTGTCGACTATATGTAAAGAACTTAGACTATCAAGAAGGGAGAAGAGGACAGAAGCAAAACAAAACAGAGAGCAAAGAAGACAAGCAGGCTTGGTAACCGTATTTGGCGGCTAGGGTACGTCGGGCCATTCCACCCAATGTATCTGATGGCCCGACTTCGACTAGGCGTTCAGCAACATGTTGGGACAGAATAAAATCTTGAGTTTCAATCCTGAGATATCGGGGCAATCAGCAACTGTTTTTGAATGTGAAGAAACGAGGAGCAAAGGGGCTCAAACCATCTCACGGGACTTGCGAATTAGTAAGGCAAAAGCTCTACCATTAAGGTTTAAGCCAATTCCTGTTCTTGTTTGGGTCTCATGATGATGTTGTGGTAGGGGTGGAAGAGGATAAGATGAAAATTGAGCTATTGGAGAGGGATCTAAAGGTGCCGCGACGGCAGTTTTAGACAAAACAAAAATGAATTGTAGATGGAAAAGAGGATTAAATTACGAAAATCGCTCCGTAGCCAGCCCGGTGGCTGGATTCTAGCTAGGGTAATTGTATTCTTGGGAATGGAAATGCAGTGGAGAATTGACAACAGATGCAAAGGGATATGCGGGATTGAGGCGTAAAAAATGGAGAAAAGGAGAGAGTGAGAGTTTATTGAAACAAGGAGATGGCAGGAGGATGAAGAATGAGGACGGGTGGAAGGAGTGTGGCAAGGAGGAATAAAAAGGATGACGAATGATGATAAATGGAGGTACGATATCCTTTACCTTGCCTTCTTGTGCCCCTGTACCGCTTTTACGGAAACCATTGAGGGAGCGATTTTTTAACCTTCTCAATGGGTACGGGAGGGGGTATAATTTCTTTGTCGTTTCTAGTAACCCGTCGACCCGTAGGGGTTATCCTGCCCTGGCGCAGGATGTCTATGGGAGTGCAAATAATTGGGAGGGAGGGGAGACGACCAAGGGGAGACGACCAAGGGGAGACGACCAAGGGGAGAGACCGATGGCATGGGGTGGTAGTCGTACATTTTTGTACATAAAAGGGATCATAAACGTGGGGCAGGTTGGTGGGTTTCGTGAGGGTTTTGCTAGGTGATTAGGAGTGAACAACCGTCCAGCGGATAATCGAAGTAATGATGATAAAAGGGGTCCAACGTTGAGAAAAGAAGTTTTACGACAAGGCAATTGAGAAAAGCTGTGATGCTGGTTTTCAGGACTCGCGGGGGGCCGTTGCGGTGCCATACCGGGAACTCGATCGTGAACGAGGGAATGGAAAATATCCTCGGCGGGGGAACAGCTCGTAGTGCCGGGTACTGTGCGATGATGAAGAAGGGGGTGTGGGGTGTGGAGCTGGGGGGAGTGGATATCATTAGAGTCGGAGGGGCGGGAGAAAAGAAGTCATGGTGTATCCATAGGAGAGAAGATTGATGTCGAGGAGCTCAAGGATTTTGTCGGTCGCAAGGAGCTATGGGGCATGTTTGTCAGAGTTATGTAGGATTTATTTTATTTTTGGATTGATGCGGAGGGGGAAAGAGGTGGATTGGAGAATTGGGGTGGAATGGGGGGATTGGGAGGAAAAACCTTGAAGGAGGGGATTTCGCCCCGGATGATTTTGCAAAGGATATAGGCATCAGCGGACATTTCCGTGGAGGTTTGGTAGTGGTGATGATGTTTTACGGTTATGATAGGGGTGATGGTTGGACTGGTGTTCTGTTGCCCCACCCCCGCGTTCCTCGGTTGCTGCCAAGGCAGCAACCGGAAAAACCTTTACCCATCTTGACAGCCAGTGCTTATTGCGCGGGTTGATTATCTAATTCGAATAGTTACTCGGAGGTGTTCAGTTATTTTTGATATCTAACAATACGGTATCATACTTGGGGCTGTGGTGTTAGATGCTACGGGCCTAAATGTTTGATAAGGTATTATACTTGTATTATCCTATATCAAAAAAAAACCGAACCCGCCTGGGTATCTTTTAGAATTAGATAAGCAACTCGCTTACCATATTAGGATTGGATGTTGGGATAGTAAAAAGGTTTTCCCGTTGCTACCTTTTCGTGTTCGGTTTTTTTTTTTGATATGGGACTACTATCGTATAATATTTGGAAGGATATTTGTTTGCTGAAGAGGTAAACTGGTAGTGTGTAGGTCGGTGTGCAGTACTAGCCGATTTTTTAAGTCTCTAGAATGTGGGTTTGGACAATTCAGTTATAGAGTAAATGGTGGCACCCCTTGAGTTCAAAAACTGTAGTTGATGAAATATCTAGTAGGAGTTGTGCCACAAGTTATTCCATAACTGGATGACCCATCTGCGATATTCTGGAGACTTAGAAAATGGGCTAGTATAATTGGTGTAGGTTAAAATATTAGGTAGCGGAGGCAACAGTCCTCCAGAACAGACCCCTGATGAGAAGAGATGTTGGTTGGTGGGTTTTGTATGAGGAAAAGTGGGGTCGCAACAATTGCGACATCTTATTCAATCAGTTTAAGAAAACCATTTGAAAATTTCTTATTTGAGATTAGAAGTTAGGTGGACCGTGGCACTCTCTATAGCAAATTTGAAGAGGCATCTTGAAAAGTATTTGTAGACCTGGTATTGCCGAATCGGGAAAGAAAGTCTTGGGTGAGAGGCAGAAGTACATCAGGATCTTCATCAATTGTCGTCTCCACTCTCCCTTCTTACCTTTTTTTTCTTACAAATAGAGATATAAATAAATATCTTGCTCAAAACATCCTTCCACCATTAACAAACATATCTCTTCTAATTCCCATTCAATCTTCAATCTTACAATGGACAATATTCCCTCCACTATTCTTAACCGTGTTTATATGTGTGCTGACAGACAAGGAAAAAACTTCCTAGACAATGCCACCGATTATCTGACTCAAAGATTGCAAGCTGAGCTTCAAATGCCAGCTCCAACTAGTGAAGTTGAATGTGAGGAAGCAATCGCAAGATGGTTGAGCAGACTAGAAACCATCCGAAGGGCATTAGACAATTTTCCTACCCTCAGACGAGGGTCGGGGATATTGTCTTAGGCTAGCTCTCTCACTCCTCACATTGCAAGTGTCAGCTCTGCATCTTCACAAGTAACCCCTACCACCAGCCCACCACGCCCTCAGGTTGCAACTCAAAGTAAGAGTGCAACTGCTATCTACCTGGAACGTGATAACAAGACCTGTGTTATTACAGGTCGTAGACTTGAAGATGGATTTGCCTTAGAGGTAGCCCATATTATACCATTTGCACTTGTGAAAAGTGCAGAATGCCGTTACCTAGACTTTTGGAGAATGTTAGAATTCTTCTATGGAGTTGAGTCTACTAACAACCTGTTTGGTATGATATCGAGAGATACCAACCATCCAACTAACCTGATCACTTTAGATAACTCTATCCACGCGATGTTTGATAATTCTAGTCTGTTATTGTTACCAATATCTAATGAAGATGAAGATATTGAGGTGATGGGAAACTATCCCATCAGTTACCAGCTAAGAATTGTTTATCCAAAAGGTAAAGTTAGAGAACCGAGACTGATTCAATCTGTAAGACTCCTTAGGGAACAGGAGGAGGTTAGAGGGGTAAGTAGTAGAGTTGAAGGGGGGGACAAAGAAGAAGAAGAAGTTGATGTAAGGCCAGTTTTCTCTGGATCATGGGTTCAGATTGAGTATCAGAACCCGGCTTCTACTATTCATCCACTACCTTCTCCGGTATATTTTGCCCTCAGGAAGTTTGTTCTTTTCCTGCAGTTTACATGCAGACAGCAGCGTAGGGGAGAGTAATATATATATATATATAATATTAGGGGAGAGGTTGCTTTGATTTGATTCTGTTTTTGCTACTTATTTGCTTAGGAGTGTTTTAAGTTGTGCTTGTCCGTTAGATTGTATATTTTGTGTGTTTTTTTAATATATCTTTCTAACAGGCTTTGTGGATAGCTTTTGAGCTTTAAATATATTCTTGCTTTTTTATATTTTCTTTTCTTTTTCTTCTGAGCTTTCTTGTGCTTTCTTATATATTACAATTAGTGATTAGCAAAGGTATTCTCAAAATAATCAATGAGCTATTTTAGATTTCACAAAAATAACATAATGGAAGTTCCTTATCTTTAACAATTTGGGTCAGTGAGGCACTGAACTAGGATGAGAGGCGATACGCAACCCCTCAATAAAGTCCAGTTTTCCCAACTATCCAGTCTGGCTGTCTTGGTGTGAGGACTGACCGACTTCAGCCCATAGTCAGTCTTCTTTGAGTGTGCTGGGATGGACTACGCCCGGGAATGTGAGGACCGGATGGGCTATAACGTATTTCACCCAGTAATGGGTCACCCCCCAGTAATGAGTCACTATTCTTGGCATTTCAAAAACATCAAAATTCAACACCACCAATCCTGTAGTTTATTCAAGAGACTCATATTTAGTAGTTTTTATGACTTGTACAAAGTCATGCAGTATATGAAAAAAAAATCTCAAAATAGAATAAGTTGAGCTATTAAAATACAAAAGTGATAATCTATGATTCAGTCTCATTTAGTGAGATAATCAGGTCATAAAATTGACTTCTAGCTAATCTTTCTATATAGATAGTATTAGCTATAGGTGGTAGTTAGCCTCCAGGCATTAAAAGTTGGAATTTCATTCTACTCAATGCAAGCAATAAGTTTCAAAATTGTTTAATATAAGATATAAGAGATGAATAAGTATACTTAAGTTAATGATGTTTATCTAATTACACAGTTTCTCTCAAGATCCCAATCTTTGTAGATAGCTACCTGATTAGACTTTGCTTAATATGGTAGTATTTGAGCTCTGTTAGCACTATTATTGCTCTTACAATTCTCATTCGTTTACTCTCCATTCATTTATGTACTGTGAAGCTTTCTTTTCAATTGTTTACCATATTTGGCTAACTAATAATATGAAAATTAATCATTTAACATATTATATATATCAGAAAATGCTTATCTTAATATTACCAGGCTTTATCTTACTTATTTTCTTAAGAATTATCAATTGAAAAGTATGTATCATAATTAAATATTATTTCTGCATTTTATAATAACTTATCTGTCTAGCTGTTGATATCTTGTTCTTGATCTCTCTCAACATTTCTCTAAACAATTCCCTTTCTCTATCACATACTTTATAAATCATTAATTATATATATATCTATATTACTCAATCAGTCAATACTTATAACCCAATTCTTCTGCCAGGTTTTTAACAATAATTACCAATAATTCTATAGGAGATTGCCATTTATATACTTATTTACTTATTTGAATAGAATTGATAATATATAGAAAAGTAATATCAGAAATACTACATCAAACTGTGCAGATTGTAATCTAGATAAAGAAAGAACTGGGGTGGACATTTGAAACCAATAATACAAGTGATATTCAAAAGAAAAACAGTCCAACAACTTCTAAATATCTCTAATATGCTTGCATCATATAGATAGATTAAATTAGGACTTGATTTCAATTGGTTGAGAAATAGAAATTTTAATAGTAGGTGTAAATCAATATGCAATATTGATATTAATTAAGAGTAAAGGAAAGAGTATTGCAAGAGCAATAATAGTGCTAACGGAGCTCAAATACTACCATATGAAAGAGGGTCTAACCAGGTAGCTATCTACAAAGATTGGGATCTTGAGAGAAACTGTGTAATTAGATAAACATCATTAACTTAAGTATACTTGTTCACCTCTAATATCTTATATTGAACAATTTTGAAACTTATTGCTTGCATTGAGTAGAATGAAATTCCAATTTTTAATACCTCAAGGCTAACTACCACCTATAGCTAATACTATCGATATAGAAAGATTAGCAAGAAATCAATTTTATGACCTGATTATTTCACTAAATGAGACTGAATCATAGATTATCACTTTTGTATTGTAATAGCTCAACTTATTCTATTTTGAGATTTTTTTTCATATACTGTATAACTTTGTTCAAGTCATAAAGACTACTAAATATGAGTCTCTTGAATAAACTACAGGAGTGATGGTATTGAATTTTGATGTTTTTGAAATGCCAAGAAGAGTGACCCATTACTGGGGGGTGACCCATTACTGGGTGAAATACCTTAAGGGATAGTCCTAGCACTTGGACCTCCGGTACTAGCCAGGTTGATATCATACATCTCCAAAGGGATTCTTTTCATCTATTGAGACATCTGCGTGCAGTTGCTGACTGCCAGATGGGATACTTAGGCTGCTCGAACTGACTACAGATATGTGTCCCGCCCCGTATGAGCTCTTGGCAGTGCATCTACGACACTTAGCGGGCCCCAGGGCAGTTGAAAACAGTTGGTCTTGGCTTACATTTCCCCAATCCATTTTTTCACCCCAAGTTCAAGTAATGGTAGCAAGGTTGTGGCTCTGCCACTTGCTTCAAGCTTGGGCTCTCTCCAGAGAGTTCCTAAAAGCTCAGCGGAAGATTGCAGCTCAGTGTCACTTTCACTTTCACGCTTAATTCAAACGCGAGTCAGGCAAGCAGGAAAGAAAAAGTCGATACTGAGTTGAAAAGATTTAAAACAATGAGCGAGAAGGATGGAAGAACATTTAAAGCATCTGAGAATGTTGGATAGTGGTTCCTGATTCTTAAATTCGCATACCAATTGAATCTTCAGTTGAGCTAGTATTTTTCATCAATGATCCCAAGCGGCCAGTTCGTCCGGCTATGGGCACGGCCGGGTTGACCCAGGCTTTTTCAGGGACGTCTGGCCCGGACTGGGCAAGCAGCTTTCTAAAACCAAAGCGGGGCCCGGCCTGGGTCTCCTGCAGGCTTTGCGTATTTCCACCCTGACCCTAATACCCAAAAATAACTTTCGGAGTATTTGGGTCATGGTTGAAATGGGCTATCGCTAATAGGACCTTTGACTTTAAGTTGTACTGGAAGCTCGTATGTCGGAGGAGGATATCTTTATCATAATTCTTTCGCATTATGTACTCTCTAAATCTTGTATATAATATCAATAATATTGTGGGTGGGAGATAAAGTTTTGGTGAAGATGAGGCTGGAGATAGTATCTTGGCTAAGATTAATATACTATACGAGTACTAGAAGTAGAGATAATAAATTCAATATTAATATTCAGCTATATAGCAGAAAGAGGCACCCTTAAGCTTATCAACTCCTAATGATATCTCAATACCAGGATAAGCCAGCCCAAATGATAAAATAATTGTGCTAAGTGACAAGTGGAAGGATCACGGTCGTGGAGTATAGATATGAAGACAATCGTTGTTGATCAGTACTCGTGTTGAGGACATTTACGCCTCTTAAGCGAAATCTACTAATAGCGCAGTAAGTTCCTTGTTCTATTCCCATCTTCTGTGTGATTAGCCGTGAAAACCCTGCAGGCCTTTCACAGATATCTGCAGGCTGCCTGGGCATCTGCATGCTTTCCCTGGGCACCGGCGGCTTTGCCTGGGCATCTATGGGCTTTGCCTCGGCATCTGTGGGCTTTGGCCTGGGTTGCCTACCTGTCGACCTGGCAGTTGCCTGGGCGACTGCACGCTTTGGCGGCCTTTAATAATTTAAGCCGGACTGTCCCAGGCTTTTAAAAACCACGGCCGGACTGGTCGGACTGTCGACCCATGGTCCAGACTGACCGCTTGGGAACACTTTTTTTCATTCAGCTGTTAGACACTTTCTGGAGGGTGCTGGAAGTTGTCGGCAGGCAGGCAATTCAGAGTTGTGGCTCGGCCCCAACCTTTATCTAGTTAAGCAAATTCTGGACATTTTCCCTGTTCTCTCTAGTAGGAATACGATGTTAGGGAAGATTGTTGAACTTAGATATCGTGTAGCAATTTGACTTTTTCAAAATTCAGGCTTTGGAGTATCTAATTTGATTCTCTGCTGGTACTGTGTAATTATGACACAATTAATATATGAAATGTACACCCTACCGGGTGTTACAGCTCTAGCTCATCCTTTTCAAGAAGAAACAGTCAAATGCCACACAACACGATAGCCGAACCAGCTGTATACGCACACCCAGCTGATTGACTGATCTCCCTATACAATTGTGCAGACAGAGTTACCTCTTCCATTTCTAATTCTCTATATTATTGATATCAGCATACGCCTCGTTTGTTTCATGAGAAGGGTTTTGGATCTACGGTTCATTGTCAGATGTCTCCCCTTTACTCCTGGCTTCATCAAGAAGCTGGTCGGAAGCTCAGAATCATTTTGGATAATACATCTGCCCGGATGAGTGGACCACGCAGAAAGGAGCTTCACGCAAATGCCCCAACAGATATCAATGAACGTACTTGCCTGATTGAGATATGGATCGAACGACTCAAGTTGATCAAGTCAGGGCTAGAGAGCTTTCCGATACCGGATTCTAGATCTGCAACCAGTACCTGTATGCCTTCGCCTTTGAGGCTACCGATTGGGCCTCAAAATCCTCATTCTGGGAAGACCCTCACACCCCAAGAGAATGATATTTACGATCTGGTTACAGCCTGTCTACAACGTGATCAATATCAGTGCATCATAACAGGCCGCAAGTTTACTGATCACTCCAATGCCAACGTTGTTCACATCATTCCATTTTCCCTTGCAAACCACAGAAGCTGTCGAGGATCAGACTTCTGGAGGATGATGGAAATATTCTTTGGCCTGGAAAATACGGACATGATTTTTGAAGAACTACTGGATAGAATTAATGGTCTGGAGAATCTGATTACTCTTGACAACTCTGTTTGTGGAATGCTGAATTCTGGCAATTTAACCTTGATACCAAGGAGATCTATACGTGATCGCATTCATGTTATAAATGATCACATAGGAAATTACTGGTTGGAAATACGCTATCCACGATGGCCGGAGCTGGAGATACCTGAGTTTATTCGGTCCACAAAAGGTCTTCTATTGCCAGGGAGCAGGATAAATCTCCGGTATTCTGAGTCAACTCCTGGCGATGCTTGTATGCTTCCACTGCCTTCAAGTTCCTATTTCGCTCTTCGAGAGTTCATACTTTCACTAAAAAACGACTGTGCAAATGACGCTCCTGAAATGCGACTAGGACATAGTCCAAACCACGATGTTCCTTTCATCCCCCGACCTGTCATGCCTGGCGAGCTTGAAAGTGGGTATCTGACATACCCTACAACCTGTCACAGCCCTAGTGCTAATCAAGTATTGGCCGCCATTGCGATCCTGGAAGACATGATTGATGATGGAGACTTGGAAAGGTCACAATAGAGGGGTTGTTCAGACTTAATACAATTGAAATTTCTGGATTATAGATCTGAGGGGGTACAGTGGATGGCAGGTCGGATAGTTTAGTTTAGTTGACTAGATTATTGAGTTTATATTGAGGACTGGGGGACGACGGTGGGGATGGAGAATTTGTCTTTGAGTGGCTGAGTCTAAGTGTCTCTTGCTATAGAGTTTGCCTTTGTTGGGATTTATTTTGTCGGGTTGTGAGGCTGTAGTTGAAGCCCTTAGTAGTAGTCTAGTAGTCATTGCTAGTAGATGAGGCGTGATGATTTGGGAGATAAGGCAAGATGTCAGGGGTATATTAAGGCGGTGTTTCCACTCTTTTTTAAAGTGTTCTTGTAAGAGCATACAGGTTCTATACTTTTTTTCTGTCTTTTTTGATTTTCTATTTATGCGCTTGGCTGATAACTGGAGTATATTATCTTAGTGGATTACTCTGAGTCATATAAAAACACAAACGGAAGATATAAAAGAAAGAGAAATCCCATTACCGCGCAGTTCTTGCCGTTGTATGGCTGGGGGGGGAGGGGCAGGCGATCGAGAGGGGCAGGAGAGGGCAATGGAGTGAGAATCGGAAGGCTGGCGGTTCGGAGAGGACGGTAGTTGCAGCTGGGATAGCTGTTGGGATGAGTGAGGGCGAGGAAGAGAGGGAGGTGGAGGAGTATGAGGGGGAAGGGGCATCCGCGGTTGCGTCACTTGTTAGTGAGTGCTCTGAGAGCGGGGCTCAGGCAGTTGTTCCGGCTCCGGTGCAGCCGGAAGGGGAGGAGTTGGGAGGTTTCAGGGGCCGGGGCTGGGTAGGGAGACTACTGGTATCCCCAGCTTCGATAGCCTCTTTGAGACGAAGGGGGATTTTGGTATACTCATTCGAATATCCCTGTTCTTCGAGTAAGGCTAAATGTTTGAGTTTTAGATGAGCCCAAGACCTCTCTTCCACAGTCTGAAGCTATCCCCATGGCTTCCTCCTCTTCATCTTCTGGGGTTAGAGAGCTCAGGGCTGTTTAGGTAGAACTATAATAGTAGTGGGTGATGCTGACCTATTAAGATTGGTGTAAAAGAAAGAAAATAAAACAGGGAAAGTCCAGCAGCATTGAATTAAATTTTTATCAGCCTATCTCGCGGGTATTCCACTTCAATGTCTTTTCATTTTCAAAAACTCTTTTGAAATCCCGGCTCTTTAAAAAAAAAACCAGAAAAAAAAACTAGGAGTCAGTAAGCTAGTGTCACATCTCTGCGAAGTAATTATACTTGGGAAGCCTGTTATAAGTATAAAGGAATGAAATAAAACAGGAAAACCGCCCCTCGTTGAATTGGGTTTTTAATAGCTGATATTGGAATTAATTATTCCGAGAACATTGGCATCTGGTTCGGTGGAGAAACTTCCGGCAGTGTAGCCTGTGCGAGAACTGATTTTGTCGGGGCAGTCACATCGAGAACCCAATTCACAATTCCCAATATTCTCTGCTTGAGCCTCCGCCTTGCTGACTTGACATATTTCGCACTAGTGCTTGTTTCCCGTTGCAAGAACATATTCTTCTTGGGCTTAGCCAAGGATGATTAGTCGTCGGAGTAAGGTAGTAAATAGGCATCCCCTCCGATGTTACTACAGGAATGATGCGACTGGTTTCATTCGGAATTATTGGGCTCCACTGGGACTGAACTTTCGCGAAGATGGGGATCAGTTTCATCGCCGTGGTCGGAGACACTGGTCTTTTGTCCTGCAGCAGGCCTTTGTAGCCGGGCCATCCTCGCACCATTGGGGCTCGATCCTGCACCTTTTCCGCCATGGGGTTCCGAGCATGATTGAAATATCCGTCCCCGTCAAGTTTACCTTTATCTCCATCATTGCCCAATACACTCGGGGAAGAACTAAGAGCCCGAAGGCTCGGTGGTAAGTTGATTCCAATGGGCCCCTTCTATCCTTTATCCTTTCCCTTCCACTCTTGTGCACTTCTACCGCTTCTATGGAAGGGTATTGAGGGGCGATTTTTTAACCTTCTCGATACGCAGGGGCCGGGGTGTAATGTCTTTGCCATTGCCAGTAATACGTCGACTCGTAGGGGTTATCCTGCCCTGGCGCAGGATGTCCGGGGGTGTGCAAATAATTGGGAGGGAGGGGAGACGACGAAGGGGAAAGACCAAGGGCATAGGATGGTAGTCGTACATTTTTGTAAAAAGCATAATAAAACTAGCGGAGGTTGGTGGGTTTTGTGAGGGTTTTGCTAGGTGATTAGGAGTGAACTACCGTCGATCGGATCAGGGAAGAGGTGATGATAAAAGAGGTCCAACGTTGGGAAAAGGAGTTTTACGACAAGGCAATTGAAAAAAGCTGTGATGCTGGTTTTCATGACTAGCGGGGGGCCGTTGCGGTGCCATACCGGGAACTCGATCGTGAACGAGGGAATGGAAAATATCCTCGGCGGGGGAACAGCTCGTAGTTCCGGGTACTGTGCGATGATGAAGAAGGGGGTGTGGGGTGTGGAGCTGGGGGGAGTGGATATCATTAGAGTCGGAGGGGCGGGAGAAAAGAAAAGAAGTTACGGTGTGTCCACAGGAGAGAAGATTGATGTCGAGGAACGCAAGGATTTTGTCGGTCGCAAGGAGCTATGGGGCGTGTTTGTCAGAGTTATGTAGGATTTATTTTATTTTTGGATTGAGATGCGGAGGGGGAAAGAGGTGGATTGGAGAATTGGGGTGGAATGGGGGGATTGGGAGGAAAAACCTTGAAGGAGGGGATTTCGCCCCGGATGATTTTGCAAAAGATATAGGCTGCGGGGGACGTTTCCGTGGAGGTTTGGTAGTGGTGGTGATGTTTTACGGTTATGATAGGAGATTGATTGGTTTGATGGTTGGGCTGGTGGTTGGTTGCTCCACCCCCGCGTTCCTCCGGTGCTGAAAAAAAAAAAAGTGAACGCGCCAAGGCAGCAACCAGAAAAACCTTACAATAACAGCCAGTGCTCATTGTAGACCTTGATTAGGGATGTCATGGTACGCTCATTTGTCACGGGGTCGACTTGTGAGTCACGTGTGACTCGATATGCACGTGCATCATTCCTATCTCCTACCGTGACACCTTCACTTTCTCGCCTGCACACCTTGTTCCTCCCCTTCCGCAAACCTTCCACTCACTCTCCCACACACCTTCAGCTTTTCCTTGTTCACACCTTTCACTTTTTCTTCCACACAACCTTCCGCTTTCCGTTCTGGGAATCTTCCGCCTCCTCTCCTACACGCCTTCACCCTCCCTCCTACACACACACTTCCTGCTCCCCCCTCCTATACAAAACTTGCGCTTCCTTTTTTGGGCACCATTTACTGTGCCTTCTACAAATACAAAATCCGGTCCAGTTTCAATATAAAAATTTGACTTTTGCCAATTCTGATGGAAATAAAAGAAACTATGGAAAAAAAACCCACTTCTCTTCGCGATATGGTTGAAGGTAAGGCTACAGAGGAGCATCGCATTATTCTTGCCAAAGCATTCCGTCATTTTAACCAGCAACTAAAAGAGCAGTTTGATGCTCCTCCTCCACCTGATTGTGATGAATGAAGTTATCTTGTTTTTTTTTTTTTTTTTTTTTTTTAATAATATTATTATTGTTTATGGGTACAAAATACTACATGCAGCTTACGCTATGG
>Ga0307509_10006353_pt1 | contig 15948 bp, 16 predicted proteins | sample 10_EM_MG_FD_202245 | JGI IMG/M metagenome (GOLD analysis project Ga0307509, IMG submission 202245) | Populus trichocarpa ectomycorrhiza microbial communities from riparian zone in the Pacific Northwest, United States - 10_EM | ecosystem: Host-associated > Plants > Roots > Unclassified | place...
TATATATATTATCACATTTAATAATGCCAAAATGATAATCTTTCCTCGAATAGCTATCTTAATTAATGGACCTTCCAAAATCTTCAAAATTGCCAACCTTCTTTAAAAAATAAAAGGACTTATTTGATCCAAAACTAACCTATATATTGAATTGCACCTCATTAAGATTTCAATTGCATGAATTAATTCTTGAAATACATTACTTAAAATTGCAATTAACATTCCTCTTAAGCTAATTAAGCTACTTTTAGAAATAGAATAAAGAAAAAGAGATTGAATTTACAAAGAAGCTCAAAAATAAAAATTTTCATAAATATATAAATTTGATATATTCTTATATTAAATAATATAACAGATCTATTATATAGTTACTAAATTTGGCTTAGCTTAATAAAATTATTTAAGAAAATCATAACACAGAGCTTAATATAGGTCAAGATTAAAATTAAATAAGAAAAAATATTTATTTAATTAAATTAAATTATTTTAACAAGTTGAATTATGATTTAGTTGATGTAGTTATTAACTAAATCAACATTAAGAATTTTAAAAATGATATTTTCTTGATAAAAAGATAATTGCCTTAGATTGATGGGTAACTCTTGATTTAATAGAATGATTTTTTTTTTTGCTTTATAATAAAATAACTTATCATGATATGAAAAATTTGCTGAAAGATATCTGATAATAAAATCAAAAGTAAAATATTTTCTTTTCTTACAAAAAAATAAAACCTCAAAGTCTGTCCAAATTCCTCAATAAAGAAGAAATTAGCACACCATTTGTGCCTCTTGTTACAGGAACACGTCTCTTCTATGCTCTCTGCTTTATTCCTCCCACTCCTCTTCTTTCTGCGCCCCCACAGTAGCCCTTTTTAACTCTCTCTCTCTCTCTCTATCTCGCTCTGAGCTCAGTATAGTATAAGAACTTGCTTCTTATAACTAATTTCATTCCTTTCATCCCCACATGATCAAGAAGTTATCTTCCTCATTTGTCTGACTTTTTTCTGTGAAAAAAAATACTGGGTTTGTAAGTTTTTGTTGAATCATTTGGCTGGAAGATTAAACCTTTGAAGAAAAAGTACTTATAAAGATTGAGTTCGGATTGTGGCCTGAATTTTTTTTGGCAGGTACTTTTGTGATACAGTGATAGCGTATATACAAGTTGTGTAGTGTATTTCAGACAAATCTTCCACTTTTTTGGAGAAGATTTGCTGTTTCATTAAAGGTATGATACTGGTAACATTTTTTTTTGTTCTGTTTGGTTGCTGAGAAAATTCTAGGAAAAGAAAATGAAGAAACAATTCTAGAAGACTCTGATGTTCATTTCTTATTGTTGTTATGATTTTTTTTTCTTTTTTTCTTTTTGATGATAATGTTTGAATTTTCTGTTTAGCATTTTTTTAATTTATTTTCTTCTGTGTATGAGAAAGTGCAATTTTTAGTTTACTTTTTTCTTATTTTCAGCTGTTTGTGAGAGCTGAAGTGCATAAAGCTAGGATTTTTGGATCTGGGTTTTGTTCTTTTTGAACAATTTTTGGTGGATATGCTTTGTGTTTGCTTATGGAGAGTTGAATGGATATTGAAAAAGTTTAGACTTTTTCTTAAACGAATTATGTTATTTTAATCATAATTAGTCCATGATGCTTTCTTTATTCTTTTTACCTTTATTTTATAATCATGTTTAGACCATGTTATTCTTTATTCTATTATTTTCTTTTCTACTTAGATGACAAATGCTTTTCGATTCTTTCTTGTTTATACTGAATATAGAAAAGTAAAAAGATTTTGCATGTTTTGTGTCTTTAATCTATGTGGAAGTTTATGGGACCTTACAGTTATTATGTTCTTGATTATTGATGAAGATTTCTGAGAATAGATTGTAATAAAAAACGAGAAAACTTCTCAACTACAAGCAAAGAATTTCTGATTTTACATCTCAAGAAACTTTGTGAATGGTCTACAAGTCCTTAGGAAGGATTTCTGCAACGATTCTTTTCCTTTTCGCTAATACCTTAAACTTAAGGTTTGTATATTGTTTAGTTTGGCATTCCTTGTGAAGTAATCTTGACCTATTGTTAGATGTATGACAATATCCTGAAACAACACTTGGCCGGTTTATAAATTTGGATATATTTGGATTAGTTTCATACACAACCATCATAGAATTAATATTTATTGTAAATGCTGAATAACCCCCCCCCCCCTTTATTTCTTTTTTTGGTTCTGATGAACCCTTTCTACATTTCATTTAAATTGTTTTTGGTGTTCACTTGCAATATACACTTACCTTGTTTGTTTCTTTATTTTCTTGCAGATCTTCTAGCAAGACTTTATTTTCACTCAGCAGAAACCATAAATAACTTATGGCTTCACCAGATGTCGATTCTCCTTGGCTCTGTGCTGCTAATGAATCTTTTGGTGGATGTTTCAATATGCAAATAGAGGAGATCAAATCAGCCAATGTTTTAAATGTGCTGGAAGCTCCCTCATCTTCTATGTCTGATACCTGTAATATCCCCAAGCCACCACCTTATCCTAATAAAACATCTAAAGCAGCCAACAATTGTAAAAGGATTTTAGAGACTTGCTCTGTGCCACGGGAAATTAAAGATACATGGGACAGGCTATTCAAGGAAGCATATGGTGTAGATGTCTACATTATCACTGATAGCAAATCATATATTCCAGCTCATTGCAATGTTCTGGTAAGTTAATTAGACTTCCCGAACATATCTGCTTGCTTGGAAGTATCATTGTTTGCATCGAAGATAACTGCTTGAGTCAAGGAATTTTGTTTGTTTCTCTAAATATAAAAGATAAAATGGGTGATTGCTTTCAAAAGGTTTCTTTCTTTAAATCTGATGCATCCATAGGGGTGTTTCAATATTGGTGCCTCCCGAATATAAAATGATGTGCCGTTGCAAGTTTTCTTTTCTAAATTGAGACGAAGAAAGGGCAGTACAAATAACAACATTCATAATCTTTTTCCTGAAGTTGAATTATTATCATTAAAAAATTTAGGGCCAATGGGGTGGCTGAAAGTTTACAGCTGTAACTTTTCCTTTTTCAGAGTATTTCATCACCTGTGCTAGGGAATATCCTGCAGCGTTCGAAAGTTAAAGATGGTATTAGATACATCAAAATTCTTGGTGTACCTTGTGAAGCCGTCTACATGTTCATCCGGTTTTTGTACTCATCCTGGTATATTTGAGTATCCTTTACCGTGTATTCATCATCATTAATTTTCTTTGGTACTGTATCACAGGTGCAATAGAAAATGTTGTGTATTCTTTTTAAATGCTTCTTGTTACTTTTTGTTGGGAGCGGATGGCTATGAAAATGTTTCCCTTTCAGTTTTCTGTATAATTTTTTCATTATTCCAAGGTGGTCAGATTTAAATAAAGATATTCATTCTTGACATCCTAGTGCAGCTATGAAGAGGATGAGATGAAGAAGTTCGTTCTCCATCTGATGGTTTTATCACACTCATACTCAATCCCATCACTGAAAAGAGTTTGTATAGACTTTCTGGAGCAGGATTATCTGACCAAGGAAAATGTGATAGACGTGCTTCAGTTAGCAAGGAGCTGCAATGCACCACGACTCTCCTTCATTTGTGTTCGTATGGTTGTGAAGGACTTGAAAACTATATCATCAACTGAAGGTTGGAAAGTTATGAAGCGTGCTAACCCTGCCCTCGAACAAGAGCTTGTAGAATCTGTTGTTGAAGCAGATTCGGTAAGTCAGTTCCTGATCTTTGTTGCAAACAATGAATAGAATGTGCAGCTAGTCATTTAAAGGCTGTTGAGAATTACATGCAATCAGAGTTATTTTCACATGTTTAGACTTTAGATGACGGGCTATAAAGCAAGCACATGCAAGGTTCTTGTTTCTTTTATTTTTATACTCCCACATCAAGGTGAGGAAGTAGCAACTAGTGAATCTTCACATGCATAATTTAAGCATTAAAATTGGAATCCTGTAAATTTAGCTTTTTGGGAAACATTGACACTAACCACTGGTACATGATGGATGGCCCTTTGAGAACAAGTTGTCTAAGACACAAAAATTGCTTCTCAGTGGAATGCTTTCTGGTGCCAATCAGGAAAAGGTTTTTCATCCTAGTCTGTAGTGATGGTTTAGCTGAGCTTCATGTTTCTCAGTGGAATATCTACTTGGTTATGTTTGAATCTAGTAACATGTTTCCTCAGTGGAATGACTACTTGGTTATCTTGACTAAGGTCTCCTGCTCTTGTATTTTTTAAGCCTTAAATCCTATTATGCGTGAGAATCCTGTTATTCTAGATAGTCAAATGAATGTTTGTAAACCAATTGCCTTTTGATTTGGAAAGGAAGCTGTCCAAATTATACTTGCTATCATGGATTTACTGTAGCAATTGGTTGGTCTTGCTGTTACTGTTGACTTCTGGACCCTTATTTCTTCATTTTCTTTTCCTCAAGTCAATATTCATATCCAGAGTTATGATTTTTAGTACATGATTCAATGTTACATATCTGGTACAGGCTGTAGTCTTTTCCTTGGTTCAATTTCCCACATGATGGAATCTGAGTTTCACTTCTTTTCAGAGAAAACAAGAGAGGTTGAGGAAAATAGAAGAGAGGAAAGTGTACTTGCAACTGTATGAAGCAATGGAGGCTCTCCTTCACATATGCAGGGACGGGTGTAGGACAATTGGACCTAGTGACAAAATGCTTAAAGGAAGCCAAGTTCCCTGCAACTTTCCTGCTTGCAAAGGACTTGAGTCCTTGGTTCGTCATTTCTCTAATTGTAAGACTCGGGTTCCCAGGGGCTGTGTTCACTGCAAACGCATGTGGCAGCTTCTTGAACTGCATTCTCGCATGTGCAACGACCCAGATTACTGCAAGGTCCCGCTTTGTAGGTGAGAATGGAACTTCCATGTATTATCTTGCCTCTATGCCTATATTTTCAGGGTTTCAAAATCCATTTAAGTGAATATGAAACTTGAACAAAAGGGAAAATTAGAAACTAAAAGAGGACAACTAAAGAGTTCAAAAACCATTTATACTTGCCACAATGCTATCTCATTTATTATGGAATTTGAGTGGCCAAATATGTCCTCCAATGTGTTATTACACAAGAAATTGTTTCAAGGCATGGAAATATATGAGATTGAGCTGGATTAGTCCGAGTTTCTGCATTGTAGTTGTGAAACAGTACCATGGACTAGTAGTTGAATCAATCCCATCAGTCTCATTTGTTCTGTGTTTTTAGTTTTATCACTATACTGAAGGTTAGATTATACATCCTTCTTGCTTGATTTAAGCCACAGCCTTGAGCTGATATGTTCTTAGACTTGTCAGTAATTAAGGTTGACAAGTTTAAAGCATATGCTGCAGTATCATAATGATGTGCTCTTTGCTTGTTGATAGGCATTTCAAGGAAAAAATGCAGCAGCAAACGAAGAAAGACGAAGCTAAGTGGAAACTGCTGGTCAGCAAAGTAATAGCAGCAAAGAACGCATTGGGGCCATTCTCAGCTCGCCCTGTAGATTTATTCTGACCCCATTACTTCTCTCAAACCTTGTATCCTCATCACAATATGCCATTCAACAAACCCGCGCCATTGTTTAAAGTTTTAGAATTGCAATGGAGGCTTTGTAAAAGTTTTATTTTAGCTCGTGTATTTTTCAAAAAATTATTTCAGTCCCTATATTTAGTTTTTTATTTACAACTTTAATTTGTGGTTTCAATTGAATGTGAAAGTTACCACCTAAACAAACACTCTATGAGGTCAAAATTATGTTTTACTCTAATCCAATCACTTTATAATTTTATAGGAGTGTTAATGAAAATTAGCGTGAAACTTAGGTAATGTAGTGAGATGTAGTCAAAATTGAGTTTTACTCTAATCCAATCACTTTATGATTTTGGAGCAGTCTCACCAAAAATTTTCTTGTGAAACTTTGATTATAAAAAACTATAATTTATAATTTTTTTTAATTTTATCTTTTTGAATTATAATTTTAAAAGCCAAACATATTATTTCATATCTATCAAAAAACAATATGGTGTATTAAAAGCGTAGTTATAGCTCAGGGGATCAGGTTTTTTAAAAAGATATCATTATAGTTTTTATTAAAAAAAAATTGATCCGGTAGAATTTAAATCGTGTTTAGTTTGGTAAATTAAGTCATTTAGATTATTTTCAAAACCTGAAAAAATTAAAGCTTAATTAAGTTCAAATTAAAACTGAATTAAGATTAGAGTCTGTTTGTTTTACGGAAAGTAGTTTTCTGGCACTTTCCAAACTTTCTTGTATTTGTTTGTCATTAGAAAAACTGGTCAACGAAAAACACTTTCCAGTCAAAGAAAAATTTGTCTTGATTTCCAGGAAAGTGTTTTTTTTATTTTGAGCGGAAAATACTTTTCAGAAATTGTGAATAATTTAGAAATGTTATATTATTTACTGATTATATCATTTATCTATCAAATTTTGTCCTCATTCTTTTGATTGTTACTTATTTTATTTGAAATAATTGATGATATTGTAATTATTATTATTTTAATTTCATCATCTTTTAATTTTTTTATCTATTAGATTTGATCTCTATTATTTTGATTATTATTTATTTTATTTGAGATAATTTATGAAATTAGATTTTTTTTTAATTTTATTTTCATTCAACTTTTTAATTTGTAAGATTTGTCTCTTATTATTTAATAAACTTGAAAAAAAATATTAATATTAATAAGTTATTTTTCATCACATAACCAAACATTAGAAAGTGTTTTTTAATTTATTTTTCATGATATTATCAAATATTAAAAAATAATTTATATTTTTTAAAAAAATATTTACCAGAAAAAAAACGAACAGCATTATAATTGAATAGAGTATTTGCCGAGTAAATTTATCGAACAGGATTAATAACTGATACTAATACAAGGACAAAGGGTTTTCCACTGACTGCTCTTAGCAGATTCCAACTGAATATTTAGAAATATTCCCCAAGAAATTCCCCTGGTGAATCATCTGGTCAAACTCCCAGCATTCAGATAATCCAGTCAACTGCTGAGTACAAGCAGCCATCTATATGGTTCCTTAATTCACTCCAAATTAAGAATCCAAAACCTTCTGCTCAATCTTGAATCATGAGACCACTGAGAAAATCACTCCTTGAACCTAACCCTAAATCATCATCACTCCACAAAGCCCTTTCATCACAGTTCACTTACTCTCTTGATCGGCCTCCAGCACCAAAACCCCACTTCAATGAGACCACCAACACCCACTTTCCATTTTCAAGAAACCAACAAAAACATCACTCCAACAATGGACAAACCAATACCCTCTTGTTCAATTCACTACACAAACTAAAACCCACTTCAAGTACTTTGTTGTCTAGCCAAACGAGGTTGTTTTCATGTTCAAGTTCGTTTTTTTCGCTTTCAAGATCTCATTTTGGCAAAGAACCCGTCTTTAAAGTTATATTTCATGATCCAATCTCTAGTAAATTCATTCAAAGAAGGGCCTTTTCAAGTGAAAATCCAAACCCGGAAAATGCTGTGTCAGGGGAGAACTCACAGCCGATTGATGCAGGGTCTTCTATGAGAAAACCAATTAGTTTGTGGCCTGGAATGTACCATTCTCCTGTGTCTAATGCCTTATGGGAAGCAAGATCAAGGATTTTTGAGGAGCCTAATGATTCTGGGACTTCAGAGACTGAATTGGTTGCGAAAAGTCCATCAAAGAGCAGGACTAGCATTTGTTATAAGTTTTCTTCTGATTTTATACTTAGAGAGCAGTATAGGAATCCATGGAATAAGATTAGAATGGGGAAGTTGGTTGAAGATCTTGATGCTCTTGCTGGAACCATTTCCTATAAGGTACATAGGATTTTGATTTTGTGTTTGCTTAAAGTTTGATAGGTAATGTTTGAGATAGGTTTGAACCATTCCCAGTAGCTGATATGATCTAGAGTTTCGTTTCTTTTTGCCTATTGAGTTTATATTTGGTTTTCTGTTTTGACCAATATTTCACTTGTGGACCAGCATTGCTGCAATGATGATGGCTCAACTAGGCCTTTGCTATTGGTCACTGCTTCTGTTGATAGGATAGTTTTGAAAAAACCAATCCTTGTTGATGCTGATTTGACTATAGTTGGTGCTGTTACATGGGTTGGGAGGTCATCCATGGAGATTCAGATGGAAGTGATTCAGCCCACTGAAGGTACTCTAGTAATAAATGGTGTTTCTTTTGTTCTTTCCTCTACAATCTCGGCTGTGATTTGATTGTAGATTACTAGATCTCATGTATAATTTATTGTGTGCATGTCCCTGCTCTTCATACTTCACTTCATTTCGATACGAGTGTTTATCAGCAGAGAAGATGGAACTAGAAATGAGTTACAATCCTAGCATGAAAGGTATAATTTGTGGAGGAACTTGTGGGAGCTGAATGTACCCATTCTGCTGATGAAAGCTTTGCAGCGGGAAATAACTGGTGTTCTTTCATATTGCTTTTTGAGGTCCATGCATTAAGGTCCAAATTATAGGCTATCAATGCAATGTTCTGCTGGCAAAGAGAGTTTACTGCAAGTCGAATCAGCTTAAAAGTGGTCGTAGGTTTTGCTTGTTAATATTGAATTCATAAAGTCCAAAGTACTTGTCCACACTTTCAAAAGCAGTTCTTCTGCAGAATTTTTTACTGAGTTGATTCTTTCCCCTTTTTTTCCTAACCCTGTGTTGCAAAGGTTGATTTTTGTTTGGGGAACTTTATGTGAAGGGACCCTAGATTTTCTTGTTTGTTGGCTTTGAAAAATATCCTCTTTATTGAAGCATTTTTCCTTTCCCATGCACTTTTAGGATGGAAAAGCAGCTTGCCCTTTTTATTTTAGATTATGGCATTTTTCATTTCTGTAAAACAAGTGTGCTCTTCCCAGTACTTCTATGTAAGCATTAAATATGTTGCTTTGCGCCTAATAATATTCTCAGAAAAATCCCATCCTTGCCAGTAAGCACAAATCAACGTCTAGTTAATTTGCATTTAATCTCATACGAACATTGTTGGCCTTCCAATAATAGCATCTTTTAGTGATGCACTGCTATCACAGGCTGCTTTTCAAGTTCAATCCACTTGATGTTTTCTTACTCGTATCTTTTTCAAAAAGTTCTGAGTACAATTCTTGGAAGTGATTTTTAATGGGAACTTGTTTATCAGGGGCCACCAATCCATCAGATGCAGTTGCTCTTGTAGCAAATTTCACATTTGTCGCTCGTGATGCAAAGACAGGAAAATCAGCTCTTGTTAACCAGATCTCACCTGAAACTGATAAAGAGAAATTGCTTTGGGAAGAAGCAGAAGAAAGAAACAAGATGAGGAAAAAGAAGAAAGCGGAAAAGAAAAGGGATTCTGAGAATGAGGATATGGAAAGGCTCAATGCATTGTTGTCTGAAGGGAGGGTTTTCATTGACATGCCAGCATTGGCAGACAGAGATAGCATTCTTATACAAGATACTCGTCATGAGAACACTTTTATTTGTCAGCCACAGCAAAGGAACATTCATGGTCGTATTTTTGGAGGGTTTTTGATGCGCAAGGCATTTGAACTGGCCTTCTCGAATGCTTATGCATTTGCTGGTGCAGCACCACTCTTTGTTGAAGTTGATCATGTTGATTTCTTCAGACCTGTAAGTACCAACCCCTCTGCTTAGTTATATCTTTCACACAATGTGGAACAACTATTTACAACCACCTTTTGGAACAGATTTAGAACTCAATTTCCTGGATCTTTGGAGGGCATTTCACTTTCTTTGATTTCTTACAGCTATCTTTGGCCAGGGACATGGCATTGTAGGAGAACATTATCAGCGTTTGCGGTGTTTATAAGTGCTGATGAAGTTAGATTTAGGAGCTCCTAAAATAGGAAGATATTTCAACAAAAAAAACTGCTTCAGTATACCTCTTTCAGCTTTTCATGTCCATGAAGATTGAATAGTTGGACAAGCAATTCTGTGAACTTTATATTTTAAGCTTATGGGATTCCATAATTCCTTTCGCTGATGCAGGTGGATGTTGGAAATTTCCTTCGCTTGAAGTCTTGCATTTTGTACACAGAAGTCGAGAACCCAGCTGAACCTCTGATTAACGTGGAAGTTGTTGCTCATGTTACAAGGCCTGAGCTAAGGTCTAGCGAGGTGAGTATCTGAATTCCTCACGTTTCTTTGTTATAGTTCCGCAGTTCGCTCCTCCCCATAGTGTGACCAAAAATAAAAGAAACTTGAGAGTGTTTTGCTATTTGTTGTAAAAAAACATTTTGCTGTTAGATAAAAAGGGAACACTCAATTTTGGTGTTAACAAATGGAAGTCAGCAATGATGAAAGAACTTGTATGGGTGCAAGAGGAACCCTCGCTAAATGTTTTTTCAGTGGTGTAAACCTATCGAAAACAGTCATTTACTGCTCACAATCGCAAACATATAACTGAATGGATGGTTTAGTACATAATATGTAATTCCAACTCCTTTTCATTTTCTATTCTGAGCTAAAATGGCTAGAATACATATTAATTTATCATTTTTTTTCCTTGTATGCCACATGATTTGAACAGGTATCAAACAAATTCTGCTTTACATTCACTGTCCTTCATGAGGCCATTAAAGATGGATTGAGGATTCGGAATGTTGTTCCAGCTACGGAAGAAGAAGCACGTCGAGTTCTTGAACGCATGGATTCTGAAAACTCCCAGATTGCAAAATCGTGAAATAAATCTCCCTGTTGTCTGGAAAAGAAGCAGAGGGGGGTGAAAATGGCGGCAGTCTTCCTCTTTTTTTGGTAGGCTTGGATAGCTTGAGCGTAAATAAGCAATGATGTTTGGATTCATTAGCATCTTAATAAACCACATGTACAATTTCTTTGTACAGATAATAAACCACACAAGGTTGGACTTCACCATCTGAACATAAATTCTTAAGGGTCCTGGCTACGCACTCAGGCAATTTGATGCTGTCTGAACATGCATTGCGAATGATGCTTTGTTACTTAACCCTATTGGAAGTAATCTTCATCCCATACCTGACTTAAACGTCTCCTCGACTCAAAAAACAAAATTTAGCCTTGACAAGATGTGAAAAATTTGACCATGCTTTCAGCTTCTAATTTACATGATAGATCCGACTACTCTGACTTGACTACATTATTACCTGACATAATCCCTTCGGTATGTTACATACAAAGTAGACAAATCCAAAATCTTGTAAAGCATATGTTTAGATACAAAACATGTGGCCAACCTAAAAAAGGGTAATGGCTAGATGCAGAAACTCAATTCAAACAGCCTGCTGCCAGCACCACCAATTTCAGGTAAGCATCCCAGTGAGATTCCACAGAATCACCCGGAGTTAGACTTATCAAGATGATGGAGTTTCATCGTCAGAAGAACCATCGTGAAGCCTTCCAACAAGTCCTGGAAAAACTGGTGCAAGTGTTGGATTTAAAGGCATGGGACGGACTGAACTGTATATGGTTCTTTCATTGATCTTTCCAACCTCTTTGCATACATGATCGAGAATGGAAATAAAATCCCTCACCACCATAAAAATCCAGAATGGGCGAGCTTCTACCTTAGCCGAGTTCCCATGGAAATACTCAGTTATTTCCTTCACCAGAGAGAGAGCAGCCTTTTCCTGTGCTTGAAGCCTTACAATTTCTTCCTCTGCCTTCTTCATGAACCCATTCATGGACTCTGAGAACTTCCAGCTACTCTCCTTCAACACAATTTCTTCATTTAGTTTCAGAACTTCTGTAATTTTTGTCATTCCAGCGGCAAGTTTTGCAACTTCACTGCAAAGCACATCTGAATCCATTGCAGCGGATTTCTTTACATTGGTAAGCTCTCCACTCAAACCTGAAACCACTTGCAAACCAAGCTTCCTAAACTGAACTTCATCTTGGAATGCTGATTGTTGAGTTTTCTGAGCTGTTTGATCCTGGTTTGTACCACAAAGACGAGAACCTTCAGACCTGATGATTTCCTGAACAACAAAATGCAAGAGTGTGGTTTTCCCATCAGTGCCTTTAATATCAACAAGCTTCAGGAGTGTGTCAAGCTTGAAGGCTTGGGCATCGCCGCGATTGGTGCCAACATTCATGCGGTTCCCAGTCTTGAGCACTGCTTCTAGAAGTTTCAAGAACATTCTGCTGTTCTTCAATTCCTCACAAGCTGCCTGTAGAAAAAGAAAAATGAGAAGCAGCTGGAAGATTGCTGCAACAGGAAATGATGAACGGAAAAAATGTGCTCTAGCATTTTTGGCAGATCTAGTGATGGAGCCCTTTTGATCACCACAATACATGATTAGAAGTGAATAAAAAAATTATTTTGACATGTAGAAGGGTAACAAGGTTTATAACAACCATGAAACAGAACAGTGTACCTACTTTTCAATATCAGCTATATTACCTTGTATTAATATAAATCAAAGAACATAAAAATTTACAAGCCGAATGAAGATTTACCTCCAGTGTTTCAAAAGACCTTCGCAGGTACTCAATTTCTGAATCAAAACTCGCAATATAAAGCATTGCATCAACCCTCTTGAATGCAAAAGGAACATCAAGCACTTCCTTGAGAAATTTCTCAGCAGGGCCTAGCTTGAACGGTGATTCATCCTTGAAGTCTTTTAGTTTGCATTCTTCTTCTTTAGTCGGAGCCATCTTTGATAGACTTTCAAGAAGTTCTGTTCCCAGAGTATCTGAATTGCCTGTTCATAGCAGAGAATGGTTCAGTAACAGCATAGCTCTCTCTCATCAATAATGTACGCGCGGGCGCACTCCATACAGTTCTTAGTGTTCTTTGGAAAGCAAAGGGAGGCATTAACATGCAGCTTTTTTACCTATCTTCAACAAAGATTAGCTTTTTGGCCTAAGATGGGAAATGCTATGATGGGAAAAGATAAGATATCTCTATGAATAGAGGCAGTACATTTGCACTACGAAACACCAAGTCATAAAAAGAGACTATTCTTTCTCAACTTTTGATAATCCATATAGCACTGTAGGACCAAATAGAATTATAATTAACCAACCAATAAAACAATGTTCATTAGCTAAAAGCATTCAACATTTAAATTGCATTGTGGCAGGCATAAGCTTTGTCTAAAACGCGTCCCTTAACTACCTTGATTTAAGAATCTTTCATAAAGAAGCACCACCGCTACCAAAGGTTTGTCACTGTTTGCTGGTCAAAGAGAAGTGATACATCACCACGTTCGATCCCACAAAAAAAAAAACCCTTAATATGTGGCAACCTCAAGCCTAGAGATTTTGAAATTTTAACACAGGTAGGAATTTGCAGCCAAAGATAAGAAAACTGTAGGAACCAAACATGGTTAAAGATAGTGAAGCAGGTATTTTAAACTTAGATCGACTCCAATAATGCAGGCAGCTATTACATTACCAATTTCCATGCATTTTTGTGGACAATCCTTAACAATTGAAAGCAAGATTGTCTACGTCAGATTTTACCTTCCAAAAGGGCTTCACAGACTTCTTCAATGGTCACATTAAGAGCCCTCAACAATATTGCAATATTCTGGGACTTCTTTGGATCAAGTACTGTATTCTCCTGGTTCAGCAATGGAAGAGATAGCCGCCTTCCATTGTGATCCTTCACGTTAAAATTTGAATTATTCACCGTAAAAAGTGTCTCAATCATTTCCTCATTCAACCTGCAACAGAAACCACATTCTACAAACTTACAAAACCATTCAACTTAACCAAACAAATACGAAAGTAACTCCTCGCAAAATCAAGAAACTTCAAAAATAAACAAAAAGCTGAAAAGGTTTTTAAGTATCTCACTGAAAAGAGCTAGATTTTATCTGATCCCACACCATAGCCCGATCCGAGCTTGCTCTAACTTTATCCCAATGTAAAGGCTTCAACTTTGGTTTCATACTCTCCTCATTCCTCTCAACACTACCTTTGCTTTGCATTTGCTCATTGGCAAAAACTGGCATTGCATGATTTTGAACTAAAACAGACCTTGTAGGCGTAACGAGAACTGGAGGCCCTGAACTCCCCAAATTCATTTCCCGAGTCACTCTAACCCCCATTGGCATCTCCCAAAACCGTGGTGGTGGAGGTGGTGGAGGCGGTGGTGGCAGTTTTACTGGCACAAATTGTTTACTAGCACTCTCTATCCTCACTGGAACCTGCTCATTCTGTCCCGAAAAATCCAGATTTCGCTCCAAAGAACTCTGCATCTCCCCTGAATCTCTCCCTGATGATGATGAAGAAATGGGTGGCGAGGATCGCTTAATGGACTGAACCGGAGCAGGAAAACTGATTATAGTTTCAGGAGACTTAGATTCTCCGCTTCTAAGGCTAGAATTCGATACTGGAGACACACTGCTGGACACAGATTTTGATGGAGAACAAAAGTTTGATTCTGGATATGAAGCAGTCCTTGAATTAAAACTTCTAGACCCAAAAACCTCTCCTTGAATCTCTCTTCTAGAACTTGAATCAACACGAACTGGACTCTCATGACTAGTCTCTTTCCTTCCAGAAGACCCTCTTGGTGAAAAGAACTCTTCTTCCTCGTCAGTATCTCTATCAACTTCATCTTCTTCTTTACTAGAACTAACAAGAACTTCACCACTTCTATAAGTTGGTGTGTAATTATGTCTAGGCAATGGAGGCAACGGTCTCAGCTCAGGAGACCCAAGTTTTTGATACTGTGAAGAAGATGACGAGGAAACACCAATCTTAAGACCAGTATTGTTGGATGAAGTTAGCTTGTCTGGATCATCAATGCCAGCTCGAGAGTTCACTAATGTGCCCAAGTAAAGGAACTCTGAGCTTGTGCTTACAACACCAGGACGGTGTGGGAGCTTCGGAGGTTTAGGAGAACCATCTGAAGGGATAGTGTTCTGAGGATAAAGGCGGAGATTTTCTGATCTTGAACCCTTTTGAGGGCTAAAAGGCTGGGTTTTTCTGCGAGAATAGATGAAGAAGGCTGAAAATAAGGCTAAGAGGGCAGCGAAAAGGAGGGAGAGGGAGATGGAAATTGCAATAATGAGGTTGTGGTGAGGAGAGGAGGATTGGTGGGGGAGAAGGAGGGAGGAGATGTTAGCAGGGAAAGTTGATAGGGTGGGAGCGGAAGGAGGAGGTGGTGGAGGTGAAGGGAGGGTAGGGAAGAAGGGCTTTTGTGGGTTACTGTGGTTGCTGTTGTTGTTGTTGCTGGGGGTGGCGGTGAAAGGATATTTGGGTTGGGGTTGAGGAGACGAGGAGGGAGGCTGTGTTGGTGTAATGGAGGGGGTTAATGGGATAAAGGGTTGGTGGAGGAGGTGTCGGTGGTGAGTGGTGGAGGTTGTGGTAGTGAAGTGAAGATGGAGGAGGAGGTGGAGGAGGATAATATTTACTGTAACACTAGCACTAGTAGTAGTGGCCATCAATGTATGTTTTTGAAGGTAATTAAACATAAAGTAAAGACGCACTTCAGACACACACGATGTTATGTCTCTCTCTCTCTCTCTCTCTCTCTCTAAAACCAGAGAAGTAGCAAGATTAAGAAAGAAACGAAGTTAATGTGGTGGGGGTCGTGGGCCAATGAGAGAGGGAGAGGGAAGGCTTGAAATTGTAGAGAGAACAAGAAACAAAGCATTAACCTTGAGGTATTGTTGTGGGAGACAGTGAAGAAAGTTCAGTTCTTGGATTGGGATTCTCCACACAGAAGAGCAGGCAGGCAGGTAGAAAGAGTGAAGAAGACTGAGAGCACAGTGCTTCTTGATAGACAGAAACAGCTTGTGACTCAAGAAGCTAGACAGACGGGCAAGTTCTTGAACTTGAGATTGGAACACTGTTGCAGAAACAAGACACTCACACAGTTCAGAAAACGTGAGGTCCAAGAAGAGAATGTCCTCACTCACTGTGTGGGAGAATCAAGGAGAGGGAGAGCGCGAGA
>Ga0307509_10006354_pt1 | contig 15948 bp, 19 predicted proteins | sample 10_EM_MG_FD_202245 | JGI IMG/M metagenome (GOLD analysis project Ga0307509, IMG submission 202245) | Populus trichocarpa ectomycorrhiza microbial communities from riparian zone in the Pacific Northwest, United States - 10_EM | ecosystem: Host-associated > Plants > Roots > Unclassified | place...
GTATTCATCGCGACGTCCGCCCAGTATCGAGAGACCAATACGACGTTGGAAAGCATGAGGGTGTCCTCTTCCTCAGTACCCAAGACGCCAATGGTAAAGATAGACGCTAAGAGTTCGCTCGGTAGGCGCTGGATGGGGGCCTGGAGGCGCACGGCCTGTTCGAGGCTCCTCTCGAGTCGCTCGCGTTCGTTCATGAGGGACGCCATCTTGTACTTGAGTCCTGGTTCACCCAAAGTGTTGAAGAACACCTGAGACATGAAAAAAAAACTTTCATTCCATGAAGAGGGGAAATTCATTGGAGAAGGGCCATATTGTGAGCGGGGGCGTATGAAACATAGTGAGGTGATTACTCGTCTACTCCCGAGGGCCGCCACGACCAACCCCAGCAAACTGGGGACGGAACTCGCCTGGTGCACCATCCTTCTTTCCACCGTCCTCTCGCCGACGGTAATCCTCACGATCTCCACGGGGAGCACGATACGCTCCCTCACCGCCACTGCCGGCGCCACCTGCTCGCGCCTGAGCGGGGCGGGTACGAACTGGTTTGCGGTGTGTCTCTGGGACGACCTCTGCAGGCAGGTGGAGCCATTCACGGAGGTACTCGAGACCTTCCGTTGTGAGAGTGTAGTAGTACCACTGCCACGAAAACCGCGTCTTGATGTAACCACGGGAGGTAAGTGATTGAAGCACCTTGATCACCTCGAGGTTTGGAACGTCCAGTTCCTCGTGTTTGGAGGCGTTGAAGTCCTTTTTGGCCACCATGACGCCCTCTGCATGTGCGAATAGATGTGGGCCGCTCGCGTGAGTAGATGGGTTGCATAACATACCTTTGAAGAGATTCTGGTAGATAATACGCCTGTTCTCTTTGGAAACGATCATTTTGTTGAAGCAAAAACCTGTGAGGAGAGGAGGTAACTTGGTCTCAGCACAAGTCATCCGAAAGTTGATTTGTGCATCCGGCACTTTCAACCCAACAGCCCACCCAGTGGGACTCAATAGCCACAGAGGCGATATACACTGGGAATAGAGACTCACGTGTGTGTCGGTGTCTGTCCCGAGAAATTGCTCAAATGATGTTTGTTGGGAGCCCTCAAGTGGGTTTGTCGGCGTCCGTCACTTGTGGCGGAATTTACTGTATTTGGTAATTCTTGCTAGGCGCGGCCCGCCTTCCAACTTGGATGCGACAAGTCTTCCTCTTCTCCTCACAGCCCTTCGAGGACAGCAAAGTCCCGGAACTGATACCGCCTCAATACCTGTGCGGGACAATGCGTCTGTTCCCACTTCAACTTCCTTTCAACTTCCCAATCTCACCACCACTCTGGTGGCACACCCCTACTGACGAGGAGCTTGTTCTGGTACCCCATTTTGGCGCGATCGCACCCAGCGAGGTGGTGTACAAATTTCGCTACGAGGGCGGAATAGTGTTCGTCGTGGCAGAGGTGATGTCATGTAGGTGTCCGTGCAGTGGGAACCAAGGAGAGAATTTCCCCCTGGGCGAGGGGTGGTGTACACACTCCGAGCGACAGTGCCGGAAAGAATTCTTGCCTTTGTGCGCTGGGGTCATCACTTAGACCCACCCCTACTGGTCCCACTATTTTCGGTATGGACGTATTGGACAGGTTTTCAGCTAGGTTTTCTCTCTGCTACGGCGGTGGCGGTCACCGGCGAGGGCTGTGAACAATTGCAACGAGCTTGAGCTGTCTCCTTCCCACGTAGATGTCAAAGCTCGGGTAGCCGCGCCGCGCCGGTCTCTCTAGCCTGCTGAACTGGAGGTGTGAAACAGGAAGACCAGCAAGAGAAAGGTATGAGCCAAAGTGTAGGATGGGATGATGTCGCATTCCTATGCGTGAGCTTTGAAATGAGCCACGTCCCGCCGCGGGAAGGCTTCCTTCTTCGCCGAACTTCAAGTTCTCCGGTACCCAATGGTCACGCGCGCCTCGCGTGGACTGGTTAGTCCACGATGGATTGCAAGTTTAGATATGATACCAGATACTGTATGTATATTATGGCCCAATATCCCTCGCGTCGTTCCTTAGCGTCCTTTTCTAGGCGAATGGCGCTCATTTGGGGATAGGTAGTCGTTTCCTTGGCACCCACGGAAGTCCATAAGCATTCCTTCGAACGACGGACGCGATGGCAATGACCCGAGGTCAAGTTTAGGGTGTCCTGATGGACGGATGCGGTTTTTCAGCATGTGTCGTAGCACCGCTTAGCGATTTTGTCGTACTAAGTGGGGGCCCACCTTTTTGGACCTTTTGTCATAGACTTAGTGTGCCTGTGTCATGGGAGCAGACTCGATGACTTGGATTATACCATTCGAATTTATGTCAACCCCCCTCCGCTGTAAACATCTTTGCGGGTGTATGTTAATTCGGAATCCACTTCCCATCTGTGATTCACCACGATAGTTCGGCTGTGCAAACCAGAACGCTACGGCATAGATGCATATAAGTATACGAAGGAGTATTCCTCCCCCCAAATCGCCCACTCAGCAAGCCACTAAAGCCCAGTAATCGACCTTTCTTGCTCAATTGCCACCGCCTGTGAAGCCCCCTTATCCCGCACGCTGTTCCCGCCGAGGTGATTGGGCCTGCTGCCACTATTGTCTAGCTATCGTGGGGGGGAGGGGGCGGATGTGCTCGACGGTGGGACCCGTAAGCTAAAGCGAACGGATCAAAGAGGTGATGGGGGCATAGAATATCCCGTATCACCCAGTTTCCATCGTATTTCTTGATGATCGGCTTCCTGTCGTGCCGATGCTGTGTCTGTAAGGCCTTTGCTCAGTTCACCCATCGTCTTGCTAAACGATGAACGGGAGGTTCGTATCCTAGAGTGGAAAAGGATGTCAGTCACGAAGATGTGCATCGGAGGTCCGAGGACTAACGATTTCGTGGGAGCTTGAGAGCTATGTACGTTGGTCAGTGTCAGTATGGAAAAAAGCATTGCGACATCTGGGAGACTTCTTACTAAGGGGCGTTGAGGGTACCCTCGTCTCTTCATGTCCTCGCTGATAACAACGTCGTAAGTGGCAATTAAGGGACGCTATAAGCGCGCATACCGGAGGTTCCGAATCAGCTGCCTGTAGGTGAGGTTATTTCTGGATACTGTCATGGACTTTATGAACGTCTGTGACAATGATGGCGTGGCTCAGATCGTTTAAGCTGCAATAAGCTGTATGAAGCTTACTCGTCGCAGAGCGCCGCCCCTGGTCATTTCTAGGGCAATCTGACTACCTTTGCTGGCACCAAGAGACACCTACAGAATCATTACAGGAGGCACACCCATTTAAGAAGACAGGACTCACGACATCGGCGTAGCTTGACTTCAACCGCAAAATCTTTAATCTGTTTGGATGTCTAAATTCTTTGACGATGCCATCCGTGTTATACCGTGCAGAATAGGTCATTGAGAGTCAGAGCAGCCATGAGAAGAGCATGCATACAAGATAGGGAAGATCTTCAGTTGGACATGGTGAGGTCAGCAGATCACATGTATTGGACACCGACGAACCAAGGAGGGTCCCAGAATGACAAGACTACAGGCGGACAACTTGTCAGCGTGTTCACGGAACAGAGGGAAACAGGCTCACATCGAAAATGGTAGTCAAGCGACAGCATGAGGGAAGAGGCATCACCATAATTTCGTGCATGACCTAATGAATTCAAAGAACCGATTGGTAAGTAGGTATGCTGTTGTCCAAAATAGCTTACGTCGTCGACAATGAGTCCGGGTGTGTCAGGATTCGGGTACGGTTCGTTGCCCAAGTAGTCCATGGCGCAAATGCCTGATGATTTCGTTCATTACAGGACCCTACTGAAAAAGCATGGAAAGAACAGACACTCGTCCAATCCATCGGATACGTCGCCGTCCAAGTCCTTGATCCGATTGGCATGACCAGAAACTAATCCGGGAGTCGATGAGAAAAAAAAAAGTCAATTCGTATGCGGACACAGGTTATATGATCACGCACAGTATAGGAAGAATGAGTCATGGGGTTGCGCATCATGAACCAGTGCTCTCATCTCCCTCGACTGACGAAATGTAAGGGTAAGAATAAGGGCAGCACCCCACACATGGGACCTACAATATTTTCCTTCGTTGGAAGATTCCACCACTGACTTTTGTCAGTCATGATTGTGATGTGTTCGCGTGCAAAGCTCAGATTGGCTAAAGGGTGTATAAGAGAAAATATGATGTTGCGCAGAGAATTGCAGCACCGCAAAGAAATGTTTCCATGGCATACGCATCCTCGACGCAAGACACACCCCACCAGTTAGTAGGGCTGTGAGACGTTAGTAGATGTAAGGAGGGAGGTGCAGGTCCGCTGTCAGCCAAGTGAATGCTCCACGGTGTAAGCAAGTGAAGTACCGAACGCGGAAAGCGGCGGTCGTGAGAAGGTTTTTTTCGCTGGGGCCCGACACGACACGGTAAAGTCATACGTCGCCTAACACACTCTACTAGCCTCCTTTCGCGTCACTGTACCCATACCCTCCAAAAAGTTACAGAACTCGCACAAAACGTCCTCATGTCCGACACCCCTACCCAACGCTACGTTCCTGGTGCCCCTCCACCCCCGCCCCCTTCAAAATCTTCCAAAAAGAAGCGCAAGACCGGAAAGGGGAGCAGATCTGAAGACTCACCAGCGCTGTCCTCTGTAGCCATCCCCGATTCTACTCCAGCCGCTCCCGTCGAAAAGGCTCCAGACTCATCTGATATCAAAGACGCTCCCGCTACTGATAGCTCGCAGGCGGGTCCCCGCGATACCAACGGCATACCCTCTGGACAGCCTGCTCATGATGAAGCAAAGTACAGCCCTATTGTAGATCTTCTTCAAAAGCGAATCAAAGTTACTAGCAAAAAGATCGTGCGTCTCTTTCATTGTGGACCACAGGCCTACAAATATGACGCGGGCGCTAACCTACAGCCGTCCTATAGACTCGAATACAAAGCTATGCAATGCTTGACGATGAGAAACTGAATGACGACCAAAGAAGGTCTCGGAAGGGCCTTCCATCTCTGGAAGCGGTATTGAAGGAGTTGGATGAGGTCAAGAAGGCTGTTGAGGTCCGTTTACCGCGACTCTCGTATTTTCCACTTTAATTCAACTCTCTTCAGAGCGTTGAGGCCGACAGAGCTGCTTCAGAGGCTCATGAATTGGCTGAGAGGCGTAAATTTGAGATGGAGCGTCTTGTCGTGGCCGTTGCTGAGGCGGAGGTTTGTTTCGCGCCACGCTTGACGCTCTGTGTATTATTAGTGACTGTATTTGTCAGAGCCAGGCATACGACAGGATCTCTCGACTCCTGCACTTCATCCGGCTACATTCATCTCTCTCTGCCCAGCATCCTAGCTTATCGTCGCTTGATATCGAAGATTCCGAAATCCCGATAATCCTTGCCGCAGCGGAACAGCTTCTCGGAGAGGAGAGTGAGGTTCGGCAGGAGCTGATCCGGGGTCTTCTCTCCGGCGAGGGTGATTTCCAGGGCGTCTCACGTGGGTCTTTCCCCTCAACTCGCGAGGCTTCACCACTCACTTAACCTTTCTGATCAGACTCGCGATTCGTCGATTTGGCTCATGCCTACGCGAATCCGCCCCCTGAACCAAGCTCTGCTGCCCCTGAAGAGTCTGGACCTGAGGTGCCAGAACCATCGAAAGAGGAACCCAGTGTTACTGGGGGTATTGGGGGTCAGACTTCGGCGTCGGGGGGACTTCACTTCATGCAAGAAAGCGAGCTCGAGAGTGCCGGCCTTGCGGACAGTCAGGAATGGGTGGATGTTCCCCAGGATCAGGTGACGGAGGTTGGAGTCGCCGTCGTCGCAAGTGTTGAGACGCCCCATGGCGAGGGGATGACCGCTGACCAGACCGTTGCGGACGCGCAACAACCCGAGGTAATGGACATGATATTCTTTTCTTCGTGATGATTGTTTGATTGTCGTTGCAGGGATCGCTATCAGCTTCTGGCAACTTCGACTGGGCCGAAGACGATGAAGGCGGACTCCCACCCATCGCAGGGCTTCAGGCCAAATTTGGAACATCCCAGACGCCGTCCCCCGCGCACACACCAAAAGAAATTTCAGATGCAGGTCCAGCAGACGCGACAGCATCACCCGTTGATGGTAACGTACCAACTGACCATGACGGCTTCACGCACGCCCGTGGGGGGCGTGGCCGACCACGCGGGGACCGTGGCTTCAGGGGTGGTCGTGGCGGAGAGCGCGGCGCATTTCGTGGTGGAGGTTTCCGCGGAGGCTTCAGAGGGGAACGTGGGGGCTCAAGGGGAGGGGAGAGAGGCAGTGAGTGACTCTCCATAGTATATGAACTAGAGAGGAGTCATGGTGATCACGATTCAGGCTTCCGTGGGCGCGGTAACGGTGATCGAAGGGGCGATGGAGAACGGGGTCGCGGCAGTCGCGGCAGAGGCCGTGGACGCGGAGGCGAGTGAGAGATGATCTGTCCCGCGGCCTGGCACTAACCAAATCCACAGGATTTTCCGAAGGTCGGGAGGAATCCCCTGTTCAGACATAGGCGCGCATTTCCCTGCGTGGATGGATTGTTACCGACAAAAAAGCGAGCTCAGCCCCACCTGGACGCCAGCTGGTCAATTCACTTGTGGTCTTGATATCTTCATGGGTTATTTGACCCACTTTTTGTTAACAGTTTTATTGTTTTTCTTATCAATAAGAGTGCTCCACTCATTATCGAGCTGGGCGATTACTGTGTATCTTGGTGCGAATGAGATGTGTGTGAGTGGGTCGGGACATCAGTCGTTTGGGTATTAAAATGTGCAGTCAACCTTGAAATTTTATGGTTGTTGTTGGGTCAAAGTAGTGCCAAAGTAGAGTAAGCGTGGCAGGGACCGCGGCGCGGCGTGCGGTGCTTGAGCGAGCGAATAAGGCCGGAACATCACTGGCACGCTCCTCTAAACTCTTAATTCCCCATTGCTCACCTTAGAGAGCCCCCAAGCCCTACGGCATTCGTCCAATTCTTTTTCTCCTTCTCATCTGCCCCGCTCTAGATAGTCCATGACATATATTCCCCATCGTCAACTTTGCTTACTGCTATGACATCCAATCAATCTGCCGTCCAGCCCACCGCCCCCGCCGCCAGCTCGTCAAACCCCCCACCCAAGCCGCCAGCAGAACCATGGTTGAGTCCGCAGGTGTCATCCTATTTCATCGCAGGCGGAGTCGCTGGCGCGGCATCGCGAACTGTGGTTTCTCCTCTGGAGCGGCTAAAAATCATCCAGTACGTATCCCAACGCAACCCTATTTCCGGAAGTCTGATGGTTGCTCTTGTAGACAGGTTCAGCCAAGGAACACTGGCAAGCAGTACACGGGAGTGTGGCGAAGTCTCGTTCGCATGTGGCAAGAGGAGGGGTTCAGGGGATTCATGCGGGGGAATGGGATCAATTGCGTTCGAATCATACCTTACAGTGCCGTCCAATTCACGACATATGAACAACTTAAGAAGGTGCGTTGCGGTGGGGTTGGATCGCCAATAATGGTTAACGGTCCCCTCAGTGGTTCACCTCAAACGGGAAGAAACAGTTGGATACCCCCACTCGACTGGTCAGCGGTGCTCTGGCTGGCGTCACTTCTGTCTGTTCGTCCGTCCTATCCGACTTTGCCCGCATGACCTTGCGTTTTTGTTTTTGTTTAACGCATTTTCTTTCCCTCTATTGCAGGTACAACATACCCACTAGATCTAGTGCGCTCGCGATTATCAATCGCAACTGCTTCCATACTGGTCGCGAATAGTTCGGCGGTGTCATCTTCATCTTCATCACCACCATCCATGCCCCCCTCTTCGTCCGTAGGGGCGTCTACATCTTCACAGCCGAGGCTGGCCTCAGCGCTCCACACATCCGCGCGCCTGTTGCCCTCTGAGCTTACCATGTGGGGCATGACTCTGAAGGTTATGCGAGATGAGGGTGGGTTTCGGGCGTTGTACCGTGGTCTGGTGGCAACCGCAATGGGTGTGGCGCCGTACGTCGGGATCAATTTTGCTGCGTACGAGGCCCTGCGTAGTTTTATCACGCCACCGGGAAAGAGTACCGTGGCTAGGAAGCTGACTTGCGGTGCCCTCGCTGGTAGGCGGTGTCATGTTTCAGTCAGTGTTTCGCGGTGGAATCCTAGCTGACTTTATACGGCCCCGATCACAAAGGATCGGTATCACAGACGCTTACGTATCCGTTTGATGTCCTTCGACGAAAGATGCAAGTTATCGGCCTAGGCCAAGGCGCACTGGGATACCAGTACAACGGCGCGCTAGATGCGGCACGCGTTATTTTCAAGACAGAGGGTGTCCGTGGGATGTACCGGGGGCTTTGGCCGAATTTGCGTGAGTATAAATTTTGTACTGGAGCGAGATTTGGAAAGGGCTGATGGCATGGGTCGGTAACAGTGAAAGTGGCACCGAGCATCGCGACGTCATTCTTCACGTACGAAATGGTTAAAGAATTCCTTCTTGGTTCGAGGTGAACGGGGGCGTGAGAGAGGATCAACAACGTACACTCTAGATTTGTATTAGACAGGGCGTAGCATCTGTCTGTTGCACCCGGCATTTTTCTCTCCTTAGTCACCATAGTGTACCTTCTCTGTCCCTTTATGAATACGTAAACCCTTTTCTGCCTCTATTTCCCCCTGCTTTCATGACCCATCAGCTCTCCTCATAATATCCACCTTTATCCACCAGTGGCAAGCGCGTCGCGTCTGATCTTTTGTTGTGTATCCACGGTCACAGGAACAAAGCCACATAAGACACGTCTTTACCTCGCCGCAACCACATTGCCTCTCTTTACACGCCCACTCTTCCCTTTTACGTCCTCGTCCTTCTTTAGCGCGAGCAGCCAGCTACTGCGTGGCGCTGCAACCCCTCCAACAATCTAGCCTCCTATCTCCCTATCATCTAGCCTTTTTTTTTTTGACCATTTCTGCCATTTACCAAACGCCATGCCCTTCCGGAGACATGATGCACGCCGTCGCGCCCAGCCAGGTGGCGTACACCTGTCCACTTCCTCTGCCTCGTTGTCTTCCTTCTCATCAACAAGTTCTTCCATCCACCCCGTTGAACCCCCGTCAAACTCGAGCCATTCCGATATAGTAGCGGCCCATCCATCAACCTTTTCTGCGCCCCAGACTCATCTCCCCCCCGATACCATCCTCCCTGTTCCCCGTTCCTCTTCTCTCTTCGCAACAATGGGTCAGGCTCAATCCCGGTCTCCGCCCGAGCTCCCAGTCCCACCACCGTCTCCGACCGTCCCTGTGTCTTCCGGCGGCGCCGGGTACAGGTTGAAACGTGTCTTCGGCGGTCGCAAAAAAAGGAGTGAGGACATCTCTCCGACTGCCGTGGCCCCCCACGCTCCAGTGCCAATTGGGATGGAGAAAAGTCGTTCGGTGATGACGCCGTCGTCGTCCTCCTCAGCGTCGTCTCCATCAGCACCCAAGCTTCCGCAGCAGCCATCCGTCTCTGCGGGTCCAGGCTATCCTGTAACACCATTTACCCGCCGTGTCCCAACCGAACACGCATCCGTTCCTTTCCCGAAACCCCCACTCGAATCGCCATTACCATCGGATCAAAGAAGTTCCTCCATGACTTCAACTCTTGGAGTTTCAGCGGCGATCCGCCACGTCTCTGAGACTGAGAACGCGGAGGGTGTTGCGAATGTTGTACCGCGGCCGAACAACAGGGATTCAGACCACGACGTTATGAAAGAGGATTGGCGTAAAAGCGACTCGACCACGACCAGCTATTACACGGTGCGTCCACGTTCGGGGGCGTCAGGGGGCACACGCACACCTCGGCCCGTCTCAATGGCAGAGTCACTGCAATCTACGAGTACTGTGGTCCCTGCTGGCAGGCGACTGAGCGCCCTGCTCACAGAAGCCGAGTTCATCATGACCGAGGAAGGTGGATCTCGTTCGTCTTCAAACCCCTTATGCCGTAAGACATCTCCTTCGGGCCCATCAAAGACTCGCAAAAGGCACTCGATATCTCTCTCATTTACGTCACCACTACCTTCCAACCCACCTGCAACGTCGACTACTAGGTCCGAGGGCCATTCTTCTACCACTAAACCCGCGTTTGATCGTCGGCCCTCGGATGGCGTCGCAACATTACACAAGGCTACAGCGAGCGGTATCATCGGTTCTTTGCATAGCGGTGATTTTCAATCGGGTGGGGCTCACAACAGGGGTGATGTTTCAGCGTCGTCCCCGGCAACCTCTGGCCCCAGTTCATTACCTCAGCAGCCATCACCCTCGGGCCAGCACGGCTCCCTTCGTCAGACAGCCATCACCATGACTAGTGGCCTCGCGCCTGCAGCAGGATTTGCCATGGGATTCGGTAAGCGTGCTGTAGAGCGCGTGGGACGTGCCCTTGGCAGCCTCGGCTCGAGTCACAACTCCTCCGGTCATTCGTCATCGTCTTCCTCGATCGGAGGCGCAGATGATTTTGGTCGCAATGCCTCCAGCGTATCGCTAGCATCGCACGTATCGCAGGCGCAGGGCACCAAGGGCAAGCAGCGACGGACACCCAACGCGCCGTCTGGTGCGTGGAGCGTGAACACGCTTAGCAGTACTTCGACCGGACAAACCGACCCAGAGTCGTTTGGTTTCACAGGCCCATCGCTTGGCAATTGTCTTCGCGGGCCCATGCGCAATAGTTCTGGAGGATTTGTTATTGGTGGCTTGGTTTTTGGGCGGGACTTGAAAACCTGTGTCCATGACACCGCGATCGATGCTGTCCGCCTCGCACCACCCTCACCAGACAGCTCACCATCAGGTGAGGCATCTTGCGTTTCTGCATCCGTTGGATATATATTTATAGTCATGTGTAGTCCCTTCTGCCCTACACGAGCGGCGGTTACCCGCGCTAGTGGTCCGGTGTGCGGAACACCTGATGAAATGGGGTGTCGAAGAGGAAGGTCTCTTTCGGTAAGATAGCTTATAGATCAAAACGTGAAACGTTCCTCACAGGTATCAAACAGAATCAGCGGGCGTGCAACACATGTTGCTAAGTTGCGGTCAGAGTTCGACAATGGTGCAGATTTTGACATGTTAGAGTGCGCACCTAGCGATCTGGATCCTCACGCGGTGGCATCCGTCTTCAAAACTTACCTTCGAGAGCGTGCGTGATTTATTATTCGATGACCGATGTGACCTCTAAATCACTATGTGGACAGTGCCCGAGCCTATTCTTACGCATGCACTTAACCGCTATTTTGAGGCAGCCATGCTTACCGAGACTAACGTCAGGAAGTCCATTGAAGAACAAGCCGTACCTTCGCGAAGTGTCAGTGGCAAGGGTTCGTCAGCCCACGATGTTCGTTCCTTGCGGAAACCACCTTCTCTATCGACCTTGGCATTGCCCAACTTTTCTGGAATGCGCCCCCCGTCGCAAGCCCTACTCGATGCCTTTGCCTCCCTTCTAGCGCGTCTCCCTCAAGAGAATAGGGACCTTCTTCGCACCGTCATTGACCTGATCAACTGTGTGGCCCAGCGAAAGGACATTCGCATGCCACTGAGCAACCTGACTCTCGTACTATGTCCTACGCTAAATATGAGCCCACCGATCCTTCGGGTTCTATGTGAAGCAAAAGACATTTGGAATGGTCCCCCCGAAGGCTGGGAGGACAACACCGATCTCGATCCGAGACGTGAAAATTCAAACCCTGCGCCCAGCAGCCGATCAACAGACCACGAGTTGGAGCAGAACGTTACTGCTGAACCTAGTTTACCACAAGGCGATCTGAAGGATCAGAGTTCCACCGTGGAACCAGGCACTAGCGCTGGTGGGCCCAGAACTGAGACACAAGCACCGAGTGGGGTTCAGGATGATATTCACAAGGACGACAGACGGATTGGACTAACTTCAGATGATCGTGCTTCACTCCTCTCTGCAGGTGACTCTCGTCCGTCAACTCCTGCATGGAGCAAAGGATCACCCCTGGACCCATGGTCACCACCTGCGTTGACGTCCTCGTCTGATTCACTAACGACCCCCTCCACGTCGTCCGAAGCACCCTCTATTCCTCAATTTATAGCCCCCGTACCGGTCAATTCATATTTCACCAAAGAGAACCTCATACCCGCCATTATCCCCGACTTTGTTCGCACATCTCCCCAACCTATCGACCACATACCAGTGACGTTTCCAGGAAGTGAGTCAGCCCCAGGAACACCCTCCCTCCGGTGCTCCACCCACATTCTATCCCCTTCACTATTACCCTCAGAACCGAGCTCGCAGAGTCTGAAGCCGATGAGAGTGAAGCGGCCATCCCTTACAGCCTTATTCTCAAAGAAATCGGTGTCTTCGCTTAGATCGTCAAGGCTATTTTCTTCATCGTCATCATCTTCACCTTACTTCGATGCCCGCGATTCCCCTTCGCGATCCTCACCAGCTTCCCCGAGGACACCAGGCTCAATCTCTCCATCATTAATCTCGATGCCATCGTTACTACCGCAGCGAAGCTCGAGCAGTTTACCACCGTTGCTCAACACGGCGATAGACTCTTCCTCACTTAGTCTTGCCATCGGTTTGGATGATGATGACTTAGCAGATGCTGAGTGTTCAAACACAGAGCCGCATGCCCCTTCATCGAGAGAATCTTCATCAAGTCCTCAGCCAGCGGAGGTTTCCCCACAGTCACCTACGAGCCCTGTGACCCCAGTCACATCGCAGTTTCGCGATAAGTCAAGACCACCGAAATTATCGCTGGCTCAGCCTGAGCCGCTGCAACCGCAGTTGTCAGACGAGTTATCAGACGATTCATTTGTCTCTGTATCGTCACCTTCGTCGTATCGCCGACTGAGTTTGTGGAAGGCCAGCACTGGTGGTGATAATACTGACTGGGCCCGAAACGTGCTTTCTGATTTGGGGTGGAGTCCCGCAGCAGTCGAGCACAGTATAAACGCAAACTCATGAAGTTGCCTCTGTCTGTGATTGCATTGAGGTTGCTCACTGTCAACATCCTAGACCCCAGTAAACCTCAGGTGATGGCGATGCCTGGCGACTGGTTGACTGTTGACCTACTTTTACCTAGCTCAAACAGGGACACTCTCGTACACTAGATCGACAACAACAATGTATCTCTCTTCTCCTACGCCACCTCGGCAGCTTTTTATCTTCTGCCTCACTCCTTCATGTTTATATGGATCAACCTGACACCAGGGCGCATTCACGCACAGTATATTGCTTACCATGGTTAACTTAATTCATGTTCCATCATACCCCGGATCAATCGTCTTTGCTCCTAGTTAACACGAGCTTCTACTCCCATCATTGATGAATTTCAATGCCACTAGTGTTGAGTTGGAGGAGGCACGTTCCGGATAAGCCCGATATGTGCCGGTAAATAAATCGATGAATTGCTAAAAGCGCTAAAGCGCTAGAGGCCAGCGACGTCATCCTCCCAGTGGAATGGAGCAGAAGGGTGAAGGGGTAAAAAAAAATTGTGTGAATAAATGCACTTGGTGCACGCCCTTGAACACCACCCTCTCTTTCCCCCCTCCTCTTCCCCGTTTCAATATGGCCACCAACGTCCGTAACATACAACAAAAGTTGTTTAGATCAGAGTCACCCGGCTTGCAAAACATTTCAGACTCGTCAAAGCCGGATAATCCCCTTACCATATCCATCCCCAAGACGGTCACACCACCCCCGGGTCTTCCGCAAAAGGTGGGAAAACCCCCAGAGGCAAACACACAGCCTACGTCGAATGAGAACGCCTCCAGACTTTATCGGGATAGACTTCGCCAAAAGTTGGGTTCTGATTACAGGACGGTTGAGCACTATCGCCTTGATCAGGACGGCAAGCGGGAAAGGCACTGGAAGCGCTGGGGTCCGTATGTCTCCGATAGGCAATGGGTCCGTCATTATCGCTTATCTCTGTCTAACCGCAACCCTCCTGCTGACAATAGCCCCTTCAGGCAACCGTCAGGGAAGACTATTCTGGAGACGGCGACGCTTGGGCACACTTCCCCCATGAACATGCTCGCTCACGGACCTATCGGTGGGGAGAAGACGGAATTGCGGGCATCAGCGACAACCACCAACGCCTCTGCTTTTCTCTGTCCCTGTGGAACGAGAAGGATAGGATGCTCAAAGAAAGGCTCTTCGGCGTGTCGGGCCCCCAAGGAAATCACGGAGAGGACGTCAAGGAACTGTATTATTACCTGGATTCCACGCCGACCCACTCCTACATGAAGTTTTTGTACAAGTACCCGCAAAGGGCCTATCCGTACGAAGATCTCGTTCGCGAAAATAAGCATCGCGGTCGCGAGGTTGTTGAGTTTGAGATACTGGACACCGATTCCTTTGACGAGGACCGTTACTGGGACGTTTTCGTCGAGGTGAGCGACGTGCTCCCCGTGCATGGGTCATAGGTTTCACCAGATTGTCTCCCTTTCCAGTACGCAAAGGACGAGGATAGTCCCGATAACGTTTACATTCGCATCACCGCATATAATCGTGGTCCTGACACCGCCAGTTTGCATATCATTCCTCAACTCTGGTTCCCGAACAGCTGGTCCTGGAACATCCCGCCTCCGCCACGCCCTAGTTTGTCTACGACGGCAGACAACCGAATTACCGCGGTTCACGAGACGCTCGGCAATACCCACTTGTATTGCTTACCATCTCCACCCCCTGTCGGACCAGAAGGCCAACCTACCAACGATGGTGCAAATGGTGAAGAAGACACGGTGGAGCCGACTTTGTTGTTCACCGATAACGACACGAATTTCACACGTTTGTGGGGTGTCCCGAATAAGTCACCTTATGTCAAGGACGCATTCCACGACCATATTATTCCCGTACACCGGCTACCGAACCACCAATCCGTCAATGGAGCAACCAAGGCCAGCGCTGACGGGAAAGATGGCAATGCCTCTAACGGAAGTGACTCTGAGTCGAGCTCCGGACGCGCTACTCCAGTCCCTCACTACACCACACAGTTTGTTAACCCTGAGAAGACTGGGACCAAGTCCGCCGCGCACTACACCTTTAGGGACGTCCCTGGTAGAGGCGGATGCGCTGTCGTGCGACTGAAGCTCACACCAAACGCTCCTCAACGGGATCCAACGCTCGAAGACGAAGCCCTGTTTGACGATGCTATCGAGGAACGCCGTGTCGAAGCAGACGAATTCTATTACAACCTGACCCAGGGCTACGTATCTGATGATTTGCGCGCGATCATGCGTCAGGCTCTGGGCGGCATGCTATGGACAAAACAGCACTACAAGTTCATTGCGCACGAATGGCTTGAGGGTGACCCTGCGCAGCCACGTCCTCCCCCATCTCGTAAGTTCCTGAGGGGTAACAAGGTAGGCTTTTCTAAGCCCTGCGTGACAATATGCTCCCAACAAATGTTCCTTACTTGTAGGATTGGATGCACCTCCACGCCTCGGACATATTATCCATGCCTGACAAGTACGTCGTTATTACTGCCCAAACAGCGCTTCTGACGTGCATCTTCGCAGATGGGAATACCCTTACTTCGCGGCATGGGACAGTGCTTTCCATTGCATTCCACTTGCTATAGTCGACCCCGCGTTTGCCAAGAAGCAACTCGACCTGCTCACTCGTGAATGGTACATGAAACCCGACGGGCAGATACCCGCGTATGAGTGGAACTTCTCTGATGTCAACCCACCGGTACATGCATGGGCAACGTTCCGCGTGTTCAAGATCGAGAGGAAGCTTTATGGCCGCGAAGACGTCCCATTCCTGGAGCGCGTATTCCAGAAATTGCTCCTTAACTTTACCTGGTGGGTAAACCGCAAAGACGCAGGTGGTGCAAACGTATTCGAAGGCGGCTTCCTTGGTTTGGACAATATCGGTGTATTCAATCGCTCAGAGCCGCTGCCAACAGGAGGGGCACTACGGCAGGCGGACGGTACTGCATGGATGGCATTTTATTGTCTGAACATGTGCGTTGGCACACGCTCGCTC
>Ga0307509_10006355_pt1 | contig 15948 bp, 24 predicted proteins | sample 10_EM_MG_FD_202245 | JGI IMG/M metagenome (GOLD analysis project Ga0307509, IMG submission 202245) | Populus trichocarpa ectomycorrhiza microbial communities from riparian zone in the Pacific Northwest, United States - 10_EM | ecosystem: Host-associated > Plants > Roots > Unclassified | place...
CCAATATCATGGGAGATACCAATAATATGTGACCATGGTGCCCACCCGAGAACCCGCAGCTTTGAGAAATTCAGCGCCGGCCAAGCCTTTCGACTCCATTCCACTGTTGATTGAGATCCCTTTGCAATCGATGCATGTGTCAACTGAACGCATTTGAGGTTAAAAATAGTGGACGCGGATGATGTGTGAATGTATAACGCCAAGGACGAGGGAGAAGGCAGTGGGAAGAGAGTGTGTGGAAGGAGGGCTGACTGGTCGATATAGCGTTGCGTCAGTAGCGTCATGGTCGTATTTTTGGCAAGGGATATGACGCGGATGCCGAGTGCTATATCAAGATTAGAGAGATGATAATCAGTAATGAATGATCCTCCGCTTTCAAAGGGTGGAAAAAAACGAGGCTTACCAGAAAAGATTTCCGTCGCTGCATCCATATCCTCTGGGACCAAGACGCACGTCGGCTGAAGGTTCTCTGCCATTTGCTTGATCATGTCCAGCGGGGAATTATGGTCAAGGGGTGCAACTATTCCACCTAATTTCCAGGTCGCAAGAAGGAGAGCGAAAGTATAAGGGTGATTCTCGCTGAGGACCGCGACTGTTGGCCGAAGACCGTAATGTTGATAGAGTTCGAGAGCAAGACCGCTCGAAATTGAGTCCAGGTCGCCATATGCCCAGTGCTCTGATCCACATTCCAAAACGAAGTCCTCGATAGAAGATGGACTACGAGCAGTATGAAGGAACACGTCCAAGAGAGTTTCGATCTGCAAGGAGACCATTAGATAGAGAGGGGAAATTTCCCCGCCTTCCTAGGAGACTTTTCATACTTGTGTAAAACCCGGGTAGGCGAGGTAATCCTAGATAGCACTAGGAACTGCACAAGTTTTGTAATCTCGGCAGCCGTCCATTCCATTTCATTATTGATGAAATCGTGCCAGGGCCCCTGAATTGAAACGGAGGTTTATAGATGGACTTGATTCACGGAAATAGATACTATATGGGCATACCTGGCAACAGACCTAGTGTGGAGAAAGCCAGCTAAATGAAAAAGCGTAACAGGTTCCCCAATGTCTCTGTCAAACATTCGGTCAGGGCATAAAATTCCTCCTTTGACTCTTGAACTACCACCGCTGGAGGCACACCAGGGCCGCTACCACTGCTTTGGTGGCCTTGGAACAGACTCGCGGCACTGCCTTGAGACCAAATGTAGGTATTTACTGCTGAACATGATGTGTGGCAAGATGAGCTGAAACGTTGGTGGAAGCGCTGAGGCCTGAGGCTTTTTGCATTTGATGCGGACGTGGTCGTGACTCGTGAGAATGTCTTCCTTGTGGCCCACTTGTAATCATCTGAGAAGTGGCCGATAAATGACATCTCAGGCTGCCTGGTATACTAAAAGTTGCAATATCAAAGGATTTTATCTCCTCTGTCCTCTGTTTGGCTGTGGGAACGCCCACGTGCCTGGCAAAAATGAAATTCACAGAATTATGCAAACGGCTGTAATACACGATGGTTGTAACTCCTTCTCACCTGCTCAATGTTCTGGCAGTGGATTTGGCTCCAAGTGGGCTGGGTTTACTGTTTAACAAATGAGCTAGCTGCTGGCGGTGGATTTGGCTCCAAGTGGGTGGGGTTCACTGTCTAGTGATGACTCTGAGCTGGTGGTTGCCATTGAATTTCCACTGGTTTCTCCAACTAAACTGCTTCAACCCCATTGTTAACACCCCATAAATCAAGTGGTCTCCTACATGCTAGTTCTTAGAATGGTATGACCTCATCAGTCAAGACACCTTCAGGCCTCTCTTCACCTCGATCACCCACACCACTGGTATGTATTTGTGGTACTTTAAAGGTTTTAATAAACTCATACAATTACACCTGGTAGAAAATCACCCACAATGACCAAGAACTCCAAGAACTGCATACCAGAATTTGTGTCCTCGAGGCTAAACATGCAAATGGCTCCCACGCGTAGTACGCGAACTCGAATCTCGCCCCTCCTCAACTGAAACTTTCGTTTCTCCCTGCCCCAAACTTCAAGTAAAATTGAATTCATTACACACAGACCTACGCGCCGTAAACTGGCAGACCCCCCAACAACTTGCCCAATTAGCTGAAACTCGCATTATTGATGCCCAGGAGCAGCTAGAGGTGGTCCTATTGGATAAAGAGGTTGCCGAAGAGAGGGCAGCGTTGAGGGAAACTGAGTTGTAGGATGTTCAAGAGAAGCTGGCTATTCTGGAGGTCGAGAATGATCCTTTGAAAGAAGGTTCGATCATGTTGCTATGAAAGATGATTCACTCGAGGGTATTTACGAGACTCTGAAGAACTGTGCCATGATCAGCAAGACCGCTGGAGGAATTCGTCTCAGCATTCACTGCATTCGTGCTACAGGGTTCGTCTTCTTTTTTCCCTCTCTGTCTATATTAAAGAAAGGTTGTTAGATCATACATTGCTGGAATCAATGGTCACTCAAACGGAATTGTGCCAATGTTGCAAGTCTACGACGCCACTGCTCGTTATGTGGATCAGGGTGGCAATAAGCGTCCAGGCGCGTTTGCCATGTACATCGAGCCACGGCACGCCGACATCTTTGAATTCCTCGACCTCTGCAAGAACCACGGAAAGGAAGAAGCTCATGCTCGCGATCTCTTCTACGCTCTCTGGATCCTCGATCTTTTGTAAGTTTTTTGCGTTTGTGAGTTTCCAGTAAATCGGTCCTAACATCTTAACAGCATGAAACGTTTCGAACAGAATGGCGAATGGTCCTTGTTCTGCCCGAACGAGGCACCAGATATGCATGAAATCATCGTGTAAAATTCGAAGAGTTGTATTTAAAAGGAAGGCCACGCTCGCAAGACTATTCCTGCTCAGAAACTCTGGTATGCTATCCTCGAGGCTCAAATCAAAAGTGTCGGTTGTTGGAACTTGATCCAAAGCGCGTTCGAATTCAAAGTTTCTTGTGCAAGAAATATTTATTCCCACGTCCCTTCTTGTCGGACTACTTACCGCAACCTCCACTGAAATTTGACATTGGCGCTCCATTACTACTACTGCCTCCTAGTTGCGGTCACCGCTGATGGAAAGCATAGTAAAGGGCAGGGCCAAATTCATTACCTTCACGACAGTTCGCAAGTTGATCTGATTTATTTTATACCTCGTCAGACGCTGGCTTGCGCTCTCTTGCACGGTTTATGATGACTCACAGTGTGCAGGTATAAGAAATGTGAGTAGCTTGTGCAGTTGTCAAATTCTTGGATAGCGATAGCTTATCTTTCAGGAATTGCTCCTAGTCTGGATACCAGCCCAATCCGACAACAATGTGTAGCTAGCTAAACTTGAATCCATGTTAGATGGCGCAGAAAGTTCATATGCTCATGCTTCTTGGGCCACAGCAGCAGCAGAGGCAGATTCAACAATGGAGGCAATGTCGTTTGCCAGCTTTGATCGTCAGGAAGACGACCTATTCGCTTCCATGGCGCTATGCCCTCAGTTCCAACGTCAAAGTCATCGGTACGTTTCTGCATCGACAACCACTTCTTTGAAGTTCTCATGCAACCTCAATACCTTCGTCAGCTTTTACCTTGTCCTCAACTACAAACGGTTCCCTAGCATCTTTGGCTCTCCTTGATGGACGTCCTAATCAGGGCTAGTTGAAACACAACCTCTTCTTGATCCAGTTCAATAAAGTTGTCTTGAACGATCTCCAATCTAGAAACAAAGATCAAGCAAGAAGATTCGTCGGAAGACACTGACAACGGGATGAACACGAGTGTCGTTGAGATCATGGACACCTGCGACTCTTGGTAGCCTTCCTGCATCAAGTTTGAAGAACATTGAAAAACCGATCCGAATACATATCTTGGTACACTTTGAAACAGATATCCCTGCGTTTATAAATGCAATTTGGTTTCAAGATTACAGCAGGCAGTCAATATGTTGGACAAATTACTGAAGCTCTTGACACCCATGGCCAGCGAATGGACAAAACTTCAGCGGACGAAAAGAGATGCAAGGCTGCGGCTCTCTAGAGCCGAAAACGACCATCAAGTTCGACCGACAACAACAAATAAATCAAACTTGAAACCGAGGTTGCCGCACAGCCCACACTCAACCCTTCGGCTGCCCTCCTTTCCGCCTTTGACTTTACATCCTTGCCTGCAGCCCTCATCGCCAATCTTAGTGAGCTATTTCAAAATTTCGCTTTCTATGGTTCTTATGTGACGGCATTCAGGCCTGTAACATTTGGCTTCTCGTCTGCACAAAAAATGACATCTAAGAAATCTCGCTGTGCCGCGTTTACGAACATGGCTAATGGGTATAGTCACTCTTTGATCTCCTCTCAATCGTGCGCATGCTCATTATTGTTTCAAGATATGTTCCCGCTGAGGCGGCCGTTGGTCTCGTTCTGAAGACAAAAAGTGCGGTCCTGCGAAATGGTGATAGGATTCCCGCTGTCGTCAAAGCCACGGATACAAGGCACGACGGCAGGTCTCAAGGCTTGGTTGCCCCGAATGTAAAGGCCCAGATTGCCATGCATATTGCGCTCCTGGAGAAGGCCTCACTTTTGCCATCCCAAATCGAGCACGCCCTCGTCCCAGAACATTTCAACGTTTTTCTCATTCATTGTGTTGCCGATTAGTTTCGTCGAGTCTCATGGCACTGGTGCGTCGATATATGTGAAGGGTAAAAGATTAAGACTAATGCATATATTAGTTACCTCACTGGAGGAGGTCTTCTACATTCGCCAGAACGGCCCCTTGTCATCGGTACTGTCTAATCATGCCGAGGTTGTAGCTGGACTAGTTGGGTGTCTTGAAGACCGTTGGTTCCTTCACTTACCCTGGTTTGGCCCATCTAATCGCGGACAATCTTTGGATTGCAAAGTTGTTCCCCTGCATATTCCTCATGAACCTGTCGCATTAAAATCTCAGGACGAAACGCTACCTGTTCAAGCATTGATCCTGTATGCTTCGTTTTTCTGCTTCGTCTTTTTAATTCAATTTCTGACTTGTTGCATTTCACAGCTCGAATGATTTTGCGGGATCCATTGCCGGCGCTATATTAGAAGCACCAATTGAGGACATGCAACCTCGTTTGTATGTGATGCTGTTCGTCGTCAGCACCAAGACCCAGGATACCCTCCAGTACTTGAACAACTACTTGGACTTCTGTCTCAACGCTCCAGCATCTCTCTTCATGCCGTTTGCTACACGACCTGCGTTGGCCGCGAGCACTACCGTTATCGATTCGCTTGCTTCGCTCATAACATGCGGGATCTTATCACCCCCATCGAGGACCGCATCCAGAAAATCTCGACAGACACAGCTACAGGAAATGCTCGCTGGATTTTGCTCGCTTTCCCTGGCCAAGGTTCTCAATATCGAGGCATGGGCCGCTACCCCGCCACTCAATACTCTGCGTTCCAGCAAATTATCACGGATGCAGCGAACAAAGCGGCATTGACTAGTTATCCCATCCTTCCTTTTCTCGTTGAGGACTCGGAATCCCCGCCTGGAGATCTCACAATTGACAACAGCGAAGTTACACCAGTGTACATTTTCAATATGCTGTGGCGAGGTTGGAGAGCCTTGGAATCCAGGCTCACACTGTGATGGGACATAGCTTGGGAGAGATTGCTGGTGCAGGTTCGTGACTCCATTTTTTAACTCTAATTTTGGGATTAGTGATAGCCCGCGCTTTCACCTTTGAAATTGGCTTGCAGTTCGCCGTCGTCAGGGCCGAACCGTTACGTGCGAACCCTGCTAACCCTGCTGGCATGGCTGCCGTAGCTGCTTCAGAGGAGCACATCGACCACTATATCGACAGCTTGGGCCTAAGGGATCTCCTTGAGATCGCTGTATATAATGGAGCCGAGGCCGACGTTGAATTGGGCAACTTGAAGGCGATTGAATCTCTGCCAGTCGCTGTAAAACGGGATGGTTTGGTGTACGAAGCTGAATGTTGATCAAGGTATGATTTTGCATCGTCCTTGGTCTTTTCACAAATTCCAACTTCTTTCTAGGATTCCACAGCTCTGCAATTGTGCCTGCTCTTCCAGACCTTCATTCTTGGCTTGATAAACACAAAGATTTTATTATTATTAAGAGCTTAGAGATGCCGTTATTCTCCACCCTCCGAGGGAAGGAAATCCCCAAGCACGACCTTCTCAGTTCCCAATATTGGGTAAGCTTCCATGTTAACCATCACCGACCCATCTGACAATTCTCCTTGAAGGTTGCTTACCCTCAGAACGCCGTCAGATTCATCCAAACCGCCAGAGTAGCCCATCCTCTATCGACATCATTTTCGATGTCAGCCCACAACCGACGATTTGGTCTAATTTGCAAGCTGCGGAATTCTCTGGAAAGCCGCGTCTCGCTTTCACAGGCAAACGCGAGAAGAATCAAATCGTTGCTGTTTGAGAAAGGCTTCACTGTCGACTTCCAGGCATTGTACGGGCAAACATCGCACAAGTTTGCGATGACCGACGTCCCAACGTATCCCTTCCAATGCCTCCACAATTATCCTTCCTATATTCCCACTCGGGCAGAGTTCATAGGGGCTACTCTTCAGACCGAACCCAAATCCTTGGCTCCTACATTTGTCGTCGACCAAGCCCTCTGTGACTTTTGGACCTTCATCGCATCGCAGCTCTTCGATGCCAAGGACTCGGAATACCTGGTTTCCATTCTGTCGATGAGACCTGGTAGCTTGGGTCTCAATTTGCAAACGGCTGACACTGTCGTAATGTAAGTTTTCGCTCTTTTTTAAAATAACACGAGTCGATTAACGTCCAAACAGTGACTGGAACCCTCTACCTACCGATCTTCAAGCACAAGATTGTGCCCATCGTATCGGTCAAACATGTGCTGTTCTAATGCTGCGGTTTATCAAAGAAAAGAGCGTAGAAGAAGTCATGTACCAGAGGGCACGTTATAAGTTCGACATCGACGACAAGGTCATTCAAACAGGTCGTTTCGGCAACAATCCGATGCAAGAAGAACGGGAGGAGTTCTTGGTGCACCGCCTTTCGAACCTTCGGGATTTCGTAATATTGACAGATATCGATCTTTTTAGCAATCTATTCTGGAAGCCGATCAAGAAGAGGAGAACGAAGAGGCTGGCGACGAAGAACTTTAACTTTATGAGCTCCTTGTGCTCCACGGATATAAAACAAGAGTGAATGGCCTCGGAGAACTGGCGCAATGCAGGACATCGATGAGCTGCCCGAATGTTATCAAACTGATGAGCCGTTCGAGGTCAAGGAAATCGACTAACTGGTCTGGTGAATTCGACAAATGGTTCCCTGGTGCTCTCGTTAAAGTTTATCTCCATCGTCTTTTCAGATATAGTAATCGAGATGTATCTAAGTTGTCATTTAGGCTCATGGCTTAAGAGTATTCAGCGTTTGCGGCCCCTTCCTACACCTTTTGCTAGTACTTTTTTTTCTGCATCTTTCTCTTCACTCCTCATCGCATCCCATACCTCGTTACTTGTAATGGAAGTCCCTCGAAGATCTACATCAGACACAGCCACACCAAAACCCAGCGGTTCTGTAGAAATACCCACAGCTGTAGCAACAACAGCTCGAAAATCCAAGGGTAGCACCCAAAAAAAATCTGCAGGTGAATCCCGTGGATCGAAAGTGACACCCAAGAACTCCAACAAAAACCAGAAACGCGACAAGAAATCAAAAGGGAAGGGAATGGAGGAGGATGGGTCTGAAGATGTGGTTTTCAAAGATGTTACACAGGTTTTAGACCCGCTGCTCGAGGAAATTTTCAACATTTTGGATGCATTTTCCGATGACCATAAGAACATTTTATGGTACAAGAATCTCAAATTACGCCATTCTCTCTTGTCAATAGTGACCAGCAACATAACGACTCGGAGGGACCTTGCAGGACGACAAGAATTGAAGGACTCCTTTATCTGTCCTCCCATCCATGAACTCCCTCCGGAAACCCAGTGCCATTACGAGGCCCTCAAAACCAAATTCACGGACATAGAAAAGCATCGCAACAAGGCAATAGCTCAAGCTCTGGAACCAGTTGCACCATCGCTCTACTGTCTTTACAGGGCCTATCATGTTTACCAGCTTGATTCCAGAATGGCCGTACGTGCAGGACGTCCTGGGCCATACCCCATTCCTCTCGAACTTCTTCATCCTGCATTCAGGACATATACCTACTGGTCTGTCGTCAACCCTGTCGCAAAGCCCGGCTGTTCTGATGAAACCAAATTCATCGACATCGACACTCGAATCCAGCTCGAAGAGTGCATCAGGATGCTTCAACAATCCATGCCGAAGCTCTATTCTGCCCATGATGAACGGCTAAGGGCTTTCTTGGATGCTCTAAAGAAGATATTCCCTGAGAATCGCGAATATGAGTGGTGCATGAATGAGCCAGCCAATGTGGTCGATTCTGATATTCAATCCCGATACAAAATCGACATTGTATACCGCTACAAGACGACTCGCATTCCTCTTATCTTTGTGGAAGTAAAGCTTGAAATGGGTGAAGGTGGCGACCCTTTCTGGCAGAACAACCGGCTCTATCAAACATACATAAAAGATCCCCGGGTTCTTGCAACCGGGGCCCCTGTATTTTTCGTTCAATTATGTGGTATGACCCCCACGAATTACAATTATTTCCAGACTTCTGATGTTTCTCTCCAGGTGTGCATATGGGGGTAGGTGGGGGATTTTGCGATGTGAAGACCGCGCCCCCTGTTGTCCTACAATTGGGCGGTTATATCAACCTCCAGTATGACTATTTTGGAAGGAGTTTCAATGATGCCTTAAATACCCTATGGGCGTTACACCAGGGCATAAGACAAATTTCAAGGTGAATACCCTTATCAGAATCCAAATATTGTGTCTAATCTGCTATAAATCTATCTAGTACTTTTGATGGACATGACTCCCAACACGATAAGCCGGATATTCCTCATTTCAGTGAGAATGTGGGGATCAAAATTACAGAGACGCTTTTTCCTGGGCTTTTGTATGTTGCAAATTGGATAACGAATGGCCCAGAAGCCTTCCCCGAAATCAAGAATTCAAAGCTGGTATTCAAAATAATCTACTCTGGACTTGCAAAAGAAACATATGGCAAGGACGTCCACATATATCTATCGAAGCACGGCATGGCACCTTTCTATTTTACCGATTTCCACTTAAAATTCCCCCATCTCCCTCACGACATGGTGCCCCTGGAAACATATCATGTTATGGAATACCTTCCCCCACCTTCAGGTACATCTGTGGGCTGGATAACGCTTCACGATTTCAAACAAAAGTATCCGGAAGAGGCTGCAAGGTCCAAATATGGAATTGCCAAGGCTCTTGAAGCCATTATCAACATGCTTCAACTTGGTCACTATGTCCATGGTGATCTCCGAATGAACAACGTGCTCATTTGTGTTGCTGAGATCAAAAATGGCAACCCTACATGCATCGTCCAACCAAGGCCCAACACTCAAGTTCCCTACCTGAAGGTCATTGATTTTGACTGGGCAGGCACCGCGGACCAAGTACGGTACCCTCTTCAGAGAAACCCCGAAATTTGGTGGCCGGGTCATGATGGGATGCCCATCTCTACCAACCATGACAAGGAAATGATTTACCATTGGCTGTCTCTCTGGCCATCCTTGGATGGAGACAAGCCCATTCAAGAACCCACGAAAGAGATGCAGGCGATCTTTGGTGAAAGTGGAAGCTTGACCAAGAAACCGCTCAGTTCTATGAAAGTCGTCTTTGGACATTAGTATTATTGGTGGACATTTTTTCTTTATTGTTTACGATTCCTGTCTTCATTCTCCGCCATCTTCCTTCTTCGAGTTCTCTTGCGTGATTGTAGCCATGATATTGTAATTCCAAATATGAAGCCCCCTGTTACCCCCATGTCCCAGTTGAAGTGATGTTTTGGGTACGATATCCACGTTTGTGGCTGTGTTCAGTCTTAACCTCCTACCACCACCATCCACGGTTGTCCCCGCTCTTGTATTGTCCAAGATCCGGATTGTGGCTCTCAAACATATCCATTTCATTTGTTTTCTATAGCGATACAATCAAATGGGTGCATATGGTCATCAGTTCGTACCTCCATCATCGTTACTAAATGTTAATCTTATGTACTCATTCATCCAGATGAGGGATCATACCCAGAGTAAACTTACCCAAATTCTGTCCATGTATTACAACCACGTATTACCACTTGGATTACTGCCTCTTTTTCACCGGAACTCCTCTGCGGAACAACCTCCCTGAACTCTGATCGAGCTCAAATCTCTCTGTCCTCAACAAACCACCTATCATGAGAGTTTAGGTCGCAGAGAGCACTCACGGCGCCATGCTCCTATCAATCGCCTTGACTTCTGTCCTGCCCGCAAACCCACCATCCGCGATGCTCGCTTTACCAAGCAGCTCGAAAGGAAACAACGGCTTGAATGGGAAGGAAGAGCCCGAGCCAAACACAAACATGTCAAACAGCTTGGTGTTATCTGCAACCATGGAAGAGAAATCATTGCTGTCAACCGTGCCGCCCAGGACAGAACTGGCCATCTCTACCAGTCGTGCAGTCCTCAACTTCCATGCACATACTGAAAAGGAGGAGCGAAGTCTGTCGAGCGTCTGGCCAATGGAAATTGGGAAGCGTAAAGGTTTGAGCAACGAGCTTATGCAGTTGTGTAACATGTAACGTCTACCAGCATCCATTCTTATTCAAGAGCGTCGAAGATAAGATCCGCCCTGTTGGATTTATTGCATTATTGAACCATAAAGTTCGATTTCTTTGCAAATTGCAACAGGTCATGGGGTAAGTCCTGTTTGAACACTTATACGTTAATTGTGGTTTCTCGGTTCTTACTTTCTTCCAGATGACCAAAGTGATGGATACGATGGAGGACTTCCTCAAGATGATGGACTGGAAGTACCTCTGCCTGGATGGTGGTACCACCTCAACGTGGCCAAGCGGAACTTTACACTCGCCAGCGCCTGTATTATGGTCCCATCCATTCCAGTCCTCCTCTTCTCTGCATTTGAGTTGTGACTCATCTCATCGGAAAAGTCAGCGGCATTGCCTTCAGCCGAACTCTCAGCTATCATGCTCAGTAAAATGAGATTTTTACGTTAGTCAAAACCTAGTCAAAATCCACGCAGGCACGACTAATGCATGACTGTTGAGTGACTATTGATGACTGGCGCACAGTTTTAGTCAGTTTTAGTCAGGAAATGCCATACCCCTGCCAAGGAACAGAGCAGAAGAATCTCACGCTGTAAAAGCAAACTTGAGCATTAAGTCATACAATGGTCATGCAAAGTCGTGCAGCAGTCGTACCTGCGCGGATTTTGACTAAAGTCAGTATTTTACTTTTCGACTGTTGCATGTCAATGCATGACCATTGTCTGACTAATGTAAAAATTCCGTTTTTACTGAGTATCATGAGTCAAGCCACTCTGATTAACGGCCTGGCGGGGAAACTATGGTGGACAAGGGACTACCGGAGAAACTGATGTTTTCCGAGTCAAATGCCTTCGATCGGCCTGTTCCATAAAGGTATGTGTTCTCTTCACGAACAAAAAATGTATATGAATAATTGGAATTAAATCTCGCAGGCCCGCTTCTCCTTGTTTTTGGTCTCAGTTTCGAAGGTTCCATATACCTCTTCGCCTTTCTCTGGGTACCATTCCTCCAAGAATTCACCATTTTTCTCGCTTTTCCATTCGGCTACATCTTTTCCTCCTTCATGATTTGCATTATGCTTGGATCGCTTCTCTACACTGCCATCGTCTGTTCTTCGCAAAAAACGTCCCAGAAACTCAGTGCGGACTCGTCGCTCACACAGCATGCCAAATCAAGCAATGTTCTGTCTTTTCGAAGCATGTGTAGCGATGTTTTATCTCCAAGGTACCCTCTGAGGAACGCTTATCTTGAACGAGCATTGTACAACTGTAAGTAATCCCTTTTTCTCCTTTCTTGATCCACCAATTTTGGCTTATCCGTCCAATTCTAGCCGTCCCAAAAGTCCTTTGTGCGCTGCGAGGGAAGTTGGATCAAGAACGGCCTGTCCGAGATGAGTTCGCATGAGGCAATGCGTGGAAGTGCATAGTGCCAGAGACTGCTGAGCTCCTCTACGTACTCCACCCTTTCCATTGAGTTGATGTTGTCAGCTCTGTTTCGCCGGGCTCCTCGTAAGTTGTTGCTTGTCAACCAATCCCCCAAGACCAAGCGTGTTTTTGCTGACCACCTATTCTCCGGCAGAGTTGACTGCTCACATATCGCCTCCATGACCATCACAATTCCTTTTTTGGATCCCTCGTTTATGTCAAAAACTCCGAATGGCCTTGCATCTGTCTTTTTTACCTTCAATGGTCGGTCTGACGGCATCATCTGTTTGACCTGATCAAGAATATTGGCGTGCTCTTTCCAGCTCTTGCTCTCGGGTGTGTAGTGCACTAAAATTTCTACGATTATACAGGTGAACGCTTTCACCAGGTGCTCGTCATCGTCTTCGGAAGGGAGAATATCACGAAATGTCGCTTCAGCTCGCTGTCCACGAAGAGCGAGTTTTGTATCAAGGTTTTCAACGCGTTGAACATCAAGGTCTTCTTCATCAATAGCCAAAATTGCGCAGTTTGTGGCGTGTATCATCGAATGTTTGTTCGTTACTCGCCGTTGGTGTTTCCGAAGGTAAATATTGATATTATCAAAGGTTGTGCAAAAGAGATCATCTTCCCAATCATCATCCTCATCCCCACGGCTATTGGCTGGCGTGTCTCTCTCTCTTTGTCTGCGGAATTTGTTTGGTGTTGCTGCGAATGTCTCCAGGAGCTCCCAGGTGAATGGAGCATGCTCGCGATACTTGTCCATTACTCGTTGTGGCTGGAGGAGTTCCTGAATTCCTTTTAATGTAAGCGTCTTCATCTTGACCTTGAGCTCGACATCTCTAATCATTCTATCACTCTCCTTCCTCACTATGGTGCACACAAAAGGTGCAACCATATCACGCATGTGTTCCTCGGCATCTGGAAAGTGCTCAAGCCATGCTCAGAAAACCATTCCAGGCCCTTGCTCCGGTCCGGTTACTACCGGACACCTTCGCAGAAGGGGACAAAGTGCCGAAAACAGAAGGGACGTTTGACTTCGTCTCTTCAACCACAATTATACCTAGCTTCTACAAAAATTATATATATGTGTTATTTGTATCTTAGTGAATTTGAATCCAGTTTTAAAATAGTGCAAACGAGTCTATTCAGCCTGCATGTTGCGTCACAGCTGAACACAATATGCAAGTACAGATACCTCAAATGTTGAGCTATTTCCCTCGTTTTTTGTTTGCCTATATAAAAAATGTATTTAAACATGCTCGGGTCGTTTATTTAACACTGGAGGTGCTGGGAGAATCATATTGTAGTTTAATACATCGAAGCGTCACCACTGTCACCGTGTCACATGGCGTATGTTTCAAGACTGATCGAAAAATCTCCAATTTTGAGGGAATATAGGACACTCGTCCTTCGTTGCACACCTCCAATGAAACTATACTACAACGATGTATACTGGGAGGGTGTGATAGGTTGTGATGTACGAAAAATGCATTTCGAAAAGCGGTTACACTTGCTCTGAGTCTCCCTTGTCATCTTTCTCCAGATCAGCAACCAATAAAAACATGGAACGCATTGGAAATGCCAGAAGGATTTTCACGAAATCCAATGTTGGTGAGTCCAAACCCACAGATACATCTAAAACATATCAATTAACAGAGGTGTAGGCGGTGATGATTGCAATTACCTTGCTCGCCTTTAGTGCAACCGTGACAAATGTCTTGCCACTCATCCTTGGACTCTTCTTCAAAATCAGCGGCACCTGTTCACGAGTGATGACCATGCTGAGTAACGTGGGTCTATGCGTCTCAGGGCGGACAGTTGAACGTCTCAAAAAACGAATATCTGATGACGCGGTGGCACATGCTGCTGAGTTGATGAAAAGCGGCCGGTGACACAAACTAAACTTGCTGAAATAAACTGAACCTACTCAAAAATAACTGAACTTCCGCAAATAATCTGAACCCAGGCAAAAAAAGTGAACCTTTCAGGGAAATTTCAAAGTTCACTTTCACCGTTCACATTTTGGAAGGCAAGTACACATTCTAGTTCAGATTCTAGGTTCAGAAAATATCTAAACCTTTTTTTTCTACTGTCATATTTCTTGGAGACAAATTATATACATTTAGTTCAGGGAGGACTAATTAAAAGAAATTACAGTTTGAAGAGGGGATTTTGTTGTCGTTTTCATATCAATGGGTTTGAGTGTAGAACGACATCACATGATCTTCGGCCTTCGCTCAACCTGTGCAATCAGTTTCCTAACTCGCTCAAATCACCTGGCCGCATCCTCAAATTTTTAACAAGGGTTCATTAGGACTCCTTAAATGTGTTTCTCTCCAAAATATTTCAAAAGGGATTCCCAGCATTTTGTTAAGTGAGAATGACTGAATTTTCAAAGTTCGCACGTTACATAAGCATTTCCTGAATAGGGGAAGGCACGTGATAGTTCACACGGGGTATGGTTGATTTCACCGGTTCCTGCTGAACGAACTTCAACCTCTACTCTGCAATAGTCACTTCGCTCTCTCTCTCTCCACGCATGATGCTAGATTTCAAGGCAGGAAAAGTCATTGGAGCCGGAGGTTTCGGTTCGTGGATTCCTTGCCCATTTTTGAGGCCGACTCACAACGCATACCCAACAAGGCACTGTCTATGAAGTAGCCGGATCAAGCGGCCAGTTGGTCATGAAATTAGAGCAGGACACGGAGAAAGCTCGAATCCCGCACGAAATGATGATTTACTCTGAGCTGAAGGGTGTCGATGGTATTCCTCGGGTTATGGGATTCAGAAGATGGCAGGGGCACAACGTCTTAATCATGGAAAACGCAGGAATAGCATTATCCGAATTCTTTCATCGGCAACGCCACTCTTGGTCCAGGGAGGCAACCAGATATCTTGCGTCTTTCTTCGCGCATGAAATGGTAAGAACAATGCTCCTGTTATGATTCGAACTTCTTTCATGTCTTGGTGTATTTCAGTTGATGATACTGCAGTCTGTTCATGCGAAAGGTATCGTGCATGGCGACGTGCAACCAGCCAACTTTACATTCTTGCTGCGCAGGCGCGAGGATGGGACGATCGATGAGGGGATGGTTATTCGCTTGATTGACTTTGGTGCAGCGACAATTGAAGGAAAACAGGAACATAGGGAGGATGGTTTCCAAATAAACCATCTTTTTGCGAGCGTGCAGCGCTCTCTATTCCCTTCCAACGGTGAGCTTTTGCACATTACCAACTTAATAGCTCTTGTTAATTTTTTTATTCAGGGCCTTCCCGAGTTGACGACTTAGTGTCGTTGGCTTACACGCTGATCTACCTGATCAAGGGCTCCTTGCCTTGGGCAGAATACCTCATGTCATCTGGTGGACCTGACCTTCAATCTCTGATTCTTTGTAAGGTGATCTACTCTCCGGAAGGTCTTCCCTCAGTGTTTTGTAATTTTCTTTCGTATGTTCTGGATCTCAGGGATTCTGCCACATATCACAATATTGATTACACAACCCAAATTGAAGCTTTCCGCACCTTTTGTGATCTTTATGAAGACAACGTTCCAGAGTTTAAACATTTATAACTGCTCTTGGTGGTGGTGTATGTATCTAGTTTATTGCTATTTTCAAATATCATGACCCTTCAAAAAAAAAATCAAAAATGGTTCTATCAGCTGAATTTTCACTTTGGCCATATTGAGCCATGATGCATTGATGCGGCATGCCATATAAATTTCCTGGATAGCATTCAATTGATGTGTTATAGGTTCTTTGTCAAGTATTGAGCAAAGTATATGACATGTACGCCAAAAAATGTCCCTCATTGGGGAACTTGACTGCAGCACAATTATA
>Ga0307509_10006356_pt1 | contig 15947 bp, 12 predicted proteins | sample 10_EM_MG_FD_202245 | JGI IMG/M metagenome (GOLD analysis project Ga0307509, IMG submission 202245) | Populus trichocarpa ectomycorrhiza microbial communities from riparian zone in the Pacific Northwest, United States - 10_EM | ecosystem: Host-associated > Plants > Roots > Unclassified | place...
CCCCAACACAGAGTCCTTCACCATCCCAATCATTCCATTATCCTGGTTGTTTAAATCTTTCCATTGTTCAGCATAATTGTCTCGGTAGCAGTAATGTTTTTCAAACTCTTTTTAGTTTTTTTACTTCCGGAGAATGCTCTCCTCATATTGTGGCTCTTTAGGATATTGTTAGGCGGGAGCCTATCTCAAAGTCTTGTGAGATAACTCAGGCCGATAATCTTAATCGTAGACGGAGATTGTCTAGGAAGGCTGAATGATTCAAAGTAGAGGTAGGTAAAGCGATAAAGATTTTTCTAGCGTAAAAACTTATATTGATAAGATCTCTTCTCCGTTGCTTGATGATGTTCAAATAGCTCGGGAGGCGCCTCGATATTTATATGCCGCGTCTGGGTGGTCGCGGGCTACATCTAGTTCTTATACTAACTAAGTACCTGCTAACAACTCCAGCTTTGTTCTAAAAGTGCGAACACCATTTGACCCTGACAATTCTGTTATCTCACTTCGACTTCCGAATCGCAACACCATGAAATTACCTGACGGTGCTCCCACACATCAGTCCATTGGCTACGATCCATCTTCGTCGGCATGGAGTCTTGTTTACCATTTGCATACGCAGAATGGCCTCCATGATCGAACCAACAAAGGGGCCAGCTTTGTTATCGAACCTCTCAGCATTGCAGATATATTCTGCTACCGACATCTGCAAGGCATAAGATAGACTTGTCATGATAATCGCTCCAATAGCAATTATCCCTTCATAGTCCTATCGTTATCGTATGGTTCCGTCAGTATCCGTAAGATACTATTGACGTGTGTGAGTGTAGGTATGCCTGATTGCTCAGACTACCTCATCCGACAACACCATTCACTTCTGCGACTTTCATCGTGAGAGCGTGGAGTATAGAATGTGTTGCCTAACGATTGTCCGTAAAAACGTCCCGTTACTTAGTGACCACTTTCGCGACTCTTGTCCTTAGTGCTCAGTAACCTTATGCGACGTCGACCGATTTTGCTCGAACCACTTGCATAAGCTCGCCAAAGGTCTTCCCTCATATATCCTGCGAACGGAATCCGGTCGGACGGACGGCCGCGATGTATACGGGGTTACGAGAAGGGCTCCAATGAGCATGTCGTTGGTTTGGGGACGCAACTATGGCGGCGTCTGCCGATGTAGCGCCGTCCCAACGCTGGTGCGGGAGGGGGGTGTTGGCTTGTCCTTTTGAACTTAGAACCTAAGGTAGGTTAACTATAGGTCTTTATTCACTAATGGAAGGCTAAGCCTTCCGGTATGCCTAACAGATATTCCTCTTTGGAGGAACAGTCCTCCTGTTTTTCGCAACTATAAATGTTTTTTTCCTCCAGCATCTGACAGTTATAAACCTCGGGTTGCAACCTATGTTCACGAGAGGCTATTAAGTGTTATTTCTATTCTTCCTTTGTTTTTTGAAAGGGGTGACCTCATGGCAGTGAATTTTCACTCCCCTGAGGGACCTTTTGATACTTCTCATAACTTGTTTCGTTTATACAATGCTTACTCCATCCTGAGTGGTCACACTAGGTCAGTTTCTCCTGTTGATTTGTTTCCTCAGCATGATTTCCGTACACTTGTTCTAGGGGACCTCAACATTCATCACTCCGATTCCGACCCGACTCGTTTGCTTTCCAACCATGATCAATTTATAAGTTCTCCTTATTTCCACAGAGCATCGGCGCATTTGTTTTCTCTCCTCAATACACCCGGGGTCTACACTAGGTTCCAGTTCACCTCCAATCATCGCCCTGCAGTTCTTGACTTGTCCTTTGCCAACACTGCCTTGCTCCCGTTTTTCTCCTCCTCGAACCCCTCCCTCGCGCCAACTGGTTCGGATCATACCGGTCTCACAATCATTCTCTCCACTCCGCTCCTGCAAGCCCCGCCAAAGGGCCTTAATTGGAAGTACAAGGATTAGAATCTCATCTCCCCGCTGCTCGCAGATCTAACGCTGGCAACCCCCCCTGCTCTCCCCACTCCGCACTCACTCGACCTATTGTTCGATGACTGCCTCGCTAAGATCACGCACCTCATCACCTCCAACACCCCAACCAAACGCCCATCCTCCTACTATAAACCGTGGTGGACTCCAGAACTTACACAGCTACGACTCATCCATCACCATACCTCCCGTCTCATGAGAAAGAATCAGACCTCGCCTGCCCTGGCCTATGTGGCTCAAAACACATATTTCTAGGCTATGCAATCTGCCAAAAGAATCCACTGGTCGCAGTTTCTGGCCAATGTCGACGCGCGATCAGTCTGGGATGCCAGAAAGCTTGCGGCCGGCAGAGCCCCTGATTGGTTCCGCACACTTGAGAACGCCTCCTCCCCCACCGAAATTAATAACACACTTCTGCAACATTTTTTCCCGCCTAGACCCTCTCCTCCCCCTCCCCTAATCCTTCCTGCGTTTAATGACGTCCCACCAGTTCTACCAGCAGAAGTGTCCTCCGCACTTCGAAAATCCTCCAACATGTCGGCCCCTGGCCCAAGTGGTATTCCTTACACTGTCTGGAAGCAAGTCCACAAGGCCAACAAGCGGCTCCTTCCATCTCTGTTCACTCCCCAACTCACTCACGGGTACTACCCACTAGCCATGAAGAGGGCCAACGGCATTGTCCTGGACAAACCAGGCAAGCCTGATTACCGTACACCTTCTTCCTTTCGCATCATTGTCCTGCTCGAAACTGTCTCCAAGATCCTCGAAAGACTTTCTGCTCTTCGTCTTGCCTCCGCCGCCTGCTCCCTGGGCCTCTTACATCCCAACCAGTGTGGGTTTCTAGCCGGTCTGGGCTGTTTCGACGCTGTCGCTACTCTCACCCACGAAGTCAACCTACTTCAGGCTGCTGCCTTCAAAGTTTCAACTCTCTTCCTGGATTTCAAAGGTGGATTTGACAACGTCTGCGCAAACAAGCTGGCTACCATCCTCACCAGAGGAGGTGTCTCTGCGTACCTGGTTGCCTGGATCAAGTCTTTCCTCTCCAAAGGCCAGTGGCGACTCATATTCCAAGGCGCGCCTAAGGTGTTCTGCCCGGTCGCTGTTGGCACTCCTCAAGGCTGTCCGATTACTCCTCTCCTTTTTGTGCTTTATATAAGCCAGCCTCCACCCGACGCTCCCTCAAGGTCTGGCGATTTCATATGTCGACGACCACACCATCACGGTTGGCTCGGACTCAGTACGTTCAAATATCCGCCCTCTTCAATAGTATTTCGGCAGCATCCAAAGGCACGGTGCCGACTTGGGAGTGGCTTTCTCTGTCCCCAAAACTGAACTCATTCACGGGAGAACCCCGAAGGACCGTTCGGATGTTTCCTTCGCCCCTATTGTGATCAACGACATGCTTTTTCCGCCCTCCCAAGTCGTGAGGTGGCTAGGCTATTGGCTCACCCCTACTCTACACTCCTCCGTTCATTTCCTGAGACGGCTGGCACTAGCCAGAGCCTCTTTGACTACAATCCGACAGCTCAGTGCGGCTGGCAAAGGCCTCTCCTCCTGGTGCAACAGAAAGCTAGTCTTCGGCGCCATTCTTCCTATTCTCACCTACGGCTGCAACCTGTTTGTTCCGGACACAGCAACTCTCAGGAAACTTAACTTGTTCTGGCATGTGGTGCTCCGATGGACAACTAATGGCATTTACACCACCGCCCCCGGCGCTCTGTACCGGGAGGCCTCACTACCACCCATCTCCTCCATTTGAAAACACCGCCGTCGGTCAGCTGCCATCCGCTTAGTCTGCGCCCCTTCGGAATTCAACCCTGCCACCGCCCGGATACACGAATCTGTACCCACCTGGGACCAGGGCCGTTCTGCGGATGACCATCGCTTGCTCCTCCGAGGCTCCCCCAAAGCCGTCCACCTTACTTCATGGCTTGACCCAGCGGTTAACTCGGCCAAGCACCTACCACTAGACTCTCTATGTCACGAGGTTTCAGACCTTATAGAGGAAATCCCTATCCTCCCCCTCGCCTCAACCGATCTCGTAGCGCTCCTGCTGTCGCGGATACCTTCCGTCACCTACCAAGCCCGCAGAGCTCCTCTGTTACAGTCACTCCTCGCTGACTGGCTAGACTTGAGTCCTCCAGAGCCCCTCTCATATCCTTATAGTGCCTGCCTCACTCCCCACGCCTTTACTGGCCTCCCTCAATTTATATGCGGCCACATTCACCAGATGCGTACAGGTTCCAGCTACCTTGCCGCACATGTCTCCTGGTGGAGTAGGGACTCCAGCACCCTCTGCCCGTTCTGTGAGGAAGACAATGAGTCCTTCCAGCACGCGATTCTCCTCTGCCCCGCTAAGGCCCAGCCTTGCCTCACCCATCTCTCAGGTGTTGATGACATTGGCCCTGACAGTCTCCTTTGGCTCTCGGTTCCCCTCCTCTGGGGGTTAGCTGAGTATCTCTACGCTACTCGCACGGGTTTCCCTCCAACCATGTTGCACCTTCGAGCCAATACTGCTACTCCTGAGCCGGGTTCGGGCTCAGATAGTGCTTAACACAAAACTCCCTAGCTTGGCCCCGGCCTTCTAGGTATTGCTACTTCAAAAACTCCCCTGCTCGAGTTTCTCCTCAGGGTATTTTCTATACAGTTTATGAGTTTTCGTTGTTTCTATTTGGCTGCGGCAGTGGGCATGTAGGGCGGGGAGGTTTTATTACTTGTGAGTGTTTTTCTTATTGGTATAAGGAGGATTTTAGTGTACTTTTGTTTTGTTAGTCATCGATGGCGATGCGACAGGGTTCTGATGATCACGCTTGGAGAGTTTTGCACGTGTTGTTTGAACTTTGTTTTTTCCTTTGTTAGTTTTTGGAATTAAGGTTTTTTAAATGCCATGGCGCGAGCTGCATGCAGGATTTTGTACCTAAATGAATAATCACATGATTCAAAAAAAAAAAAGAAAAAAAAAAAAAAAGGTACAAGAACTCCATCCTCCGTCTCCTCTACACACCCGGCGATTGAAATCTCAACACCACGAGATTATCAACACATTTCCCAACTCCACCCCCCGTTATGAGTTCGCTCTAGGGGGTGGAGTCATACCTCCTCTACACTTCCCTTCCCTTAGGTTTATCCCTTTGGGCTTTCTTCTCTCTGGGTTGATGGATTTCGTCTTCTTTTTGATGATGTTTCCTCTCCCTGCCCCGCTTTTGCACGGCCTCGCTTAGAGCATTTGCACGGTCGGCAACACTCGTCTCAACGCCCATGTTACAGACGGCCGGGTACACGGTTTGCAGTAAGCGAAAACATTTCAACACGCCATCGTCAATTTCTCTACTCTCTTTCTCTTTAAGAGGCTCCCTAGTCAAGCCACGAACGCCTTTTCCGCTAGGTTCTATGGCACAGAGTTGGGTCTACCCCTCTTTCTCCTCCTCCTCCCACGGTCGGATCGGCTGGCACCCTACTGCTTCTCTATTTTTTTGGCTGGTACCCACAACTACCTGGCTGGTATCCATAACTACTGCTTCACCATTCGGACTATGACCACGGTCCCTCACGGCCTGCCTCTAGGGGGGTGGTATTGCACTATTTCCTTCCTCTTTTTTGAGTGTGCCGCCAAAATAGATGGCCCATTAGGCCTCCCCAGGACTTCAATTATGCCGTGCCTGGCCACCACCATGCTGTTTGCATGGGAACTTTCAAGTGGTTGTGTTTTTGTTTGATTTTTGATTTTTCCTTTTGTCTGGATGAATGTTCCATGGGTTTTCCTGACTCTTCCTGCTTCTTTTTGATTTGATTCCTTTCGTCTACCTTCTTGGCTAGTTGAGGGTTTCTTGTCGGGGGCGGGATGTGCGGTTAGTTCCACATCAGAGGGACTTGGGGGGTTGGTTTTTTCCCAGGGGTATTGGAGCTTTTTTTATGCCATAGCGTCAGCTGCATGCAAGATTTTGTACCTTAAAACAATAATCATTTGATTCCCAAAAACAAAAAAAGAAAAAAAAAAAGGTACAAGAACTCGCATGCAGCGCTAGCTATGGCCTAAACAAAGCCTTCATCCAAAAACAAGTAACAAGGGAAAAACCACACCACCGTCTCCAAGAGCGTCAAGTACTCGAAGCGGCACCAACACACGGTTGACAAAGGGAAGTACAAGCACAATACTAGCTAAACAACTTCTCATTACTGAAGGAAAGCAACCTAAAGTCCACGGCAATAGAAAACCTAAACGGGGCGAGGCGGGGAAGAGGAGAGGAGGCCCCCGGACTGGGGGGAGGGTGGAGGGCGGAGGGGAGGGAAAGACCATAGAGGCCGGCGTGAGTGGCACAGAAGGGAACCTGTCTGGCGCGTAGTTTGTGGCAGTAGCCTTGATGTAGGCAGCGAGGGAGGAGAGGCGGGAGACTGAGGACCAAAGAGGACCGTCAGGACCGACTGGGGTCAAGCCTTGGAGGTGGCGCGACCTGGCGGCAGCTTTTGCTGGGCAGCGTAGTATGGTGTGGCTGAAAGTTTCTTGTTCTTCGCCACAGAGAGAACAGAGGGGGGAGGCGTCCGGGGACGGCCAGGAGGGGTGGGCGGCAAGGTAACTCTTTTGGGCCCTCATCTGATAGATGCGGCCACCTATGAATTTCCCTAGCCCCATAAACGGGTGAGGAGCCAGTGAAAGGCAAACGGAATAATACGGCGGAGGAGGGTGTTCCAGGCGCCAGGCCTCAACCATGAGGAGACGGGCCTTGGCTTTAAGGGAAGAATAAGCAGCTTTCATGAAATTGTCAGGAGGGCGAGGAGGGAGGTCCGGGAGGAGTGAGGAGTTTATAAGAGGGGCAAACGAGAGGCTCCCAAGGAGAGGGAGGGTAAGGTGAGCCATGGCATCCACAGGGAGGTGGGACCTGGTCGGAGGAGAGGGGCGTGGGGTTTTCCAGTTGAGTGGCATAACGTTGATGTCCAAGCGGGTACAGAGGGAGCGATGGAAATCAGGAGCACGAAACTTGAGGAGGGAGGGAAAGGACCTGCACAGGCGGGCGAATGCAGGATTGATCTGAGGAGGGGAGCACACTAGCCAAAGAGCGGCCCTGCGCCTCTTGTGGGGAAGCAGGACAGAGAGGGGAGGCAGGCATGCTTCAGCAGAAAGGATTGGGATGGGTGTGGCCAGGAAACAGTTCGAGACCCTGCGCTGGACCTGGCTCCATTGGACCGCCATCTTGGAAAGGAGGCCCTGGGAGGGAACGAAAAGGTCCACACCATAGGAGAGGATAGGAAAGAGGAGGGAGAAAGCGAGTCGGTGACAGAGGTGGGGGGAGACCCCCGAACTATAGAAGGAGAGGCATCTAACTGCAGCAGGTAACAACTGTGACCTTTTTTTTCTTTTTTTTCCTTTCTTTTTCTTTTTGTATCATGTATTCGTTGTTAAAGTACAAGAACTGCACGCTCCGCGCCCTCTATTTTCCTCCCGCTTAAAATACTTACCGCATTCGGCCAACATAAACCTCAGGGTTTGGTCTTTATTTCTTCACAATACATCTATTTTGGCTTTTGACTTGGGCTTCATTTTCAAGTGAAATAAATATTTCACCTTTGCTGAGAGGATTTTTATTCTGAAAAGTCAAACTGGTAGTTTGATTTTACTTTCTCTCTCCCCCTCCTCCTTGTCCTCCGGCCTGGCCTTTTGGCCTTGTCCTGATGTCGTCTACCCCTCTCGTTTCCACTCGTGCACGCCCGGCCTCGGCTGGTGGCCCTGCACGCTCTGCCTCCTCTCGCCAGGACCGTAGGGCTGATCCTATCTCTCGCTCGTCGTCATCCCATTCCAGTCATCCCTCTCTCTCCGGGGAGTCTGACAATGTCGCCAATATCCTTCGGCATGCTGCCAGGCTCACTGGCCTTGACCCGGCTTCATTCCCCACTGTCTACAATGCCTCCGCCGCTACCTTCCCCGATTGTCAACTTGCTATGGCCCCCCTTCTCGCCCAACTCATCGCCATGGTTAATGACCTTGGTGTCTCTGTTACCTTCTTGACTTCGCAGGTTGAGAGCCTCACCTCCGCCCAGGCAGAGCGCTCAGCCACCCCCTCACCACCAGCCACTTCCAACCTGGAGGCGTCCCTCAAGGATTTGTCCTCTCGTGTTGCTGCCCTCTCCTCACACCGCGCCACACAACTGGCGCCCCCGTTGCCTCTAGCGCCACCCCCTCCTGCCCCTGCGGTCCAGGCTAAGCCTGCACAGCAGAAGAAGAAATTAGCAACCCGCCTCTCGTCACGCACGGTCGCCGCCCCGGACTTTCCCTTTCTTTTTGAGGGCAAATGGTACGGCAACCCAGACACGTACGCCAAACGCCACCCTGACTCACCTCAAGCCGCCATCCTTTTTGCCTTATGTCATCCCCAATCGGAGGAAGCCAAGCTCTACTCCGAGCGATACCCAGCCACCTCACTCTTCCATACCGGTCCACCATCCGGTTTCACAGTCTCTGATCCCCCGCAGCCCCAAGAACAAACCTGGGCACAGGTTACCAGGATGGGCGGTAAGGGCAAGAAAGCCGCTAGTGCCGCACAAGTCGCTGCGTCAAGCAAGAGTAGTGTCCCCAAAGGACCCCCACCGCTCCCAGCTGCACAACGTCGTTTCTTCGCCCCACGCGCCACCCCAACCCTCCCGAACGATTCTTTCGTCATGACTGCTACCCTACCCGACATCATGGCCGCTATGCTTAAAGAAGCCAACATCTCCCTGCCCCTTTCCCTCACTGCTTCAGTTAATCGCAATGGTGCTGTTACTCTCACAGCCAACCCATACACCCCATCTTCTTCTTACTCCCCTTTTTTCGATGCCATGACTAAGAAGCTCAACCAGAGTTTCCCTGTTGGGGATAACCCGTTTCAGGTTTTTAGGGAGGCACCCACAAGTGTCGAACTCCTCATCCACAATCTTCCTCTTTCTATTCTTCCGAATGAGCCCACTGACCTCTTTCCTTCTCTCCTTGAATCAATCAGCAATGCTATTGACGTCCCCATTTTTGGGGCTAGATTCTTGCAGTCAGACCCGGCGAAAAGGGCCGATAAGCGCACAACCTCGGTGGTTGTTGCAGTCGACCCACTTCATGTTTCCCGGTTTGGTGAATCCATCCAACTTTTCTCTCCTCCCCGCACGGTCGCCCCCGGCTACTCTGCCTCCAAGTCCACGCAGTGCAGGAAGTGCTGGCGCTTTGGACACTCTGCTCCTCTATGCTAAGAAGAGGCACAAGCTTGCCCGATCTGCACTCTCTTCCATCACCGTTCTGCCCACAGATGCGCTAACCAAAGCTGTCCGAAAGGAGGTTTTGAGAAGTCTGTCGTAGGATGCTGCAATGCCTCCCCTCCTCTTTGCGTCAACTGTGGTGGCCAGCACGCCTCCTTCAATGGCACTTGCCCCGTCCGCCGCGAAATCCTCTCCGCTCTCCGTCCTTCCAGGGACCAAGATATTCCCGACACCCCTGATGTGGGCCTCCCTCAAACCACCCCTCAGGGTCCAACTGCTCCTTCAGGTGTGCTGGCTACGCCGGCCAGACACGGCCCTCGTTTCCCCCCCTCCAGCGAATCTGCCCACCCCGAAACCATTAGACTCGTTCGGAGTGCGTCCGCCCAACCTAACCTTGCCGCTCCCCTCCCCCGCAGGAATCTCTTTGGTGCTGGCAGCACCCTCTTTCGAGCTAGCACCGGTGCTGACTGGAGCGAGCCCGCCCCGACCGATGTCCACATGGACCTTTAAATGTCAAGAAGCCCAGCCCCAACCCAGACTCCTTCACCATCCCAATCATTCCATTATCCTGGTTGTTTAAATCTTTCCATTGTTCAGCATAATTGTCTCGGTAGCAGTAATGTTTTTCAAACTCTTTTTAGTTTTTTTACCTTGGTAGAAAGTTCTACTCATATTGTTGCTCTTCAGGACATTCCGCTTTGGAGGAATTGTCCTCCTGTTTTTCGCAATTATAAATGTTTTTTTCCCCCTGCAACTGACAGCTATAAACCCCGAGTGGCGACTTATGTCCACGAAAGGTTACTAGCTGTGATTTCTGTTCTTCCATTGTTTTTTGAAAGGGGCGACCTTATGCCGGTGAATTTTCACTCCCTGGAGGGACTTTTTGATACTTCTCATAATTTGTTTCGTTTGTACAATGCTTATTCTATCCCTAATGGTCACATTAGGTCAGTTTCTCCTGTTGATTTATTTGCCCAGCATGATTTTGCTACACTCGTTCTTGGGGATTTCAACATTCATCACTCCGCCTCAGACCCGACTCGTCTACTCTCCGATCACCACCAGTTTATAATTTCCTCTTACTTCGACAGGGCATCAGCTTATTTGTTTTCTCTCCTCAACACACCCGGGATCTACACTAGGTTCCCATTCACCACCAACCATGGCCCGGCAGTTCTTGACTTGTCCTTTGCCAACTCTGCCCTGCTGCCGTATTTTTCCTCCTGGAACCCCTCCCTCCCCCCAACAGGTTGGGATCACACCGCCCTCACAATCATTCTCTCCAATCCGCCCCTAAAGCCCCCGCCAAGGGGCCTAAGCTGGAAGTTTACGGACTGGGATCACATCTCTCCTCTACTCGCCAATTTGTCACTCACGGCCCCCCCCTGCTCTCCCTACCCCACACACACTTGACCGTTGGTTCGACGCCAGCCTTGTCAAGATCACTCACCTTATCACCTCCAACACCCTAACCAAACGCCCGTCCTCCTATGTCAAACCGTTGTGGACTCCAGAACTTACACAACTTCACCGCATACATCATCATACCTCCCGCCTCATGAGAAAGAACCAGGCCTCGCCCGCCATGGCCCGTGGGGCGCGAAATAGGTATTTCAAAGCTATCCCATCTGCCAAAAGAGTCCACTGGTCGCAGTTTCTGGCTGATGTTAACTCGCGGTCAGTTTGGGATGCTAGAAAAATTGCAGCTGGCAGAGCTCCTGACCGTTTCCCCACACTTGAGAACGCCTCCTCCCCCACCGAAATTAACAACACCCTTCTACAACATTTTTTTCCTCCCAGACCCTCACCTCCCCCTCACCTCATCCTCCCTGCATTCAAGGACGTCCCCCCAGGTTTACCATCAGAAGTGTTCTCTGCACTTTGGAAATCTTGGAACACGTCAGCCCCTGGTCCAAGTGGCATTCCTTACTCTATCTGGAAGCGGGTCCATATGGCCAACGAGCGGACCCTGCTACCTCTAATCACTCCCCTCCTCAGCCACGGATACCACCCCCTAGCCATGAAGATGGCTAACGGCATTGTCCTGGACAAACCAGGCAAACCTGATTACCGTACTCCTGCTTCTTTTCGCATCCTTGTCCTACTCGAAACCGTCTCCACGATACTCGAAAGACTGTCTGCTCTTCGTCACGCCGCCGCCGCCCGCTCCCATGGCCTCTTACACCCCAATCAGTATGGGTCCCTGGCCGGACTGGGCTGTTTCGATGCTGTTGCTACCCTCACTCACGAAGTACGCCTTCTTCAAGCTGCTTCCTTTAAAGTATCGACTCTTTTTCTGGACGTCAAAGGTGGTTTCGATAATGTCTGTGCAAACAAGTTGGCTAGTATCCACGGTAAAGGTGGGGTCTCCGCCTATCTGGTTGCCTGGATTAAGTCTTTCCTCTCTAGTCTCCAATGCCGTCTCATCTTCCAAGGTGCACCCAAGGTCTTTTGCCCGGTCGCTGTTGGCCCCCCTCAAGGCTCTCCGATTTCTCCCCTTCTCTTTGTGCTTTATGTAGCCAGCCTCCACCCCACTATTCCCCAAGGTCTGGCGATTTCATACATCGACGATCTCACCATCACGGTCAGCTCGGACTCTGTTCGTTCAAACATCCGCGCTCTTCAATACTATTTCGGCATCATCCAAAGACGGGGTGCCGACCTGGGGGTAGCCTTTTCCATCCCCAAAACTGAACTCATTCACTGGAGAACCCCGAAGGACCGCTCAGATGTTTCCTTTGCCCCCATAGTGATTAACGACATGCTTTTTCCTCCATCACAAGCTGTAAGATGGCTTGGCTACTGGCTCACCCCAGCGATCCAAACCTCTATCCACTTCCGAAGACGGCTGGCACTTGCCCAGGCCTCTTTCACTCCAATCCGGCAGCTTAGCGCAGCTGGCAAAGGCCTCTCCTCCTGGTGCAACAGAAAGCTAGTTTTTGGCACCATACTTCCGATCCTCACCTATGGCTGCGACCTCTTTATCCCGGACGCAGGCACACTCAAGAAACTCGACTCTTTCTGGCACTGGGTGCTCCGGTGGACAACCAATTGTTTCTACAATACCACCCGTGGGGCTCTATATCGGGAAGCCCCACTGCCCCCCATTTCCTCAATATGCAAGCACCGCCGTCGGTCAGCTGCCCTTCGCTTGGTCTGCGCCCCTTCGGAATTCAATCCTGCCACCGCCCGGATTCCCGAGTCTGTTCCCACCTGGGACCAGGGACGTTCTGCGGATGATCATTGTTTTCTCCTCCAGGGCTCTTCCAAAGCCATCCACCTTACTTCATGGCTCTGTCCGGCGGTTAATTCTGCCAAGCACCTGCCTCTAGACTACTTGTGCCACGAAGTTTCCGACCTCTTTGTGCAGATCCCTATCCTCCCACTTGCCTCGACTGACCTCGTATCGCTCCCGTTGTCAAGAGAACCCTCCACCACCTACCAAGCCCTCAGAACTCCTCTGTTACAGTCACTTGTCACCGACTTGCTGTGCACAAGTCCGCCGGTGCCTCTCTCTTACCCCTACAGTGCCTGCCTCACTCCTAACGCCTTTCCTGGCCTTCCACGGTTTATATGCGGCCGCATTCATCAGATGCGCACAGGTGCCAGCCACCTTGCTGCTCATGTCTCCTGGAGGAACAGAAACTCTAGCACCCTCTGCCCGTTCTGTGAGGAAGACCATGAGTCCTTCCAACATGCGATTCTCCTCTGTCCCGCTAAGGTCCAGCCTCGCCTCACCCATCTCTCAGGTGTGGATGACATTGGCCCTGATGCTCCTCTCTGGCACTCGGTCCCCCTCCTTAGAGGGCTGGCTGAGTATCTCTACGCTACCCGCACAGGTTTTCCTCCAGCCATGTAGCGCATTCGCGCCAGTACTGCTACTCCTGAGCCGGGGTCGGACTCAGGTAGTTCTTAACATCTTAAACTCCCGAGCTCGGCCCTGGCCTTCTAGGTATAGCTACTTTTATCTTCCCTGCTTAAGTTTTTTCTTTAGGGTATTTTCTCTTTAGTTTATGTGTTTCCTTTGTTTCTAGCTGACTGCGGCAGTGGGCAGGTAGCGCTGGGAGGTTTTAGTTCTTTTGAAGATTTTTCTTATGAGTTATAAGGAGGATTTTACGTTACTTTTGTTTTGTTAGTCATCGATGACGATGCGACAGGGTTCTGCTGATCCCGCCTGGAGAGTTTTTGCACGCGTTGTTTGAGTTTTGTTGTTTCCTTTGTTAGTTTTTAGAATTAAGGTTTTTTAGATGCCATAGCACGAGCTGCATCCATGATTTTGTACCTAAATCAATAATCACATGAGTCAAAAAAAAGAAAAAAGAAGAAGAAAAAAGTACAAGAACTCCACGCTCCGCGCCCTCTATTTTCCTCTCGCTTAAAATACTTACCCCATTCGGCCAACATAAACCTCAGGGTTTGGTCTTTATTTCGTGACGATACATGCATTCTCGCTTTTCACTTGGGCTTCATTCTCAAGTGAAATATATATTTCACCTTTGCTGAGAGGATTTTTATTATTGGAAAGCCAAACTGATAGTTTGACTTTACTTTCTCTCTCCCCCTCCTTCCTGTTCTACGGCCTGGCCTGTTGGCCTTGTCCTGATGTCGTCTACCCCTCTCGCTTCCACTGGTGCAGGCCCGGCCTCGCCTGTTGGTCCTGCTCGCTCTGCCTCCTCCCTCCAGGACCGTAGGGCTGATCCCATCTCTCCTTCGTCGTCATCTCAGTCCAGTCATGCCTCTCTCTCCAGGGAGGCTGACAATGTTCCCAATATCCTTGGGCATGCTGCCAGGCTCGCTCGCCTTGACCCGGCTTCGTTCCCCACTGTCTACAATGCCTCCGCCGCCACCTTCCCCAATAGTCAACTCGCTATGGCCCCTCTTCTCGGTCAACTCATCGCCATGGTTAATGACCTTGGCGTCTCTGTTACCTTCTTGACTTCACAGGTTGACTCCCTTACCTCCGCTCAGGCAGAGCGCGCAGCCACCCCCCCACCACCAGCCACATCCAACCTGGAGGAGTCCCTCAACGACTTGTCCTCTCATGTTGCTGCTCTCTCCTCACACCGCGCCACACAAGTGGCACCCCTGCTGCCTTAAGCGCCACCTACTCCCGCCCCTGCTGTCCAGGCTAAACCTGCTCGGCAGAAAAAGAAACTCGCCACCCGCCATACCTCTCGTACGGTCGCCACCCCGGACTTTCCCTTCCTCTTTGAGGGACAATGGTATGGCAATCCGGACACATACGCCAAACGCCACCAGGATTCACCCCAAGCGGCTAACCTTTTCGCCTCTCGCCACCCCCAATCAGAGGAAGCCAAACTTTACTCTTAGCGTTACCCAGCCCCCTCACTCTTCCATACCGGGCCCCCCCGTGGTTTCACCGTTTCTGATCCCCTGCCGTCCCAAGATCAAACCTGGGCACAGGTTACCAGGAAGGGCGGTAAGGGCAAGAAAAACGCCACTGCTGCACAAGTGGCTGTGTCAAGCAAGAGTAGTGTCCCCAAAGGACCCCCACCGCTCCCAGCTGCCCAACGTCGTTTCTTTGCCTCCTGTGCCTCTCCAACCCTCCCGAATGATTCCTTCATCATGACTGCTACCCTCCCCGCCATCATGGCCGCTGTCCTTAAAGAGGCCAACTGGTCTCTACCACTCTCCCTTACTGCCTCCGTCAATCGCAATGGGGCTGTTACTCTCACAGCCAATCCCTACACACCGTCTTCTGATTACTCCCCCTTTTTTGATCCAATGACCAAGAAACTCAGTCAGAGTTTCCCGGTTGGAGACAATCCTTTCCATGTTTTCAGGAAGGCACCTAGAAGTGTCAAACTCCTCATCCACAATCCTGCTCTTTCTATTCTGCCGCAGGAGCCTACTGACCTCTTCCCCTTACTCGTTGAATCAATCAGCAATGCTATTGACGTCCCCATATGTGGGGCTAGATTCCTACAGTCAGATCCGGTGAAAAGGGGTGAGAAGCGCACAACCTCGGTGGTTGTGGCAGTCGACCCACTCCATGTTTCCCGCTTCGGCGAATCCATCCGGCTTTTCTCCCGTGACTGCAAGGTCCCCCCCACCTACTCTGCCTCCAGATCCACGCAGTGCCGAAAGTGCTGGCGTTTTGGTCTCTCTGCTCCTCTAGGCAAAGAAGAGGCACAAGCTTGCCCGATCTGCACTCTCCACCATCCTTGCTCCGCCCACAGATGTGCTAATGAAAGCTGTCCGAAAGGGGGCTTTGAGAAGTCGGTCGTGGAATGCTGCAACGCCTCCCCTCCGATCTGTATCAACTGTGGTGGTCAGCACGCCTCGTTCACTGGCTCCTGTCCCATCCGCCGTGAAATCCTCTCCGCTCTCCGTCCTTCGAGGGACCGAGACATTCCCGATGCCCCCGATGTGGGCCACCCCCAAACCACCCCTCAAGGTCCAAGTGTTCACCCCACTGTACCGGCCTCTCCAGCCAGGCACAGTCCTCGTTTCCCTCCCGCTGGCGAATCTACCCAACCCGATACCGTTAAGTTGGTTCGCAGCGCGTCTGCCCAATCTAACCTCGCCACTCCCCTCCTCCGGAGGAACCTCTTTGGTGCTGGCAGCACCCTATTCAGAGCAAGCACCGGTGCCGACTAGAGCGAGCCCGCTCCGACCGACGTCCACATGGATCTTTAGATGTCGACAAGCCCAGCCCCAACACAGAGTCCTTCACCATCCCAATCATTCCATTATCCTGGTTGTTTAAATCTTTCCATTGTTCAGCATAATTGTCTC
>Ga0307509_10006357_pt1 | contig 15944 bp, 23 predicted proteins | sample 10_EM_MG_FD_202245 | JGI IMG/M metagenome (GOLD analysis project Ga0307509, IMG submission 202245) | Populus trichocarpa ectomycorrhiza microbial communities from riparian zone in the Pacific Northwest, United States - 10_EM | ecosystem: Host-associated > Plants > Roots > Unclassified | place...
AATAGAACTCTGAGTACCAGTGTGACTTGGGGTCTTTAGCGCATATTTAAGATTAAGGGTATGATGGGTTTCTCACCAGGCGCCAGAACTAACCATATTTTCTTTGCCAAGAAATACTCCGTGCTCATATCTGGGCAAGAAGAAAAAGACGGCTGAAAGGAGAATCAGGGGTAGTTGTGGATCCTGATGTGCGATGGTGTTGAGGTTTAAGTCAGGAGGTAGGGTTGCTTAGTTGGATGTGTCCAGACGGAACCCAGTGCAGGCAAGGGTCTCCGGACGCACCTGACGCAAGAAGATGTGGCGTATTGGTACAGGACGCACAGGACGCACAGGACGCAGGGTCCAGGCTGGGAGAGTCAGGACGCAACACTACTGGATCTGACGCAGGCCACCTTTTTGCTGATGTTAAGCACCGCGATCTCACCATCCTGGGCTTCTCGAGACTCCTGTTGTCGTTGCAGCTCATCCCTTACGAGATTAATGCTCATCTTGTGATTTTCCAGCTCCCGTTTATGTTGTTCGTTTATTCGAACAATTCCTTGGTCAAGGAGTAGGTCCCGATGCAGGGACTGTTCGCCAGTTCCTTGCACTGCTTCGTGGAGGTGAGAGGTGACAGCCTCGTGTCTGGTCTGTCGCTCATCTGTTTCACCAAGTCGTTCCACGACTTGGGTGGCCAAGCTCTCTTGGACCATCTGAGATTCAAAGTGTAAAAGCTGGACTCGCTGGTCGATTCGGGTGAGTTCTCGACCGACTATCTGGACTCCAGATTTCAACTGATTTTTGACGGTTACCAGTTCTTGGGCCATTAATAAGATATTGGTCGGGAGGGAACTGAATGCAAGAGTGTGCCTATCTTGACTGAAGGTGAGCTTGGGTCAAATCGGCCGAGTATCTGATCTAATCTTGGGATCCGAACGGCCATGAGAGATTCGCCGGCGGGTTCAGGCGTTCGGCGACGTCCTGGCCGTCGTCCCTTTCCGTATTTTTCTGGCAAGCCTAATCTCACACGGGAGCGGGGTGTTTGGTTGGCTGAATGTGTTTAGGCTAGGTGGGTGACCGTTGTCTCCACAGTAGGGGCTGAGGTTCGGGACAGTTGATCACCTCCCTGATCTCCTTCCTCTCCTCCGCCTCCTGCTCCTCCTTGCCATTCCATGGATTCCGGAGCTTTGGGGTCAGAAGACATTCTTTTGCCATGGTCAATGGAAACTTATCTTTTGTTTCCTCCCGAAACAATTGGTATCTCAAAACGCTGACTTGAGCGTGGATCGCTTTCTGGGTACGGGGTGTACCAAATGGAGTTCGATTTCTCCGAGGGTGGTGTATAGATAAAGTCTTTGCCGTACTTGAATTGGTATAGTGCAGCTATGTCTTCGAGGGTAACGGTATTTTCTGGGTTTATCCACGAGAAATAAGATTGGTTATAGGGCTCTTGAGTACCTAATTCGGGTATAGGGGTGAGGACTTCGTTTATTGAGATAGTCCTTAAGGGTCTTGGTTGGAAAGGCTTTTTGGGTTCGAGAGTATGAGTGTCTCTGCCAAACATTCATCTTGGTAACGATGAGAAGTATCAATATACTGTTAGGTGGTAGCTTCGGCGTGAGCTATTGCGACACCTAGGACCTTAATCGTGATTTGATCAGAGAACTCGTTAAGAAGACAGAAGTAATGTAGGCTAGATATAACGATTCACTTCGGCATAGATCGTCGAAGTATTGGCAACGATATAAAAGTGTAGATAACTTATTATATTGATAAGATCTCTTCTCCGTGCTTGTTGTGTCTTAATAGCAGCAAAGATGCTTCGATATGTGTATTCCGCGTCTGAGCAATCGCGGTATACATGCTAACTCTATACTAACTAAGTACCTTGCCCGCAACTCTGCGAATTTCACCTGAGTGCGAACACTCGTAGACCCCGAAAGCTCTCTACCACACTTGTTTGCTCCCAAGGGTAACTTATCGGTCTGCGCTTTCATTATTCCTGATGGTGTGGAAACCACGTCAGGTGTCAGCTCACCCGCTTATCCGTTGACAACAATGGTTACGAATTATCTTGCCCTCGTGCTCACCGAGGGTAGTCTAACTCGCTGGACACAAGATGGCCAATCTCCTTTGGTTGGTTCTGTCGAGAATTCAACCGGCAACTGCAGGTTGTATTCTGGTCTTCTGGCATTACACGCCTTGTCCTAGGGATCGTACCTATAGGCGTTTTCCCTCGGACTCCCTCTTTTACCAACCTGTCCGCTGTGGATGCACCCGATGCACTTACTGGGCATAGTTACCGCCTTCATACTCCTCACGACTTTGAGGGTACGAGGGGATTACCTTGCGTCCGAAACGTCCTGTTACCTTCGACCCAGCCTGCCGACTGTCTGTCTTCAAGCGTCTGTAACCTGATGCGCCGTCGTCCCATTCACCTGCCTCCACTTGCATTAGGTGCACGAAGGTCTCCCCACATATACACTGCGAACAGGATCCGGTCAGTTGGACGGCCGCGACGTATACGGAGTTATAATGTGGGTTCGATTGATAGTGGTGGTTGGTGTTGGGACGCAACTACCCAGGCGGCCAGTGACGACACGCCGTCCCAACGCTGGGGCTGGAGCGGGTTATCTTTTTCCTTCGAAGTTCTTGTGCGTCAAGGTAGGGTAACTTTATGCTGTAAATCCTTACGTGGAGTCCCTGCGCCTAACACCGTAGAAGCATTGCGACGGCTCTCACACAGTGAATAGGTCGACGATGGGAAATGGTTAGAAGCAGTTAGGACGGTAACCCGAGTGGAAGAAGATTTCAAGCAAAGAAAAGAGCTTCGAGGAGGCCCTCCCTCCGGCGCGACAGGAGGCGAGAAAACAAAGTTCGAGGATTCGAAGCCAATGGTCACCGCAAAGGGTGTAAAAAGGCAGTACACGGCTAAGGAAAAGGCGGACTACCAGAAGAAAAAGGCTGGGGAAAGAAAGGTGAAGAAAGAAGGGTCGCTGGAACCACCCGGGGAGGTTAGACACAAGGTCTGGGCAGAAGCTCACAAGGGGTTCGATCAAAAGGTTGTCGATAAAGGGAAATCTGACAACGAATGCACGCTATACGGGATAAAAAACCAGGCTTGGAAATACAATCGAAAACCGATACAAGTATCGGCTATCTATCAAGGGCAATCAAAGCCCAAGCGACAGTCGGCATTCACGCCTGAACGACGCCCCCAGGTAGCCACTGTGGCCGTTGATGGCCAAGGAGAAAGCTCACGACGACCGGTTCAAAGGCCCCCAGCGTGGGCTTTTGAAGATGACGAAATTTTATGAAAGGTCGTCAAGGTACCGACAACCACGGTGATCGGGTAGTGAGGTTGCCGCCCCGAATCGCAAGACCGGCGGAGTAGTCGGTGACGATATGCCACCGGAAGGCTAAAAGACCAAAGAATAGCGGTTGCCATTTTATGTTCAAAAATGGGTAGTCCGTGCTCACCACGGGAGCCATAAAAAATTATAAGTGAAGAAAGCGGTCGACGAGACTAACAGGGAATGAGGAGACTACCATTCGTCGGAACGGAACTTGAGTTGCACGACACGCGAAGGAGGGTTGTGTTAGGTGGTAGCTTCGGCGTGAGGTATTCCGACAGCTAGGACCTTAATGGTGATTATATCGGAGAACTCATTAAGAAGACACGAGTAATGTAGGCTAGATATAATGGTTTGCTTTGATATAGATCGTCGAAGTATTGGTAACAATATAAAAGTGTAGAATAACTTATTATATTGATAAGATCTCTTCTCCATGCTTGTTCTTTCTAATAGCAGCGAAGATGCTTTGATATTTATATTCCGCGTCTGAGCAATCGCGGTATACATGCTAACTCTATACTAACTAAGTACCTTGCCCGCAACCCCGCAGACCTCACCTGAGTGCGAACACTCGTAGACCCTGAAAACTCTCTTCCACACCTTTTGCTCCCATGGCCAACTTATCGGTCTGCGCTTCAATTATTCCTGATGGTGTGGATACCACGTCAGGTGTCAGCTCATCCGGTTATCCGTTGACAACAATGGTTACCAATTATCTTGCCCTCGTGCTCACCGAAGGTAGTCTAACTCGCTGGACACAAGATGGCCATGCTTCTTTGGTTGGTTCTGTCGAGAATTCGGTATGCAACTGCATCTCGTATTCTTGTCTTCCGGCATTACACGACTTGTCCTCGGGATCGTACCTATAGGCATTTTCCCTCGGACTCCATCTTTTACCAACTTGTCCTCTGTGGATTCACCCGATCCACTAACAGGGCATAGTTACCTCCTTCATACCCTACACGCCTTAGTAGGTACGAGGGGACTAACCTTCGTGCCAAACGTCCCGTTACTTTCGACCCACTCTTCCGACTGTCTGTCTTCAAGCGTCTGTAGCTTTATGCGCCGTCGCCCGATTCACCTGCCTCGACTTGCATAAGGTGCCCGGAGGTCTCCCCTCATACATTCTGCGAACAGGATCCGGTCGGACGGACGGCCGCGACGTATACGGTGTTATAAGATGTGTTCCATTGATAGTGGTCTTTGTTGTTGGGACGCAACTACCTAGGCGGCCAGTGATGACGCGCCGGGGCTGGAGGGGGGTGTTATCTTTTTCCTTCGAAGTTCGTATGTGCCAAGGTAGGGTAACCTTGCCCGGTAAATCCTTACGGGGAGTCGTGCGCCTAACAGGTCGAAATCCAGGGCAACCTGACTTTCTCTCCGGGTAAGACGGGTGGGCAAATAGAAGCTGGGGGCGCCTCTATTGGGCACAAGGTTCATGCCCGACGAATGGTGTCCGAGGGGGTCTCGGGAGTGAGACCAAACTCGAAGGCGAAGGTACGGTGCACTCGTCAGAGGGGACAGTCTTATATGAGGGCTAAGTCGACGATAAATGACCGCGCATCCTAGTCGCGAACTCGAGAGGTACTCTAGTGAACCACCACTCCTGTGATATGGGAACTCGTCGGCAGGAGGTAACGACCGCTAGTAGTGCGCTGCCCGATATCAAAATATTAGACAGTTATCATAAAGGTTTGTCAGAGGAGGCTTTAACAGCTGAAACTGCGCAGGCGTGGTAACCAACCCCGACGCTAGTTGTAACCCCGACGATGAAAAGATTACATCAAGAACCGAGTGAAAGGGCTAGAGCCATTAAAACGCCTAAGCATTACGCCTGCCCTCAGGGGAAGGCATTTATTGAATTAAAAGGACGAAAACATGCGATAAGCGTACTCTTAGATTCCGGTTCAAATATCTTTCTCATGAACCAAGACACACGCACGACGGCTTGAAACCCTGACCGAAGCTAGCGATTCACCGTTAAAAATCACAACTTTCGACGGCAAAACTGCGCCTAATGGAGGTATATTCTATACCCAGGCCGTTCGCCTAGAAATCGGTGCCAACGGCCACCGAAGCATGATATCCTGCGAAACTGCGAACGCAGGAAGTTATGATTTAATCATACCCTTTGGGTGGTGGCATAACGAACACCCCCTCAAAAATATAACAGACCCAAGTAAATGGGCCTTTGAAGAAACAAGGTGCCATGCTCATATAGAAGATGAGGCGGTGGCAGATATGTTTGAATGGGATGAAACTGTGGCTTACGATGAGGAAGCACAGTATGTGAGATGGATAGAACGAGAGGAAGAAGGGGGAGTACAGTTGGAGACTCTGCCAAAACCGTATGGGCAGTATAAGGAGCTTTTTGAAGAGAAAAAAGCAAAGATGTGGGCGCCTCGAAGGACTTTCGATCACGCCATGAACCTTAAGGAAGGGGCCGAACCCCCATGGGGTCTGATTAATCCAATGTCGGCACACCAGTTAAACGAACTGGATAAGTATCTCAAGAAAATTATGGCTGGGGGAAAAATTGCTGACAGCGAATCCCCTTACGGTGCCCCAATCCTTTTCTTTCCGAAACCAGATGGAAGTCTACGACTATGCGTTGACAAAGGAAACCTCAACAAATTGACAATCCTGAATAAGTACCCCCTACTGCTCATGGATGCACTACAAGACCGCGTTGCTGGAGCAAAGGCGTTTACGAAGCTCGACCTAAAAGATGGATATCATCTTATTCGAATGAGGAAGGACGACGAACCCAAAACGGCCCCTCGGACACGATACGGACAGTATGAAAATAAGGTCATGCCTTTGGGGCTTGTTAGCGCTCCCGCAACATTTCAGACAATGATGAACAAAATCTTAAGGGATTTTTGAGACCACGGAGTAGTAGTCTACCTAGACGATACCCTAATATACTCTGAGAACATGGACGACCATATCAAACTGGTCCAAAAGGTCCTTGATCGACTCGACCAGCACGACTTGGCACTCTCGTTGAAAAAGTCGGTGTTCCACCAAGATGAGGTTGAATTCTTAGGATAAATTGTCAAGAAAAGCGCGGTCACCATGAGTGATAGAAAGGTGAAAAGCGTCCAAAATTGGGCACACCCGAGATCGGTTAAAGAAGTCCAAATCTTCATTGGATTCGCAAATTTTTATTCACGATTCATCAAAGATTTCTCAAAGGTTTGCAAGCCAATAACCGAGACATTGAAGGGAAACCCGAAGGATTTTCACTAGGGAAGAGAGCAGGAGGAGGCGTTTGATGAGTTGAAAAAGAGGTTTACCACGGCACCAATTTTATCGCATTTTTACACTGGAAGAAAGACTGTAGTGGAGAGAGACGCTAGCCACTTTCGCGCTCGGATGCGTACAGTCTCAATACCAAGGGAGACGTCTCACCCAGTGGCTTTCCAGTCTCGAAAATTAAACAGCGCTGAAAGAAATTACGAGATACATGACAAGGAACTTCTCGCAATAATAGAAGCGTTTAAAGAATGGAAAAGATACCTATAGGGGGAAGAAGAACCCGTGATGGTATATACAGACCACCAAAATTTACAATTGTTTTTGACCAAAAAAGTCTGGAACCAGCAACAAATTCGATGGGCACAGGAGTTGACGAATTACAACTTCAAAATAGTCTACCGACCGGGAAGTAGGGGCGGGAAACCCGACGCATTAAGTACACGGCCAGTGTACTGTCCTGAGGAGAGAGCTCGTCACAGTGAACAGTCGATTTTGAAATCGGAACATTTTCAAATTTCGGTGATTTATCAAAAACGAAACGCAGAGACAGCCCTCGTCCCAGAAAAACGCGAACCCACAAGCCTCAGGATAATGACACTTTCGGATAAGGCTATAATCCCGACGAAAGGATCATAGTTTGCGGCCAGTCATGACATCTACGCCCGGACAGACCGCCTGCTACCAGCAAAAGGACAGACAATGGTGGAGACGGGTATTGCGATAGGATTGCCGGAAGGAACCTACGGAAGGCTAGCCGCCAGAAGTGGTATGGCTAGCAAGATGGGAATACCAGTGGGCCGTGGTGTAATAGATGCGCATTACACCGGAGAGATAAAAGTCCTACTTCGTAATCATGGCGAAGCCGACTGCTTGTATAAAGCAGGAGATCGGATAGCGCAGCTCATAATAGAGAAGATTCCCAATACCGACACCAGGGAAGTAGACGATCTAGGACCGAGCGAGGCAAAATGGGTTTTGGGTCAAGCGATCTAAACCTTAAGCGCTCCATCAAGGCTAAAAAAGAAGAAGTCAAAATATGTTTCCTTCACGCAGACACACGCAAAAACGAGATCTTCAGGGCAGCAGATATTGGCTATCATCCTCGGTTGATAAAAGAAAGAGAAATGTTATCAAGCACTCACGTCAATGCAGCCCTGACGCGGACAATAAACGATGCATTTCCAGACAAGATTAGGATGGCTAGAAAGGAGGAGGAGAAGTGGCAGAACCGAGGCCGTGATCTGGTTATGTTAAAAGCAGGCGGAAAAAAGATCACGGACGAATGGGTAGAAAAGGACAGGTTACTATATTACAAAAATCGTGTGTACATCCCCGAGAACGAAGCCCTTCAAACCGAGATAGCCTAAGGCTATCACGACTCATTAGTAGCGGGGCACTTCGGACAGGAGAAAACGATTGACATAGTAACAAGGGACTTCTACCGGAAAGGACTCGCAGATTGGATCAGGGATTATGTACGATCCTGGGACGAATGTCAACACAGCAAGTCCCCACGGCATGCTAAATACGGGTTACTTCAACCTGTAGAAGTACCCTATGCCCCCTGGTCCTCCATATCGACCGACCTTATCACGCAACTACCTGAATCGCAAGGGAAGACCCAGATAATGGTAGTAGTAGATCGGTTCACAAAAATGGCCCACTTTATCGGCCTCCACCAAAATGCGACCGCAAAGGCTGTTGCGGATACCTTCCTTTGGGAAGTCGGGAAACTTCATGGATTGCCGACCCAGATCATATCGGACATGGACGCAAAGTTTTCCGGCGAATTCTGGGAATCATTGTGCAAAATCCTAGGAGTTAAACGACGCATGTCAATGGCGTACCACCCTGAAACTGACGGACAAACTGAAAGAACCTACCAAGTGGAGGAAGGCTATTTACGGACGTTGGTCAATTACGATCAGAACGATTGGTACCAATTATTGCCGTTAGCAGAACACGCCTATAACAACTCGGCAACCAATGCACACAAGAGGACTCCATTCTTCGCCAAATACGGCTTTCATGCAGAGACGGAATGGATGAAAGAATGAGAAGCTCATAACCCCGGGGCAACATTGTATGCTCACTGGATGCAGGACATAGATCAACAGGTGAAAAAACCATAGAAAATACACGGGAATCGATGAAGAAATATTATGACCACAAGGTGACGGAACAACCCAACATCGAGGTCGGCGACTTGGTAATGTTGAATGCGAAAAACATATGTACCAAACGACCAACGAAGAAGTTGAGTCCAAAGCTGTATGGCCCGTTCAAAGTCTTAGAAAAGAAAGGAAGTCGGGGATACAAGGCAGAAATATCGACTAGGTGGAAAAATCATCCCGTATTTCACGTTTCGCTGTTGGAACCCTACCGAGCCTCGAACCGACCAAATCGCGAACAACCTCCACAAGACCCCGAAGAGATCGAGGGAGATTTAGAGTTGGATGTAGAAAGAATCGTCAAGAGTGAGATCATTTCCTACACGCGAAAGGTTCAAGAAAGGAATAAACCGAAGAAAGAGGTTCGGTATTTTGTAAAATGGAAAGGCTCAGCGGAGGACGAGAACACTTGGGAGCCACCGGAAGGTATGAGGAACGTGCAGGACGAGGTGGAAAGGTTTCATAGAGAAAACCAGGGGATGCTGGGACCGAGGGAGGTCGAGTAACATAAGAAAGGTTTTCCATCGGTCGACAAGTAAACGCTTGTGGTTTTTACCCCTACTATGTGGAGCTCGAGATGGAAGATGGAATTGTATAATAGACATAGAGTATTCGGTACGAACACTTCGAAGAGGGGAGCTCGTGTTAGGCGCACGGACTCCCCGTAAGGATTCACAGGGCAAAGTTACCCTACCTTAACGGACACGAACTAGCGCAGTCGGAACAACACATGACTTCTTTCAGAAGGTCACGTGTTCGACTCACACCCCCGTCATAGTTATTACAACTACACAACTGATCATCATGAGTATCTACGCAAACGCACGAGCAATCTGACCGAGGGGTTTTCGCCGATTACTATAGAAGAAATATTTCTCTATCAGTAAGAAGTTGAATGGCGAGGTGCGAACCATTGGATAGGAAGTTATGGCGCTTCAAAGTTAAGCCGACCGACATATGTACTCTGATATGTAAGACGTAAGCATATGATTACCCGACATGAGAAATGTTGATCACAACATGACCGGAAGGAACGACTGGTATGATAGCAAGCCAGGCTGCGTATAAAGACCAAGTTCATATGGCATAAGAATCGAGAACCAGTAATTGGACGCAATTACTTGGGCAATGATTAAAGCCAAAGTGGTGTGCGAGAACTCAGGGTCAAACGGTGTTCGCACATTCACGAAAACTAGCAGAAGTTAGAAAAGTTACTTCGCTAGTATGATAGATAGAAGTACCCCGGGAAAGGATATATGAGGCGGGCAAGAGCCCGGAGTAGATAGAGATCAACAAGCACGGAGAAGAGATCTTATCAATATAATAAGGTTTTATCTTATCGTTACCAATACTTCGACGATCTACCCCGAAGTATACCATTATATCTAGCCTATATTGCTCGCGTCTTCTTAGCGAGTTCTTCGATATAAATCGATCCAGGTCCGAGCTGTCGGAATACCTCACGCCGAAGCTACCACCTAACTCTAATTGTATTGCAATATCTTGTGTAGAGAAAATACTTAGATGGTTGCCTGAAGATCCTATCAATGGTGGTTTTTTTGCTTTTTTTCTTTTGTTGTAATCATGCATTCATTGTTTCTAGGTACAAAAAGCCGCATGCAGCGCGAGCTATGGAGAAAACAAAACCTATAAATGCAAAACCACCGGCCACTTCACCTCTTCATGGGAAAAATCAAACACCCCAATTACATAGGGAAAAACCCCCCTCGCCTAGCACCTCAGATAAAATACCCCAGTCAGCTAAGGAGACCATTCATAGAGACATAAAGGAGAGAGACCCAAACCCTTCCGCAGGCTCCCCTAAATGAAAAGAAATGAGGGATTGACTAAGACCCGAAACGCCGCCCTGAGTGGGGTAGATAGATGATCGTCAACAGGAGAAAACATGGAAACCGTAGGCCCCCTATAACCACTGGCGCGGTCTCGCAAGTCAGTAAATCGATCCTAGGCGTTGTACAAAAGCCACGGAGGCAGTGCTATACTGTGACTAAGCGTAACTGGGGAAAGGTCAGCCGATCGCAGGGGGGAGAAAGCCCGTGAGCAGTAGGGTGCCAGCCGGGGAGTCGCAGTAGGGTGCCAGCCTGTGGGGACCAGTAGGGTGCCAGCCGGGAAGGAGGTGTAGCAGTAAGGTGCCAGCTAATGGGGCGGTACATTGCCATCGGAGGGAACCGGGAGTGGGGAGGAGGAAGGATTGTGGGCACACTACGCACGACCGACAGACGGCCCATAGCAAGGGCTTTGCGGACGACAACGAGCCTGGGACATGACCTGATGTTATTAACGGAGGCTTTCCCCACCTCAGGTACAAGACCAGGAAGTCGAGGGCTACTTCGACCGTGAGTCCGACACCATAACGCCAACCATGAACGAAGCGAGAAGCTTTCCGACCGTACAAAATGCTAAGCGAGGTGCAAAGCAAGTGCGGGGTAAAGGGGCGAACCGTTGTTCATGAGGGTGTCAACCAAGAACAAGAACAAGAACCCCAAGGAGGGGAGGCACACTGGCCCCAGGAGAGGAGAGAACATGGCTTAACGTCAACTCCTAAGCAGTAACTATCGTGGAAGAAGAGAGGTAGGTGGGGGAAAGTGACAATGATTTCCTGTCGTGTTGAGATTTCAATCGCCTGAGGAGGAGGGGAGATGGTTCGTCTCCTATCTCTTTGTCATTTTTTGTCATTTTCTTTTCTTGTTGTAATCATGCGTTCATTGTTTTAGGTACAAGTAGTCTCATGCAGCGCGAGCTATGGAGGAACAAAACCTATAAATCCAAACAAGTAACAAAAGAAAGTCACTGCACCAGTAAATATCCACACTCATGGGGGTTCTCCTCCACGGGGCCGAGGGCCACTCTAACAGTAAGGAAAGAAAGGTCACACAACCCATGTGAAAGGAAAGCCTACATAGGTTACAGGAAAGAAGAACCTGAATACGCTACACTCTTACTAGGCCTGGGCCAAGGAAAACACTCGGAAGACAGGGGGCGGTGGGTTGGGGGGAGAGAGAGGGAAGGCCGGGGAGGCCGGGGGAACTATAGGTGGAAACATTGTCGGGAAACCGATGGAGGTGACGCTGATGTAGCTAGCGAGCCTTTTTAGTAGGGGGAGAGAGGACCAGAGGGGGGCCACATGACCGATATCCGTGATGCCGTAGAGGAGACGTGCACGGGGGCCCGGTCTAGCGGGGCATGTAATGATGGCGTGTTCCAAGGTTTCGGGTTCTAAACCGCAGCGCGGACAGGAGGTAGCGGCCTCAGGGGCCCTGCAGGAGGGGTGTGCCGCCAGGTAGCTTTTCCCGGATCTCATTAGGGGGATTCGCACTGGCTTGACCTTGCCCAGGCCCATAAAGGGTCGCGGGTGTAGGGCTGCGGGGTGGTGATAGTAGGCAGGCGGGGGGAACAGTCGGCACCAGTCCTCAATGAGCGCCTCCCTAACCCTCTTCTTTAGGGTAGAGTACATACAGGTCCTTAGGGATTGCGGGGGGAGGAGGGCCAAGACCTCGGGGACCAGGTGTCCGTTTATCATGGGCATCTTGGGGAGGCCGCCCGTGAAAGCGATAGTCCTGTGGTCCACTGCCTCTATCGGGAGGTGGTTCTGGAGAGGGGGAGAGGGGCGGGGTGTTTTCCAGCTCAGGGGGAGGTAAACTGAGGAGAGGCCTTTGGTGTGGGCTCTTGAGTCATGAGGGGCCCAGTACGAGGGGAGGGCGGGGATGGTCCGGTGTAGGCGTGCTGTTGCCGCGTTAACACTAGGCCCAGAGCAGACTATCCTAAGGGCGGCCAGACTCTGCCTCTGCGATACCAGGAGGGGGATAGGGGGCAGACAGGACTCGAGAGCCAGGATGCCAATGGGGGTTGACGAGAAAGAGTTTGTGGCCCACCTGTGCACCTTGAGCCAGAAGGTGTTGAGCCTCGTGAGGGAGCCCACGTTGGGCATGAAGAGGTCCGTCCCATACAGGAGGATCGGCGTGACGAGTGATGTTGCCAACCCATGGCATAGGGAGGGGGCTGAGGCGTCAGACCAGTGCAAAAGCCCCTTGGGCCAGCGCCATGTGGCGCGAGAAGTGTGTCGATGTGGACAGGGTGGGGGTGAACCAGTACCCTAACCACCGGAGGCAGTCGCCGGGGTGGAAAATCTCTCCATCTAACTCAATAAGTGAGAGGCACAACTGTGCATGCCATTGGCTGGGGGTCCAGTGTATGAGTTCAGTCTTGAGGACGGAGAAGGATATGCGAAGACGTGCTGCCCTTGCGTGGATTGTCCTGAACAGTTCTTGTAGTCGGTGGATATTCTCTCGATACGAAAGGGAGGCGGCGGGTAGGGCAAAGTCGTCCACATAGGAAAGCCTCAGTCCCCGCGGAATCCTGAAGTGGAGGGGCGCGACATAAATAAGAAAAACCAAGTGAGAGCTGGGGGAGCCCTAAGGGGCCCCAACCTTGATAGGGGCTGGGGTGCCCGGTGCGCCCTCGAAAACCAGTGTGCAGCTACACTCACCGAGGAAGGAAGCGATCCAGGAGACCAGGTAATGGGGGATCCCGCCTTCCCTGAGGATGCTGGACAGACTTGGGTTATCGACGTTATGAAAACCGGCTTTGATGTCCAGAAAAAGGGAGGACACCTTCAGGCGCGGTCTCTGTAGGGTCTTTACGTAATTCAGGAGGATGAGGCAGGCATCATATGTGCTCAGCCCAGGGAGGGAGCCGCATTGGGTAGCGTGAATCAGGCCCTTTGAGCAGGCTGCGAGGAGGAGGCGTGCCGCAATTATCCTTTCCAGGATTTGCGAGACCGTTCGGAGGAGGATTATAATCCTGAAGGAGGAGGGTGACTCACATGAGGGCTTTCCCGCTTTGTCGCGAACCAGTCCTTTGGCCACCTTCAGCGAAGCCATCTGGTATCCCAGGGAGACTAGAGGGGAAAGGATCTCGAGGAGGGTGAGGGGCTGATCGCATTAACCGGTTTCCAGGTCAGGTAGGGGATGCCATCGGGGCTGGGGGCCGACGAGAAGGTGGACTTGGAGAGGGCAGGGGCGATCTCTTCCTTAATGCGAGGAGGGGTCGAGTTGTGCAGCCTCAGTCTAGGTGGAGGGGAGAATGGTGGTTGAGGAGGGAAGAAGTGGCTCAGTAGGGCCTCGGTCATCTGTCGCGGGGTTTCAGCCCCAGGGAGGGAAGGGAAGTGGGGGAGAGCTCGGCCTGAGGCAAACCTCTTTGCCGTCCAAAGGTTCGGGGGGGTGGCTGAGAGTAGGAAGGTGGACCAGTGTTTATTCTTCACAAGCTTGATGGCTTTGAAGTATCTTGTCCTCGAGATGTTCGCTGTTGCTCTCAAGGCCATGGTGCCTTGTTTGCAGGCCAGTCGTGCCGCATTATGATACACGCGGTGCAGGACGGTTGGTTGGGGGGACCACCAAGGTTTGGAGTGGTGGGAACGGCGTGAACTAGGGGTGTGGTGTTAGGCGCATGGACTCCCCGTAACAATTTACAGGGCAAGGTTACCCTACCTTGATGCACACGAACTTCGAAGGAAAAAGATAACACCCCCCTCCAGCCCCAGCATTGGGACAGAGCGTCATCACCGGCTGCCTGGGTAGTTGCGTCCCAATACCAAGGACCGCTACCAAGGGAACACATCTTATAACACCGTATAGGTCGCGGCCGTCCATCCGACCGGATCCTGTTCGCACCATATATGGGGCGAGATCTCCGGGCACCTTATGCAAGTCGAGGCAGGTGATTCGGACGACGGCACATAAAGTTACAGAGACTTGAAGACTGACAGTCCAAAGAGTAGGTCGAAGGTAACGGGACGACTTGCACATAAGTTAGGCCCCTCGTACCTACTAAGTCGTGCAGAGTATGAAGGAGGTAACTATGCCCAGTAAGTGGATGGGGTGCATCCACAGAGGACAAGTTGGTAAAAGATGGAGTCCAAGGGAAAAAGCCTATAGGTACGATCCCGAGGACAAGTCGTATAAAGCCGGAAGACCAGAAGACGATATGCACTTGCATGCCGAATTCTCGACGGAACCAACCAAAGAACATTGGCCATCTTCTGTCCAGAGAGTTAGACTACCTTCGGCAAGCACGAGGGCAAGATAGTTCGTAACAATCGTTGTCAACGGATAAACGGATGCAGCTGACACCTGAAATGGTTTCCACACCATCAGGAATAATGAAAGCGCAGACCGATAAGTTGGCCATGGGAGCAAAAGGTGTGGTAGAGAGTTTGCAGGGTCTACCAGTGTCAGCACTCCAGTGAAGTTCGCACAGTTGCGGGCAAAGTACTTAGTTAATATAGAGTTAGCATGTATACCGCGATTGCCCAGACGCGGAATATAAATATTGAAGCATCTTCGCTGCTATTAGAAACAACAAGCACGGAGAAGAGATCTTATCAATATAATAAGTTTTTATCTTATCGTTACAACCATTTCGAGGATCTATTCCGAAGTATACCATTATATCTAGCCTACATTCTTCGCGTCTTCTTAGCGAGTTCTCCGATATAAATCGATTCAGGTCCAAGCTGTCGGAATACCCCACGCCGAAGCTACCACCTAACATCTGGTCTTTAAGAAGGCCCATGAGGCGGCCAAGCGTCCCAGTGAGGCAGTGGTCTAGGCCCTTTGGGGAGGGGCATAGCTGAGGAGAGGGGACTGTCAAGTTTTTAATAAGGGTGGAGAGCAGAGCCAAGTCTGGGTGGTCCCACCTGAGGCGTAGGTGTTACAGGGTAGCTAACACGGTAGGATTCCGGGCTAGCTAGGCCGAGGATATTCGGGTTAACGGAATATAGGTCAGGAAGGCTCAAGCAGAATTGTTCGATAAAGTAATAGAAGAATATCGTAATAACTTATAATATTGTCAAGGTCTCTTCTCCGTTGCTTGATGTTGTTCTCAACCATCGGGGAGAGCCCTACTATTTATACTAATGTTCACCCTACTTTGACTTCTCTAGTAAAGAAGTATCTTTCTAAGAATTCAGTTCGTCAGAACAAAGTGCGAACACTGTTTGACCCTGAATCTTGCCCAGCTTGACTCTGAGAATCTCCCAACTGCTATTTCTTCTGAGGGTGTCCCCACTCCACCAGTAGCCAGTCTTCGATCTCTTCGTCCTGATAGACTATAATGGAATATGCAGTCTAAATGCCTATATACCAATAGTATCATGAGT
>Ga0307509_10006358_pt1 | contig 15943 bp, 14 predicted proteins | sample 10_EM_MG_FD_202245 | JGI IMG/M metagenome (GOLD analysis project Ga0307509, IMG submission 202245) | Populus trichocarpa ectomycorrhiza microbial communities from riparian zone in the Pacific Northwest, United States - 10_EM | ecosystem: Host-associated > Plants > Roots > Unclassified | place...
CTAAACAGATATCACACCCTCTGGACTTCTTCCATCTCTAAAACCTCTGCAGCTTCCTCCCTCTCCTTCTCTCCTGGTATGTCTCCCTTGCATTCCTTCTCACAGCTATAACTAATAATCCTTTAGCCACCTTCCTGCTTCTCTTGCTCTGGTATGTATTTTCCACTTCTATTTACCATTTTCCAGTTCTTGATCCTGAATAACTAACCTGATATATATTATATTGCACTCAGCCTCCGCTTTTCCTCTATTCTCTTTGGTTCCTCTCTTTCTGTAATATAGTCTTCTCTCTAATCAAAAGTCTTTTCTCAGTCTCTGCTTTCCAAATCTAGTAACTGTAACCAAACCTTACCATCTACCCATGATATTCGCATACTTTAACTATGGAGATATGGACGAGCCGTAGGCACGGGGGACGCTAGTCTTATATGTACTACGCAGTTTATCTCAAAGTTCGATCTCAAAGGGCGATCTGATAAGCCATTAGTGCTCCTATCTACACTCGCAGTATTTCTTGTCACACCCATGGGTGGCAACCCACAATGCAACACAGAAACCTCACCTTACTTGCTTGCTGCCCTGAACCCCCCCGCCCGGCCGAGGCAGGTATCCCTGGAAAGCCGGGCGGAATGCAAGCAAGAAAGAAAGAAAAGAAAAAGAAAAAGAAACAACCAAGCAACCATCTCTACTCAACTATAACTATCACAATGATCCCCACTCAACCACAACCATCTCAACCATCTACGGCCATCCTCCACGATGCCGACTGTCCACTCCTCAGCCAACAAATCCTTCTACACGGAAAAGGACGAGCCGTAGGCCCGGGGCACGCTAGTCTTATATGTACTACGCACTTTATCTCAAAGTTCGATCTCAAAGGGCGATCTGATAAGCCGTTAGTGATGGTATCTACACTGGCAGTATTTCTGGTCACACCTATGGGGGGCAACCCACAATGCAACGCACAAAGGTGAAGGCCAACAAATGCGAAAACTTTGTTCCTTGTTTACCGCACGCTTATTCTCTTTCTCTCTAACCTAACCTTCTCTCACCCAACTCCACGCTCTGTACACTATACTGACACCTTCCCTCCTACCATTTTGGAACATCGGGACGGGTGGAGGATCACATTCCCACCTATTCACCTCTTAGTCTCTTCTATAAGCTTCGATACCCAAAATACCAGATCCTACCACCAGTAACACGGAGAAAACAAAGGGGAATAGAAAAATACCACGGAAGGTACACGGGTTCATACACACCACTCTAGCACAGTGGGGCAGTTACCAATGTTAGGTTAATTTAACTCTCCTTTGGCAAGTCGAGGCAAGGGGAAATTAAAACGTTGGTACAGCTTCATTTGTATCATTGTATCTATTGTCGGGAGCCTTCTAATTTCACAGCCACTAACAATTCAAAAGTATGGACACGTCAGGTTAGAGCGGACAAAGAAGCGGTGGAGGAAGTTTTGAAGAATGAGGTGACGATGGCACTTGTTTATTTCATGTCGAGTCCAGCACCAGAATGGGAATAGGAACCCAGAGAGCTCATTGCCCTTGTTTTCACACGAGGATATCAATCATGAGGAGTTTTTCATCAGGGATGCTGCCGGTCGGCTGCGAGGCCTCCTGGACCTTTCCACAGACACTGGACAGGACAAGTTACCACGGGATGAAACATCATTACTCATTTCCGCAGCTCATACTTCACTGCTTCCAAGGAAGATGGCGAGGTGGAGGTACATCCCACAGACCACCAATACCTCTCATCACCATCCTGGTGTCTCGGCCTGGTCCTCCTGTCCATCAGGGAATGCGGCAACCTTCTTGCCTATGGATTTGGGCTCCTGAGTATCATATCCCATCTCGGTGTTGTAGCGCGAATCTCAAATTGTCTCATCGCGACCGTGATGCCCAAGGACCTATTCCGCGGTCAGGATCTCAGAGGCGTTTTGGTCCGTATTTGTGGCACCGTAACAGTCGTCTGGAGTGCTGAAAATGCACAAGTCAATGTTAGTGAAACTTAATTGGGGTAATTTTCTTTCTAGCCTACCTGTGTTCTGACTCCTGTGTTGTTGCGAATTATAGCTCGGACCTGATTAGATACTTGAGGCTATCTTGCAAACCACTTTTCAACTTATACACATACTCTTTAAAGGATTGGGCGGAGCGGATGTTGAGGCTATCCATAATGAACACGGGGTAAGAAGCGATATAGTTTCCGAAGAAGAGCACTTTGCAATATGTCAGCTGCTCCCTATTGGCGGTGAAGCATCTGTGGTATGGAAGTATATGATGAGGGATTCACATCCCGGCTGTTCAACCTACTCTGAGGATAGCTTTGCTGACGTCCTTTCCAAGGCTGGAACCGATATGGCCAGCCACTATTTGAATATAGACTCAGACTTTAGTTTCAGCATACCGACAGCTGAAAGGGTTTGTGTTGGACGATATGATAGCTCGGAAGATGTTTACAGGTTCTTGGAGAATTGAGTCAAGAACTTCAAGGGCCTTAACGCCCACTGGTAGTTTTATATGTAATTGGTGGGGTTAGTTTGGGGAATCATGGTCCTTCTGTCAATACAACAGGATCAAGATGGAAGCTAATGGGAAAGTGAAATTAGGCCTTTAGCTCTCAACGATGAATTGACGGTAGAAGTTCCATGCCACTTGTCCAGTCTGGAAGATCAGAGGAGCCCATCTCTATCATAGGTAAGATGGCGAGGAAGCAGCCACCAAGGTTATCATCCCTGAATCATTAGCCTCTGACGATGAACAAAAGTACTGGCAGGCTACCCCGGTTGACCAGTGGAACAGACATTTTACAAGCCCTTACTATAATATAAAGTCATCGTCACCATGATCAAAACACTCTGGGGGCGAAGACTAGCCTCAGCTCTGAACGGCAAAGAAGCCATCAAACCATTTTCCAAGCGGTTAGTCTGGTTTTCTGTAGCTAGCCCTCAGGGCTTTCAAGGGTACTTCTTGGTCCGATCAGAAGAGCGAAGTCAGCCAGAGCACCGGGCAAGAAGGCAAAACAAGAAAAGGGTGCAGTAGTGCGCAATACCTAGGGAAATATATGGGCCGCATACTAGCCAGCAAAAGGCGCGCGCCGGCTGTGTCGACCTCTAAAAACGGATCTATACCCGGTCTGTGGCAGGGAAGGTTATGGCTGTAGAGAAACTCCTTGTTATTTACTAATGATATCACTTTCAAAATTGGCCCAAATCTTCGAAAGATTACCAAGTATGAGGATATTCATTAACGGAACACCTAATATTCAGGCTGAGATCGGAGAGTGTCATGTGGGATGAGTGGGGAGTGGGTCTCTAGGACTCGCTAGGGGTCGAATCATCAAACAGATTTGACTTCCCTCCATTAGGCCTCTTAGACCCCATTTCTGCAGGCCGATCACGCTACTAACCTCACATCTGTATTTTTCCTCTATGCTATATTGCACTGGCTCGCGCTTTCCACCAGTGCCACGACCAGCGACCACGACTGCAGTGTTCAAGAGCACCTCAGCGTTCCTACGATCGAGGACCTGGAGGATGTGGTCGACTGCGGCATCTAAAAGGCTTTCTACATGGTATGGTTGGCGATTTGTAGAAGGGAGCAAAGAATTTGTGGCGACAATGGAGGATAATTTGGTAGAGGAAGGATAGATGTATAGCAGTAGTGAACCTTCATGCTAGCCTGCACGAGAAAGAAACACCAGAAGTAAGAGACCAGAACTTATAAAGTAAATATGGTAAAGATATGGGGAAAGTTTATCGGAACTGCTGGTATGCAGAATGCAATTAGGCATCATATGAGAGTCAGCTAATGGCTGTGAATCTATGATTCTACAGGTTTCTTTAGGTATTGATGCAATTTCTCACACTCCCGTAGAAACAACAGATGAACAAATATGGCCAAACACACTCCACAGGCCTCACGAAATGGGTATGAGGGAGTGGTGAGGATTCTTTAAATTCAATTGTACTGATAGGATTGCTATATAGAAGAGAGGTGAAACAAAACCAATGTTATCGAAGGCATGATGGAAATGATTGTGCTATCAGGTGTGGTGAAAATGCCTTTCGTGCTAACCTCAAACTCATGCTTAAGAATACTACCTCACTTGATCCTTTGGTACTGAGTCCACTTATAGTCAAAAACTAGAGTAAATATCAAGATCAAAGACATTATATCCATGTTAGTCTCTCCTTCTGCCATGACAAATCATTGGCTGTCAGAAGACTAGAATTCATATCAGATTGTTTTAACTTCATGAGATATCACTTGTACAATCTTGTAATCGCGACAGCGAGCCTCTGTCACCCTTACCTGATATGCCATTCTCCATCATCTTGACTCTCCCTTAACAGTCCCAATTGCCAGCCTTTCTCAACTATTCCTACCATCGACAACCACCTTCCTCTCTCCTTCACCCTATACAGAGACCAATATGTTATATTATTCTACTCCCAAATATGTGGAATAGGACGAGCCGTAGGCACGGGGATCCTAGTCTTATATGTACTGCACAGTTTTATCAAAATGCGATCTCAATGCCTGATCTGATAAGCTCTTGGTGATGGTGCGTGCAGGACTGGGTATTTGTAGTCACAGCATGGGTGGCAACCCACAATGCAACACAGAAACCTCACCTTACTTGCTTGCTGCCCTGAACCCCCCCCGCCCGGCAGAGCCCAGGCATCCCTGGAAAGCCGGGCGGAACACAAGCAAGGAGGAAAGAAAAAAAATAAAGAAAAAAAAATAAAGGAAGATAAAATAAAGAAAAATACAATGAAGAAAAAAAGGTCAATTGCGCTACAGGGATCTATGGCTTGACTGTTAGGCGAAGGTGTTCTGGCTAAAAGAGTCCCCCTACTTTAGTCGATATCACATATACTGTTCTCCGGTCCACTTACCATATGCTATCCCACACAATCTCTGCTCTTGTAGAGTACAATCGGCCCTATCACCACTGATCCTCAACCATCGCTCATAATCCAACCACCATCACGGAACCAACATCTTATACATGCTAAGTCCTCCCCAATATAAGGAATCAGACGAGCCGTAGGCACGGGGGACGCTAGTGCTATCGTACCGCACAGTGCGGTGCTATATATATACCGGTATTGGGCAGCTGTCGTAGCTCGGTACCAGGATTATCGGGAGAGCTCCCCTTGTACGTACCGTGCGATTGGCTAGTCATGGCTATCATACGGTAGCACACCATACTTTTTCCTTTTTCCTTTCCTTTCCTTTCTTCTAAAACTTTTCACACAGAGTTCAGATCTGTACCCTCAATTTTCTTCCACCGCATGCTACATCCTAGCCCTCATCCTTCATCTAAATACTGACGCAATGGTCTGAAAGCATGCGATTCGGTTAGCATTTTAACATTACCGTATTTAAAAAGCCTATTCTAATAAAATGAAAAAATGAAAATAAAAAAAAAGATAGGAAATAAGGAAGCGAAGTGAATAAGGACAAACATCAGAAACGATATAGTGTAGTATTAGCCATGGGATTCCTACCAGCTTGCCCAGAAGCTTCCGCGATATTTTGTCAGGTTGAAGTTTGGTCTTGGCTGCAACTGCCGAATCAATCAAGTCAGTTAGACTAACTACCTTACGGAAAGAATAATTGAACCGCACAGTGATACTTTACTCCGTCAGGCCGATCATCGGGCAGAAGAAAAAGAAAAAAGAGCCCTAGCTTACCAGCAAAGGCAGCTCCAACGTCCTAGAGTGAGGTTCAATTATTCCAGTTCTTACGGAAAGTTGCAGCCTTCTTTCCTTCACAGTTGCAATCCCTTCGCGCTTGTCTACTTTGGGACGTGGCGGCGGAGGCTGCCTCCTGCACCTGTATTGGAGTGTGGATCACATTCCGTGGGTCACTGGTTGACAATTGCGCTCCACTTAAGCTGGCAAAATTATCAGGGTAAGCGGATAGGATTTTGATCATAGATATATATTTAGGGGTATTCTTCCATTCTGCCCCTTCCATCCTGCCCCTTCCATCCTTCCTCTTATCCATCCTCTCCTTTTCCTTTCTTTCCACATCCGAAACCACTCAATCCGACAAACTTTTAACTGTACTCGAGTATACAGCATTACCGTACGTTCCAAGCTTTCCCTCCATTCAATCAGCCAAGATCTTCCATTTCTTCTAGTTATGTATCTGATATCTATCTTGGCTTCTTAGCACAACCACTATCCGCAGCTGCTCTCATGTCTCTAAGTTTTTTTGACTTCAAATGCAATGCCGTGAACTTTTTCTGCTGCATATGGCAGATCACTCGTACCCCGGAGCGCAACGGGGTTCACCATGGAGAAGCCCCAATTACTACACAACCAACACCGCAGGAGCCTATGAATGCAAATCCTAGAGGTCTACCTCTCCTTAAGCTTACTCTCGATTCTTAAGTAGTTCTATTAACCTATATTTAGATTAAGCCCGTATGCTTAGAACTGATCTTGGAAAAGAGTTTTTCTTTCTACACTACGGTCGTTTTTCTGTTCATCTTCGGGGGTGAAGGGGGGGAGAAAGGTGGAGGATTGGACGAAGTCACTCTAATGACCAAATATCCAAGATTATGTCACCAGTGATGATGAATAACCTTTATATGATACCGAGAATTGTTTCTCCCATAGCTCTTTTTATTTTTATTTTTATGTATCATACTCCTACTATTCAAAATAAGTTACAACTATGGTGCATTTCCCAGTAGGAGCTAAAGGAGCAACGCACACCCAGGGCCAAACATCCTCTCTTCACGACATAACACTATCTATCTCCATCCCAAGCTCCAACTCCGGTTGCCCTATCTTCCCTCCCTCCTTTTCTTCTTTGCAATCGCTTGTGTCACAATTGGCATGATTTCCGTGAAATTGGTTGTTATGGTCGTTGGGGTATTTTTGGTGGGGAGAGTACAGGACAGTATAATACCGGTTTCCGCGCCAGATGAGCGAGTGCACAGTACTCAAGTACGGTGCTCTGAGTAGAGTAAGTTCTTTTGCACGGAAGAACTTGTACTCGTATGATTGGCTTGAATTGATATGCATGCACGCTCGCTGTTGTCGCTGGCGGAAGAGCTCCCGCCGACTACCTACCTGGCTTAAACCCATGCTGAGAACTCCGCAACCTCATAACATAACTGGTTCACGCTCTCTTCAACCCACATGTTTTTCTCTGAAGGGTAGTTTTGGGTTTTGATACCAGCATAGATGACCAACAGGGATCAGCAACAGGCAACTCTCACCTTACCGGGGATAAAAATTATGATGCCACAGCAAAAACTTACTCGTGCGTCTTGGCAAAGATGAGCAAGCATCGCTTCAAGAACAGCCAGGAAAATAATGCCTAAGCTTTTAGGTGAGAAAACACAATCCCAAAAATTCATAAAAATTTAAACATTTCTTCAAAAATAAGCGAGACCTAAGTCTAATTATTGGTATTATTCTTTTTTTTGCTTCGGCGGCCAGCTAGTAGAGAAATGTGACCTATCTGGAAAACTCATTTCCTATAGTGCTGAGCAAGGTACTGTACAAGTACCGTAGAAAAACGCTGCTACTCGAGCACTGAATTTTGGGTGAAACACACCTCCCACCTACTAAAAAGTGGCCGGACGGCGTCTTTCTTGGCAAATACGGACGAGTAATAAGCGCCATTAAGACAGCTTGGCAGGACACCTGCCAAGGCACTTTCCTAAACAGGAGAACCGCTGTTTGGGGCCTGTTTGGAATGGCTCGGTTTCGTCGTTTTGAAAAGGTGTGAACCGAACGGCCGTTTGGCATACCATATCAACCTTTTCGTTTCCAACCAGCGGCAACGGAGTGATTGCCTTGTACTGTAGACTACCAGTAGAAATGGTTGACCATTGGCGACAACCATTTCTACAGGTCAAACGATTTCACAATGGAACAGCTGCCACTCCTTTCTTTTTTTACCAAACGGGCCCTTAATTTTTAAGCTCTAAATGAAACATTATGTTTTTGCTGAGGTAAAAAAAAACTTAGATAGTATTATGTATTCTATGGAGGGTCTGAGGTTCGCTGGTATTGTATAGGTTTTCTCCCTTGACTGGAGGCTACTGCTTCTCGCCCACATCCTGATCTCGAAATACCCCCCAGGCCTGCTGTGGAGGCCCAACAGTGGGGACCGTATATGATATCATAATAACCACAAAAGGCTACGGTACTGAAATGATAACTTCTGACCACATGTAGGTTCCCACTCAGGAGGCTCCTTTCAGTGGAAGGTAAGAATCGGACAAACAAAGAGAAATGATCAACCTGTAGGAAAGCTTTAGCAGAACCTATATTGACAAACGCTGCTCACACTATAGGAAGTACCAAAGTCTCGTTGATGTTGATCAAAGAGAAAAGTGATGAAAAGAGTCGTGATGTGAAAAAAAGCCTAATGAGCGGAGTGTAGATATAAAGTGTGTTCCTCTCTATTATCCTCAGTTCCCATCCCGCTTAAAAGCCCACGAGGCATGCCAGTGATTACAAATCGCTCCCCTATCGGGAGCCACTCCTGCCGGTAACCACCGCTAGCTAATTAAGAATCCTGTGTCAATGATCATAAAGAAAAGAAATATCTAACTAAAAACCCTCTACGCCCATCTATAAGTCCACAGTACCCCAACACTGGGTCCTAATATATATATGAAGGACGGTAAAGGTCCCATATGCCTTCCATTCTGATCAACATCCCCACAAATGCCGCTCTGCCCTGGATTCCTCTGTAAATGTATTGTAGAAGTTTTCTTACTAGTCAACTTCAAAATTTCTTTTATTGCACAGATGATTTACAATTTAGGAAAGGAAGATGATTGTATTTGAGTATTAAAGCACAGGATACAAATCTATTAAGGCTGTCAAGTTAGCAAGCCATGCGTCAGACGTCGATAGTTATCATATGATTAACAAAGGGGTTATGTCAACCGTTATTATGGTTGAGCATTTTGGTTATTAGCAGACGGGATCCCGTAGCCTAGCATGGCTTCTCGGTCTTTCATGTTTTTCCTAGTCAGGTGTGTTTTAGACTGGTTGGGTATCAGTAAATGTTATATTTTACACAATACAAGCTGGGGAGTCTCTCTTGCAAAAAGAGAAAAGCCAATCCTCGCTCCCTGTGCATGCAACTCATCGACGGAGAAGCATCACACCCCCGGAATTATGCTAATGCAGGGTATAAGTTTTGTAGGTTCCACAATGGAGGTTTGCTACCCTCACCCACTATGTAAGCTACAAAACTTATGCCCTGCACCTCCGTAGCGAATGGACTACCGCAAGTGCCGGTACTCGAATAGAAATACTCGAGCAAATGTGTTAACCATCGGTTATTGGAATTTCCCCTCTCGACAACGTGGGAGGGGAGGGAGCCGCAAACTCAGCCTTCAGTTGAAACAAAATCAAAGGGAATATGGCGCCTCGCCTTAGGAGGAAAACGCCACTTCCCAGAACTTTTTTTCTGCCGCAATCAGCCTAGTCCGGGAGACACTTCCCAGGAAGTTCCCTACCTAGGGATTAGCAGCGCGGGAGGGGGGGCCAAATTTGACAATTGCCGGTAGGTTTGGCGTATCATTCCCCCTCGGTTTGTTGTCCTAACTGTTACGCCCATATTACCCGCACGGCTCTGGGGTCGATCGGGGGTTAATCGAAAAAACCGCATCCGTTGATCCGATTGCTAATGACCCCCCGAGCACAGCCTCCGGTTAAAAATCGGAAAGTGAGATGAAGGATTTCTGTGTTGTGATTGGGGGGTTTGGTGGCCCGAGCTCATCAATATCCTTTTTCCTGACACCTGCTTTCTTTTTCTTTCTCCCATCCCTCTTCTCAAGTACGGCAAGTTCTCGTGAAATCCGTTGTGAGGCTATCATCTGGAGTCACCTAGTGCAGGACTAGTTTAGCAGGTGAACAGAATTGTGAATACCGGTCAATGAGATCAAATACTCCCTAAGGGCTGATCTCATGCTCTTAAAAAAAATACTAATCCTTCTCAAGAGCTTTTGTCCCTAAATCCGGAGATTACAAGGCCGACGGGGGATAGTGGATTTCAATAGATTTTACTGTACCGGGGCTGTCGAGGAAATTTCTGGCACGCTATCATAAGTGCCGGTTCTTCACAGGCGGGCTTGTGTGTCGATATCGGAGCAAGCCGGTGCAATACTTCGTGACCTAGGCAGCTAGAAAATAATTCCGATGGTAGTAGTGGGAGACTGGTGGGATGATGATGATGATTGCGATGATAATGATGGGTAGGGGGCGGTGGTGGTGGGTGGGGAGGGGGGGGGGGGTCCGGGGGTAAGGTTCCCGAAGGCGGTGCAGGGAAAAGTAGTGGTGGGGCGCAGTAAGGTCGCTAGAGTACCTACCGTACCGGTATCATGACTTAGCACACGTGCCAGGGGTAAAAATCTGAAAATTTGAGGTCAGGATTTAGTATGGGCGCCCAGATGTGCAAGACCATTCGCTGTCGGAGGGCAAACCTTTACCCCTAGCCTTCTGGTTTATTATGTCTGGTGCGTGTACTCGGGAGCAAGAGTATTTTTTGGGGTCCGGTAACACAAAGTCACGAGCGTACAAGTACAGTATTGCTGAAAAAAGTGTCAGAGCCTGTGTTACTGGTCCTTACTTTTTGCTACCCCAGTCAAGACTCATTCTTTCTCACTCGATTAGACCATAATGAGGCACTGAGGTAAAGTCGCAGCTGCCGCCCAAACAATACACCACCTATCACTCGACTTTCCCAATTCGGTTTAGTCCTCATCCAAATGTCGCAACCCGCCTAACTTTTTTTCTGGGCCGAGAAAACCTTTAGGGTGCGTTCGGTTAACAGCTGAACGGACCGTTCGAGTAGGAAATTTAGAGGGTTGAACCGTTGCATCCAACGGGACCGTTCAGGAAGAAGATTTGGTGTTCGGTTACCATCCTGCCGTTTGCTGAAGATGGGTGCGAGCGGTCAAAAATGAAAAGGGCCTCTGAAGGTCCTTTTCATCGGCCGTTCGTCGTCGTTGACAACCACGATGGCTTCTCTCCGGCACCCACGAAATCGGTTGACTAATGAATGGTTGCTCAAACAGTCTGCTTACGGTAGCCGAACAGCTTTCCTGGGGGTTGACCAAATCTCAAGCAACCGTTCACGGCTGTGAACGGTCATGTCTGGAACGGCAGTTGAACGGTCCATAGTTAACCGAACGGAGCCTAACCCTTTCGGATACTTTTTTTTTTTTTGTTAAGTGATAGAATTTATCTGTTTAAGGTACAGACCTCGCATTCGGGAAAAATCCCATGGCGTCAAAAACCTGCACCTCCAGCCAGGGGAAAACAAGCCACCCCAAGTCCCTCTGGTATGGAACCAACCGCACATCCTGAACAAAAGACACCAAGCAAGTAAAAACAAACATGGCACTTGACAAGCCCAAGCAGGAAGCAGCAAGAAAAAACCCCCCAGACATCTCTGACAAAAGAAACCCAACCCAGTCCAATGAAAACCACCACCCTACAGCCCCTCTGGTCTGGAGCCAACCGCACATCCTCCCACAAGGAGAGGCAGGCAAGGAGGGAAACACCACCTGTATTCAACTGAACATAAGAAATAAATTGATCATGCTACTCGCGCCCGTCCTTCATCGCCCTGGTCGTAGGGTTGTGGGCAAACCCTCTTTCTGTTTTGTAGGTAAACAAAAAACTTTTATGTGTTGTGTGCTAGCGAAACCAGTCCAAGAGTACTGGCATCGGGGGGTGAAATGTAGCAAGCTTCTGGCAGAACGGGGGTGTAACCAGAGGCAGTGCAATACTAGCCACACAGTACTGCCAGTGGGGTCTGGGTAGTGTAGAGGCCCCCGAGGTGGAGGTGGTAGTAGGGTACCAGCCAAGGATGATGTTTTGATTGCACGGGGCGGTCCGTCTAGCACACTTATGAAGCTCCAAATTCAGTGGCCGATTATGGTCGTGAGATTTGTGTGGTGTTTTACCCCATTAGCACCTTCCCAAATAGGAAGGTGAAAAGCGGGGTGCGGAAAATAGAGGAGGTGGAGCTTGCTAACCCTTTCGGATACTATCGACCGGGAAATATACTCGAGGACAGTCTCCACCGGGGGCATGGCGAAACTGGGCGGATGGCGAACAGGGGGGTTGACGTGACACCAAAAACCTAACCCTGATACTTATAGCAAGGACACAAATTTCCCCCTTAACGCTCAACCAACCAAAATGACGAACACAACCACTCAAACCTCTTGGAATTGATTGCTGAGAGAAGGCACTGGAGCATATCAGTAAGTACAATTTCCAAAAATTAAAGAGGCAGAAAAAGAAGAAGGAAAAAAAAAAAGGGTTTTACTAATAAAAATACAGGTTTGGCTAGCTATCAGTAGCAGGAGATGTGACCGGCCACTGAGGGGAGGCAGTTGTGCACTTCCTCTGTCTTCGCTGACCTTGTTCAGCATCCTTCTCATCCTGTTTACAGTTCAACTCTGCAAGTACCTCACCGCGTTCAAGGACACAAGCTGCTTCACTGTTAAGTTGCCTTATGTCAGCCTTTCCTTTAGCAGTTATTTGCTTAACTTCTTCACCCAGGTGAGTCTTGCCAGCCTCATACATAACCACTTGGGCTACATTTCTCTCTGCTGACGATTTGAATTTAGTTAAAACCGATCGCAGCTTAATCGAGCGGGAACTATTGAAAGTAATTGCTGATAGGCCTTCAACATACAGGTTATGGATAGAGAGTGGGGTTGTTGGAGTCTTTGGGCGAAAGGATATATGGTCATGGGGTGTCTGAAGGGGAATAGGGCATGGAGGTGAAGGGTCGCTGGGGGGCAGGCTGGGTTCAGGCAGACTGAGAGTATCAATGTAACAATCCTACCCGGTAATCGTTATTTATGCAACAGGTAACGAATCGCTTACGTGAAGACTTGGAACTATCTTATAATTCTTGCTCGTTCTTTTATCTTTATGTGATAAAGATGTAAGAGTGTTGTTCTTGCCGAAATTATCTTATAATCTCTGCTTTCGTTTGTAGACTATCTTATAGTCTTTGTATCTCACACAAATGTCCTATTGGGGAGAGATGGAGTGTCACAAATCGTGACTAAGCAAGGCAGATTTCACATGACTAATAGTTATTAGTTATAAGGTATGTTTTATGTTTCACGCTATGCAGTCAGTTGACTCATAGTTCTCACATGACTCGCACTTGCGTGTGATCGTTATATTATGATTGGTTGATGTTTTCTATGACTCACGATTGTGAGTCATAATGATGTAATAACTTTCGCGTGTGACTCACATTATGAGTCACGAGTGTTTCACGCTATGCAGTCAGTTGACTCATAGTTCTCACATGACTAGCACTTGCATGTCATCGTTATGTTATGATTGGTTGATGTTTCTATGACTCACGATTGTGAATCATAATGATGTAATGACTTTCGCGCGTGACTCACATTATGAGTCACGAGTTTCACTCAGGTGACGCGTATTGCACATCTGACTTGTTTTATATTTTATGATTGGTTTACAGTATGTTGAGCAGTGACTCATAGGAGTCATCTGATGGATTCCGGGTATGACTCGTTATGAGTCATAGGACCGCATGACTCAAGTTATGAGTCACCAGGGTTAGGGTTGTTGGCGTGAAGAGTCTATATAAGGAGGAGACTCGGTCACCATAGTTAGCATCCTCCGTCTCCGCTACACCTCCGGCGATTGAAATCTCAACACCACGAGAAATCATCGTCACCTCCATCCACCCCCCTCTCCTCAGACACGCCACATTGCCTCTGTCTGGGTGAAGCCATCTCCCTTCCCTCTTCCTTTCCCTTCTGATGGTCAGGCCTGGCAATCTTGTTCCTAGGGGTTGGTTGAGTTCACCTTCTCCCCCTCTTCTCCGGGCTCGGTTAGGCAGCCCTCCACGGTCGGCAACCCCTTACCCGTCAACGGTCGGTTTTTAGCCTCGGTTGATCGGTAATGTAGTTGTCCCTGGTGGCACTGCTCTCTGGTATTGCACTGTCTCCTTTGTGCTCTGCTGGTACGGTCGGACTTTTTCGAAACATTGTGACACCGTTTCCATCAGCCTTCCTCGCACTTCTTGTGTCGGTTAGCCCTCCGCCCTCCCCCTCCCCGACGTTTGGATCGGCTAGCACCCTACTGCTCGTGGCTCGACGCCCACTCTCAGACCTCTGCTCCCTTCTGATGTTCTTGGACTTGAGGCACATGTTTAAACCTTCTTTCCGGGTCCTGTTTCCCGAAATAGCCGACCGGATCTTCCTCCGACTGCCACGAGCCTTTCTTTATTAGGCGGCATCCTCTCGAACTCGGTCGCTCTTCCTGAGCCTCGGCTGGCGGGGCTATATGCCCCCGGGAGTTACCTCCCCTTTGTGTGTCCCCGAGACCCATCGTTCAGGAGTCCCTATTCCTTCGGGAGCTGAGCCCGGTGGGGTTTCACTACGGTTTAGCTTATTGGTTGTTTGGCTTGGGGAGTGGGTTTGCTTTTCTTTCTTTGTTGGTTGTGTCTACTGTCAGTTGGGGATGTTTTTCTTTTAGGCTAGGCTTTCGCGGGGGTTATTGGTTTGTGGCTTTCAGGCCCACTTTCTCATCTCCTTGTAGTTTCTACCCATAGTACCGGGCGGGAGTTTCTTTATCAGGCAGGGTCAGAGGGTTTTAGCTTGGAGATGGCGGGATGGACTGTAGTTGTAGGTTTTGGACTACGTGGCCCATGCTTGGTCGAAGGTCCGTTGTACCTAGCACTGGGGAAGTGGGCACTGTTGTGCATTTCCCCCCGATAGAAACAATAAATAAGCGAAATTAACACACACACGGTCACAGTAGTTAGTAGCAGCCCACTTCCCTGACATCGCTGCCTCTGTCCTCAAAGAGGCCAACTGCTCCCTTCCCCTCTCCTTCACTTGCACGGTCAACGACAAGGGCTCAGTGTCGCTGCTCGGCACCTACCTTCACACCCCCGCCTCCGCTTACACCCCCTACTTCGCTCTGATAGCGACACTTTTGCTGGGTCGATGTGGGCATACGCTGTGCATCCCCAGACTCGTAAATGTTGAATGTTGGGTTTCTTGCCAAACCATAATTCATAGGGCGTCGCATCTATTCCATGCGTCCCTTTCGTAATAGACAGGTTCTTCAAGTAAACCACTGCCTGTACTGCTTCAGCCCAATAGATCTTCGGAGCACTAGCTTGTTGTAGAAGCGCATTCGCTCTACCGACAAGCACTCGATTGCTGTTTTCTGAGACGCCATCCTCCTGTGGTGTATAGGGAACGGTCGACTGAAATTCGATTCTGCATCTCCTCAGCTCTCTCTGAAATGCCTCGCCTGTATACTCTCGTCCAGCGTCCGTACGCACAGCCTTGATGACGTAGTCCTTCCCACTCCCTTGATGTTGCCGTTCCACATGAGTCTTGTATGTCTTGAAAGACTCAGCTGCATCACTCTTCTTCTTGAGAAAATAGACGGCGGTAAACTGCGTAAAATCGTCTATAAGTAGCATGAAGTACCGACAACCTCCGAATGACTTCTGTTGCATCGGACCACACAGGTCCGAGTGGATTAGCTCAAGTGGAGCGGACGTACGATGTCCTACTGGCTTGAATGGCGTTCGGATCATCTTTCCTTTTAAACAAGCATCGCATCGACCGGTTATTGAGTTTGCTTGTAGAGCGGGCAACCCAGAGACAATCTCGTTACTACTCATCTTGAGTAGAGCTTGGTGGTGGAGGTGGCCTAAACGATAGTGCCATAATGTCGTCAATGTTGGATCCTTCAACGAAATAAGAAGCCCTTCATCCGTGACGCTCGCATCTGTGAGAATCGTATAGAGTCGGTCGACCTTCTTTGCAATGGCCATTAGAATACCATCGCGGAAGACCTCTGCAATGTCCCTCTTAAACGATATATTGATCCCCTTCACTGTAAGCTGGCTGA
>Ga0307509_10006359_pt1 | contig 15943 bp, 16 predicted proteins | sample 10_EM_MG_FD_202245 | JGI IMG/M metagenome (GOLD analysis project Ga0307509, IMG submission 202245) | Populus trichocarpa ectomycorrhiza microbial communities from riparian zone in the Pacific Northwest, United States - 10_EM | ecosystem: Host-associated > Plants > Roots > Unclassified | place...
GGAGTATCTTGCCATCAGATCCGCATTTTCTGCAGGTGCACTGGTAGTCCGGGATGGTTTGGTGGTTGCCTGGAGGGAGAGACATTTGGAGAGGCAAGATCGATTGTATGTTGCCGTCCCCGGGAAGTGCAGTGGACGTAGGACAACAGAGGGACTTAGGAAAAAAAACGCAAGGCCCGACTGAATTCACACCAGGTATCGTAATCGTGCAAGAACACGTTCTCGAGTGTATTGAACTTGTCCAAAGCGTACTATAAACTAAATAAGATCGAAGACCACGCGTCTTCGGTTGGATCCGGGTCGCTGGGCCTAGATCGTTTCGTCCCGTTTCGCCAGCGATCAACCGGGCTCGCTGCCGCTCGCCCGGTTTCTCACTGGGCCTGAAGTTTGGGAGGTAGGAGAAAGAGCTGGGGTGAGCTGCACAGCGGCTGAGGAAACTGGGGAACATGCCCCGATCCTTTTATAGATTTCTGGAAAACCATCGAGGTCAAGTTCCGACCCACCGCGTATGCCAGCCGGCGGCATCGGGGCCGAGCGTGTTCCGTCTGAGATCACGGTGTTTGCTCATCGAAACGCGGAGCGCTGATCACAAGCGCTTCGACTACTATCTGATATGTACCTTGGCGTTTGAACACACGGTTGGGAGTTTTAGGAGGCCTATCCCTGGTGATCTAAAAGTCGCCCCGGGACTGGGACTGAGGTCGACTAGGCCCAAGCAAATGTGTTGATCGAGATGCCATACGAGGTCACCGTTTCAGCCACGCGGATGACAGGTGGCGTTCTCTTTACCAAATACCTTCGGCTGTTCCCAACCACCCTCCCCCAACACCACCCTGAACCCGGGCATGAAGAACACTCACAGTCCTGGTGAATATCTAACACAAACTCTCACCCATCCTATCGACAACGCTGAGATTCTCGTAGGATTTGCCTCCCGCCTGCTAATAAAGCTCAGACCGGTCGATATACAACACAGAGTCGACGACATCTCTAAGCAATTTACTGGCGCCGGATGGAAGAATCTGCCTCAGGAGATTGTGGATGAAATCATGGGTCTCCTCCTCCTGGATAATTTCGCCGCTCTGAAGGCCTGTTCCCTGACGTGCAAGCGCTTGTTCGGTGCGACGCGTCCTCTCATCCACCAACGGCTCGTGTGCTGGGGTTCAGCTCCGAACCCCATTAAACCGAAGAGATCCCTGTTCAGTCGTCGTCAGAGAGAGCCCGGAGACTTCGAGCAGTTGATCGACAGAGATCGCTTGGGTATTCTGCGGTACACCCGACACCTCACTCTCAGGCGGAAACTCATGACTAGTCAGCTTTATTACCCGAAGGACATCCAGGAGTACCTCCCGCACCTTCGGTCAATCACCAAGTTGCACACTCTCACTCTCGTCAGATTTCATATCCCCACGTTTACCCCGGTTTTCAATGAACATTTCGGCATGTTCACCAACACCCTACGACACCTCGACATAAGACACGCCAATGGCGCAGAACAGGACCTTTCACTTTTGTATATTGTATCGCAATTCCATCTTCTGGAGGACTTAACCATCGTGTCTTCACCCCGCGAACTCCCCCCACACACTGGACACCTCACTCCAACGATAATCCAGTCACCACCGCTTTGTGGTAACCTCGCCTTGGTGGACACACGTTCGAGGGAACTTTCCGATGGCCTCGCGGCGTTCCCTGGTGGACTCAACTTCCGTTCATTGGAATTGTCCTCGGGCAGACACTCACAAGCCCTCCTTGCGGCGTGTGGGCACACCGTGACGTTGATATCGTGCTTACTTCGATCGTACAACGACTACAGTGAGTCAAGTTCCTCTATCCAGGTCGATATCGCGATATGACCGTTAGGGGCTGTAGAGACCCCGCTGGACCTGAAACAAAACGCGGTGCTCGAGAGACTTGAACTCAACACACCGACAACCTGTATCTCGCAGGCCCACCGGTGGATCTACCAGACGCTCCAATCAATAACTTCGCCTGTGTTCAACGAATTTGTGGTTTTCGTCATGAGCACGGGGTACCCGGTTGAACCAATAAAAGGTGGTGGTTGGAAGGCCGTGGACGAGCTGTTGGTCTCCTTAGCCAAGCGCAGCCCTGACCTCAGGGTTGTATTCATGGGGAGTATCCACTGCCCACTTGTTATGAGCCAATTGCCCCTTGCCGAGTCGAAGGGTTTACTTAGGTTCGATTCACGTCTTGTAGAGGACCGGTTTTTGAGGTTCGTTCGCCCCTAGTAGCTTCGTCCACGCTTCTATCTCGTTGCCCACATCACGCTGTTTAAGCTTTTAACTTTCTTCTGGACCCCAAGCCAATTGTGTTCCCTTTGTGTTTACGAATCTTCATTTCGCTCATCAGACACGAGTTGTAACTGTATACCACGGCCGTCGCATTCAACATTTGATATCCATAAGTTCGGCGTAAGTAGAGGGAGGACCTTGGCTTCGTTCCAACTGTACCAAAGCTGTTGAAGAGGCGAGGGTCAGATCGTGATAGGATGGGGTAGAGATAGATCGGAAAACTTCCAGGGCATAGGACCCCGGAAAATAAGGGAGGAGGTTCGCCGGATGGGTAGTACAAAGTCAGCGCTTCGGCCACGTGGACAAAGGTGGCGTTCTCTTTACCTAATACCTTAGAATACCCAACCACCACTCCCTCCCGAACCTGAGCATGAAGACCACTAATAGCCCTGGTAAAGATCGAACACAAACCTCCACCCCTCCTATCGATAGCGCTGATATTCTCATAGGATTTGCCTCTCGCCTGCTAATGAAGCTCAGACCGGTCGATATACAACACAGAGTTGACGACATCTCCAAGCAATTTACCGGCGCCGGATGGAAGAATTTGCCCCAGGAGATCGTGGATGAGATCGTGGATTACCTCCGCTGTTTAAGCTTTTAACTTTCTTCTGGACCTCCGAGCCAATTGCGTTCCCTTTGTGTTTACGAATCTTTATCTCACTCATCATACACGAGTTGTAACCGTATATCACGGCCGTCGCACCCAACATCCGATATTAGTTATCCATAAAAGCCAAAGGCCGCCAAGAGTCTGCGTAGTGATTCCGATTGAACCAAGCGGCGGTCTACTTCTGTCAGTTCGAGACTGTACGATGATTGTATTACATTGAGCTTTGAACGATGTGAATCCGGCAAGTATTTATGCCTCGTGCACCAGAGGTGCGTACATTGGCTGGCGCTCGGTAGGCGGGACGTGATAGCCCTAGGTTGAAAAGGTGGGATTCGGAGATGTGGAGCGGGGTCGCCAAGCCTCAGAATAGAACAGGTCCGAACACGAAAATTCGAGAGTCATCAACCCAATGCGCGTTCGAACGCTGCTGTGGTGAGTATATTGAGGGGAAGCCTGGTATTGTAGGTGCGACCGCAGCGACCCGGCGGGGATGCGGGCCCCGAGTTCTTGAGTTTCAGGCTCAGTGTGCGCCCGCGATGGCGACCGTGAGCCTGGCATGAGTAGAGAGAGGGCCTTGGCCCCGTTCCAACTGTACCAAAGCTGTTGAAGAGGCGGGGGTCAGATCGTGATAAGGGTGGGTAAAGATAGATCGGCAAACAGACATCGTGACAACGCCAGCCTATGGGTCGTACGACGGCTTCCTCTGAAAAGATCAAGATGCCATTTTCCTCACCTATGTATCCGTTTTTCCGGTTTCTCCGCTGCCCTGCGGCAGGGGTTTTACGAACATTGCTCGTAGTAGGGGAAACTCTTGGACCCCGGAGCGCCAGGTATCTCCCGTCCACCCACCCACTCACTCCTCGTCGACTACGGGAGTCCTCCGGGTGTCACTGACTGGTTGTACCACGGAGACTTAGAACCAACAGTATAACGTGGTCTCCTTGATGGGCGGCGTCAGCGCTTCAGTCACGTGGACAATAGGTGGCGTTCACCTTTAGTGGGCCCCGTTCCCACCGACCCTTCCCCATACTGGATCCCACTGCGAGTGTAGTGACACAACCTCATCACTCCGAGCCCAACGTCCAACAGTGGCCTTACCCGACATCACTTTGAACCTGAGAATGAAGACCGCCCACAGTCCTGGTGAATGTCAAACGCAAACTATCCCCCGTCGTATCAACGGTACTGACATTCCCGTAGGATTTTCCTCCCGACTGTGTCAAAAACTCGGACTGGTCGACATGCAACACAGAGTCGGCGACATCTCCAAGCAATTTACCGGCGCCGGATGGAAGCAACTGCCCCAGGAGCTCATAGATGAGATCCTGGGCTACCTCCTCGATGACTTGTTCACGCTGAAGGCCTGTTCCCTGACGTGCAAGCATTTGTTCGGCGCTACGCGACCTCTCACTCACCAACAGCTCGTGTGTTTGGGATCTGAACCGAAGAGACCTCGGTTCAGTTGGTGTAAGAGGGATACCGGAGCCTTCGAGCGGCTCATCGACAAAGATCGCCTGGGTATTCTATGCTACACCCGACGCCTCACTCTCAAACCGTCAGATATGTCTTCTTGTCCGCATTATAACCCGGGGGACATCCGGGAGTACATTCCACACCTTCGGTCGATCACCAAGTTGCACACTCTCACTCTCGTCAAATTTCACATCCCCCCGTTTACCCCGGTTTCCAACCAATACTTCGGCACATTCACCAACACCCTACGCCACCTCGACATACGACACCCCGATGGCGTATATCGGGCCCTGTTTTATATCATATCACAATTCCCTCTTCTGGAAGACCTGACCATCGTGTCCGTAGCTGATCAATTCTTTCCACACCCTGGGCACACCATTCCAACGATTACGCAGTCACCACCGCTCCGAGGAAAACTTGTTTTGGCGAGGGCATGTTCGAGGGAGCTCTCCGATGGCCTCGCGGCGTTCCCTGGTGGACTAAACTTCCGTTCATTGGAATTGTCCTGGTGTGAACGCCCACAAGCCCTCCTTGCGGCGTGTGGTCGCACCGTGACATCGATATCGTACTTATTTCGATCAGGTGACAATAGTGAGTCAACTTCCTCTATCCCAGTAGATATCGCGAGTAACCATTGGGCCCGTAGCGACCCCGTTGGACCTGAAGCAAAACGTGGTGCTCGAGAGATTCGAATTCAGCACCATGATGAGCAATCTCTCGCTAGTCCCCGGATGGATCTTTTTGACACTCCGATCAATAACTTCGCCCGTCTTCAACGAATTCGTGATTTGGGTTCTGGACTCGGGGTATCCGGTTAACCCGATGAGTATTGGCAGTTGGAGGGCCGTGGACACGTTGTTGATTTACATGGCCGAGCATAATCCTAATCTCAGAGTTGAACTCATGGGGTATAGCGATTGCCAGTCCTTTATCACGAGTTACTTGCCCCTCTCCACGTCAACGAGTTTGATCACGTTTGGCCCGCTTGTAGAGGAAGGGAACCGGTTTTTGAAGTTGGGCGTTCTGTAAATATCCCCTGCTAGATTCGTCTATGCTCTCCTAGACCCACCCCGTCACATCCCCGCTTTTTTGGTTTCAATTTTATTATGGACCTCAAATTTTGATTTCGCTCATCAGTCACAGGTAACCATACGTACGGCCGTCCTCGTTCAATGCTCGATATTGCGTTTCCTGCCAAAGCCAAGGTCTGCCGGGAGTCTTCGTGGTGATCCCGATTGAACCCATAATATACGGGCGCCCGTGACGCCGGCCTTACGCTTGAAGTATCGGCAACGACGTCCCCGAGTAGGACACACTCCTCGGCACCGACGTCGAATGGGCGTGGTGGCGGGACGGCGTCGGGGTTGGCCATTGATGATGTTGAACGGTTTGTCCCTCTTGCAGCTGCCGGGCCGTTTCTTTGCAGGGACGAGGTTAACCGGACACGCCGTGGAACATGTGGGCGGTATCTTCGTAGTAGTTTGCGTACCAGCATTACGCTGGTCAGCGGAGTGATGAATGTTATATATTCAACAACAGACCATCGACATCTATCATCGATAGCTCCGTGACGCTTGGGAAGGTACCGGTCCACCAAATGCCCGTTGGGTTAAGACCAATTGCAACATGAGCCCAAAAGCCACCCTGGCCAGTTCTCGCGCAGCCCTGAGGTTGCAAAGATGGGACTTGGAGATGCAGAGCGAGGTCGTCAACGGAAGAGAATGAGCCCCAAAACCGAAGTTGGGAGCTACCAGCTTAATGGTTGTTCGGATCGCTGCTGTGGCGAGTATCTCCCAAACTCAGGTGATCCACATGAGCCTCGAAGGGCGAGAATTATAAACAGTTCCTTAATTTAACCTCGACGTTACGTAGGGAGCGTAATCGTAAAAAAACATTAGGTTCTCTGGAAGATAATGTATCGCATGCGTAGAACGAAGGAATCAACTACAACCTAGGAGGCAAGGTGGTCAGAGCCCGGGGAGCTTGCTGAGGCGCGGAGGGACCAGCCTTTCGGGAGGGAGAAGCGCTGGGGTTCTGGGGAAGGCTCGCGTTTGGGCCTATTGACGAGGGGGGGGGATCAGAGGCATGATCAAGGAGAGGCCTGCAAGCCCGGCCGTGATATCAGGAAGGAGCGCAGGAAGGACTCGGGCCTCGAGTTCTTCGAAAATTTCACATTCGGACCTGTTGACAATTGGGGGGATTAGAGGCGTAATCGTGGGGAGACCCGCGAGTACAGCGGTGATCCCGGGGAGGAGCGCGGGGAGAGCCCGGGCGTCGAGTTCATGGAAATATTCTCCGTGCGGACCTTCGGGCTCGGGCTCACGGAGGCCATCCGAAAGTTTGCGTTAGGGCTTGGTGAAACCTGACATTAGAGGAGCAACCGCGGCGGCTGCGGGCCCGGGAAGGAACAAGGGGAGGATACGGGCCTCGAGTTCTTGAGTCTCGGGCTCCAACTGCAACCAAGTCGTTGAAGGAGGCGAACTTGAAGGTTATATAGATCGTGATGAAATATGGTAAAGAACCATCGGGGAAACTGACACCCTGGCGACGCCAGCCTTTGGATCGTACGATGGATTCTTCTGTGGAGATCAAGATTCCATTTTCCTCGTCGATTTATCCGTTCCCCCGCCGCTCCGAGGACCCTGCAACAGGGTTTTCCGAACGCTGCGCATGGCGGTAGAAGGACTTGGACCCTGGAGCACCAGGTACCCACCCCTTGTCGACTGCGGGGGGCCTCCGGATGGCACTGGCTGCTTGTACCTCACTTAGAATCGATGGTATTATATGGTCTGCTCGTGGACACAGGAGAGACCAGTTGGCCTGGGATGCGGGATTTGAACGAACGTAACACACGGCTGAAGAGGGCGGAGTATAATGCACGACTAGTCGTAGGCCTTACCACCTGTCTGTGCTCTCGCTTATCTTACTGTACCATCGTCCGTCGGAAAACCTGGTCGGGGGATCTGTGCGGTGGGTCGCGGCGCCAGGGCTCCATATCCATCGTCGATGAAAACTCTGAGACGGTGACATATCGGATATAGAGGGGACGACGTGGTTCTCCCAGCGTGCCCGCGTAGGAAGCATCCCCCACCACCCTTGGTGCTCGACGTGCATTCTGGGCGCTTTCCACAACTTCTCTCTCCTCCGAGATCTCTCCTCCTTTCCTACGAACATTCCTCTGGTCACACCCCTTCCACATCCGTCGGCAATACGTCGCAGCGTCGGGTCTGCAATCCCCCGCCGAAGGCAGGAAAAAAAAGGACCGGCATGCCCAGGTAGTCTCCCGTCTTCATCCTTCTGCCGACCCCTCAGCTTAACCACTGAACGCCAAAACAGTGGTAGCGTTGTGGACGTCGAGTTGGATGACGTTCTCGAACGGAAATGGCTCCCACCGCCCTACCGTTCTTGTCATTCCGCCACCGGGATGCTAACTCTTCTCGATTGGGAGTCAAACACTCAATCTTCAAGGATTTCACACAATACCTTCCCTTCGTCGAGCAACACGCGGAAAACCTCCATCTCGTCCTCTGGCTCAAGGAGTTCAACGCTCGTACGCCCAACGGATGAACAACACGAGAACCCTCCACCCCTACCGACCCCCTTCTCGCCTCCCTCAACTCAGACCAACCGCGCCCTCTTCATATTCTATTCATGAGAAGAACATACGTTCTTCACCCCTACTCATCCTACGAGCTTGGTTCACCTTCACGAACCCTCGGCCCTTCCACGCGTCTCTCTCCCCTTTGACTCTCTGAATAACCCTTCCAATCGCGGTTTCTCTGCTTCCAGCAGTACCGTGTTCCCGCGTCCTGATCCGGCGGTCTTTACCGAGGTTGAAGACAAAGTCCTGTCGATGCTCCGGGATTGTTTGGACCGTTTTGCGGCGTCGACAATCGGTAACGGTGGAACACCCCGCACCGTGCGTGGTCTCGCCGGTGGTATCGTTATCGCCCTCGCTGACCTCCTTCCGCCGATCGCCCAGAACTTTGTTATTCTCCCGAAATCCGTGGCTCAGACTTCTCGCCTTCCCTGGCTTATGGCTCGGCCTCACCACCATCTTGGCTAGTCTGCACCGCGTACGTATCCCAACCCATTCTCTCGCCCGAGAAACTCAATCCACTATTTTAGGTTTGTATGATATATGTTTTTGGCGATCCCGCCAGCTCTGCTCGTTCGAACTCGTCCGACCTCCGATACCCCCTCCCCAGCGTCTTCGTCCACTATGGGCCAATTTGTTCCTGTTCGCCTGAACCCGAACCCGAACCATCGTGGTCAATCCCCATCAGACGACACCCTATCATCCCCAAGCCCGTCCATGACCCTGAAAGGTCCTTCACCAACTCCATACGCTTCATCTTCCCAACATCGCCCCAATCAAATCGTCTCTTTCATCCCAATCCCTCTCCAATCCCTGTTTTCGGGCTGGTAACGCTCACCGCAGAGTCACCATGTCTTTCGATTGCGCTGACTCCTTCACCTCCTGCTCCCCCGATACCTCACGTACCTCCACCACATCTTCCGACGAGATAGGAATCCACATCTCTGAGGCCTTCCAAGATATCGAACCTTCATACATCAGGGCCGACTTGGTGGCCCTTGGTCCCTTCCCTTCGTGGCCGGGAGAATCCCCGTCCGCCACCCCAACACCCTGGGACCCACATCTGATGGCGTACAATACTGACTCCATGCCTCCCATCAGTCCTACGTCACAACATTTTTCCTCGACTGCGGATAAGGTTTTTGGTCCAGCAATGCCGTACGTCTACCACCTTGGACAGAGAGGAAGAGAAGGAAAAGCGGATCCTAACTGCTGGTTTCGTTCGGCCGTTCGAATATAATGGATGAGAGGAATGGGATTGCCAGAGCGGTACGCGCACCGCCGAGGTTCCCTCAGAACAAGGGAACGAGGGTCCCTGTCCAGTTCTAAGGATCCAGGAGAGTGACCGTCACCTGTACCGAACGCTCCGACCAGTTGGGAGTTTTTTTATTTCGCGTTGCCTGCTCTTCAAGGGGTAGACCCCCCTACTGTCACACCGCTTCTCCCCTCTCCCCCTCAACGACGAAACCAGCCTGACGGAAGCCAACGCGGTGCGTTCAGTGCGTGGCTAGTGGACTTCCGAAAGCGGTTCTCAGGAAGAAGCAGGGTGGGTGTGGGGTTGCGAAAGAGGTCATGAGGGGTGCCTTGAGTAGGAGCGTGGACGAAGCATTGAGATGGAATAGTGGTGGAGACGGAGGGTGGGTAGCAGGAGCTCGCCTTTGCCGGAGAGCCGTGACGAGACCAAGGACGGAGGGGTCCACGATCGTCGCTGCACCTCGACCGTCGTCACCACCCCACCATACGGCCTCCCTCCGGGGCGAAAGAGAAGAAGGTTGGGGTGGAACACGTAGGGGTGGGTGTTCCGATGGAAACGGGCGTTGAGCATCCCTGCGTCCAAGAGTCCGCTGACGAAGATCCTGAGTCCTATCGTTACGAGGGTGTAGTGGGGGTGGTTGTAAGGTCAGAGGCACTCGCCTTCTCATCTCGTCCGTTCCTCAACCGGAGGGAAGTTTGATCATTGTATGTTTTTCGGACGAACTCCCGGTTTGCCCTCACGCTCTGCATTGTAGCTTTCCCATTCGCTTGTTTTTTTTTTCGGAAACGATTTACCCTGTACTCGTCGTATAATGCGATCCTTTTTTTGTTGTCGTTAGCATCCCTGGCCTCCGCCATCCTTTCGCTTGAGTTATTATTCACCCTCCGTACCTTCAACGTTCTTGCGATCGTTTGCTACTGGTACGCGTACTACTCCTTATGTCATGGCCCGTGTTTTTTGTTCTTGGTATTCCTGTTGTACTCGAGTTTGCTTGACACTGGAATTCGTCAATCTGACCATCGCCCCCTACCATGGTGCGCGCTTACGAAACGAATCAACCAATCGGCAACGACCAGCCACGAGGCAAGTGGGTAATCGTTTCGGGCGCTGTACTTCCCTTCGTCGCTCACGTCGAGATGGTCCGCTTCGTGAAGAAATTCAAATTTTGGAAACGCTCCCCGAAGTCGGTTCCTGAGGACACTCAGGCCCACCAAACCAACAATGTCGATGCGAAAAGTGACCGGCAAGCCGAAGGTGAGCATCGTTTGGGAAAGATCGTAGAACTGATAAGGCAGATGAGACTGATTACGGCATCGCACCAGATCCAAACCGCGCAGGGAGTTCTCGGGTCGCAAAACAGGACGGAGGGACCGAGAATCAACAGGTTCCTGCCCAGATTGCCCCGAGTCCGACCCCCGGGCACAGTGGTGGGGAGGCGAGTGAGTGAGGTCAGCTGAAGTTATTACGGCCGATGCTCATCCTCTGCCCTTACAGCGCCACAAGGACAGGGTGGTCAGCAGGCTTCAGAGACCTCTGCTGAAAGCACATCTGGTGGTGGACAGGAAGGTGTGGATATTTATGGCTTGGTCCACTCAGAGGGGTCTAGGGGTGAGTGCCAGTGTTCTAGTCATACTACAGTCCATATTGACCACCACTAGTTAGGGAGAGAGGCTGGGTTGACCGGGCCATTGGGGGTGCCACACTTGTGGTTGATATTGCAAAGGGGCCAGCTGAAGCATTTGGTCCCCTCAAGGCTGTCTTGGAATCAATCTCCATCCTCTGTGAGAAATATCAGGTTCGGTCTGATGTTCCAATCAAGGCCATTAACTGACAATCCCATCTCCAGAACACTGTCATTGTTAAGGACAAGATCAAAATACTTCTCTCGCGCATTGCTGCTCTGGAGAAACTCTTTGAGCGGTTTATAGGTGATGAAGAGGAAGCAAAGCGTTGTAAGGGAATGCTAATGTACGCAATCAATCATTGTTCAGACTGGATATTGATCCCTGCCCTAGCAAACTCAAGAGTATTGAAGAGCAGTTGCAGGCACTGGACAGGAAGTCCATGCCTCTACAGTACCTCCATAACACTCAAGACAGTGAAGATGTCACTGGACTGCTTGAAGAACTACAAGAGGCTATCAATGACTACATGGTCTGTTTGCAGCTGTGGTGCTCTTCTCAATATTGACCCCAACAATAGATGGTGCAACAAATGGCAATTTACAATCAAGGCTGCAAGCTCATGGTGTGTCACCTTTTTTTCATGTCTGAACAAATTGAATAACACTTCTTGACAGGATGCAGGTCAGAATTTTCTCCACTCTAGATGACTCCAGGCATCTCACACAAGCCTCTGACAGCCACTATGGCTCTATTTCACAATTTCCGCAGTGCAAAGGGGGCTGAGTTTCAGCATGGCAAGCACATTGGCTGTCTCAAAGGCACACGAGGAACTGTTCTTGATGGCATTGAACTGTGGGCACGGGACTTCAATCAGCGCTCTATCTACTGGTTGAATGGGTTAGCTGGAACAGGGAAGAGCACCATTGCCAAAACAGTTGCAGAAAGGTTGGTTGCAGATGGCAGACTTGGAGCCTCCTTCTTCTGTTCAAGGGAATTTGAGGATAGGAGGAACCTTGAACTCATATTCCCAACTCTGGCCATACAACTTGCACGCAGGTTCACTGACTTCCGGTCAATCTTGGTCCCATTGATACAGCCAGACACAAACATTGCCTATGAACCACTATACAACCAGATGGAGAAGCTGATTGCTCAACCCCTCAAGGAGTCTGGTATCTCAACTGTTATTGTGATTGATGCTTTGGATGAGTGTGAGGATGAGGAGCCAGCTTCAACAATCCTATATGTCCTTGGGCAGTGGGCACCTGCAATCCCAAAAGTCAAATTCTTCATCACTGGTCGGCCAGAACCATGTATTTCCAAAGGCTTCCGTCTCCCACTGTTGGCAAATATCACAGACAGATTTGTTCTCCATGAGGTTGAGCCAAATCAAGTCAACCATGACATACAGCTGTTCTTCAAACACAGCTTCTTGGAACTTTCACTTCTTTGGCCAGGATTAGATGACTGGCCAACCAAGGAGCAGTTGGATGAGCTTTGTAAGCGAGCTACAGGACTGTTTGTCTATGCAGCAGCAGCAGTCAAGTTCATTAGCAACAACCAGTGGAATCCCAAAAAACAGTTGGAGATCCTTCTGGACTCACTGGAAACTGGGGCTTATGAGTGGGGGACCCTTGACTCATTATATTCATCAATTCTTCAACAAGCTTTTAGCCGTCGCAAACCAGAGGATTATGCCACAGTCCGTTCTACCCTTAGTGCTGTTATTCTTGCTGCAAACCCACTTTCTCCATCCACCATTGCTGAGCTCCTGGGATTTAATGCTGAAGATGTCTCCCACTTGTTATCATTGGTCAATTCACTCCTTATCTTCCAGGATAGTGATCATCCTGTTTGGCCATTCCACAAGTCATTTCCTGACTTTATCACCAATCCCTCCCGCTGCCTTGACATGAGGTTTTGTATATCTCCTGGTACTCTACATCTTGAGTTTACCAGAAACTGCCTGAGGTTGATGAAAAGTGGGTTGAAACAGAACCCTCTGTCCCTCCCCAACTATGCCTTGAACTCAGAGGTCAAGGACTTGGATGTAAGAATTAAGGATCACATCAGCATTGCACTGGAGTATGCCTGCCAGTACTGGCACAGCCACCTCACCAGGGCTGCAGATGATGTTGGCAGTGTTATATTTGATCTCCGTTTTTTCCTGGAGGAGAATTTCTTAACATGGTTGGAAGTTCTCAGTGTCCTTGGAGCTGTGAGGGGGGCTGTTGCTGCATTGAAAAACTTGATACAGTGGCTAGAGAAGGTTTATTTTGATCTTTCCTGTAGCATTACTTGACACTAATGTACCATGAAACAGGTTGATATGGGTTGGCTGCTTCTTGACAAGGCAAGAGATTGCTTTTATTTTGTGACCAAGTTTTTTGAGGTCATCAATGCTTCTGCCACCCATATTTATCACTCTGCACTGGTGTTATCCCCCCAGTCATCATTTGTCCAAAGGCATTACAGTAGTCGCCGTGTCACTCACTCACCAAGAGTGATAATTGGAGATGTAGATTCATGGCAACCAAGTGTTGCCATTCCTGATATGGATCACTCCTACATATCTTGTGCCTGGTCACCATGTGGTCAGTTCATCACTTCACAGGCTAAAGATGTTGTGAAGGTCTGGGATCGACTTACCTTTGAACTGCTCTCCACCCTCCAACCCACCAAACCTACCCTTCAACTCACAGGTCCAGTTGTCTATTCACCAAATGGATGTTCTCTCTGCTGTGCCTCCAACACTACCATTTTAATCTGGGATATCCAGACAGGTGGAATGGTGAAAGAAATTGAATGTGACACCACCCTTGATAACCCAAGCTCATTGGTGTGGTCACTGGATGGAAGGGTAATTGGTGTTGTTCATAGGGAGGACTGCACCTGGAGTGTGACTACGTATGATGTTGCCTCAGGTAAAACTCTGTGTGAAACACTTACTTCAGCGGACAAACCCTACCTTTGGGCCCACAACAAATCCTTCCAGGTTATGACAACAACACAGCGCCGAATGCACAAGGGTTATACCATCAACATCTTTGAGGTTGGAGCAACTCTAACTCAAATCAGAAGATTCAATATCTCAGTGAAATACAGGAAGGATTTCCAGATTGGGTTCTTCTCTCCAATCTTCCATCACATCTCCATTTTGGTGGCTGTGGAAGGTGGAAAATTCCTCATCTTGGATGGTCAGAACAAGGTGTTGTTGAAGGGAAAAGGGTTCTCTCACTCCCACTGCTTCTCATCTGATGGAAAGCTCTTCGCAGCTTCATTGGATAGTGGTGTCCAAATCTGGAAATATAACAATGACAATGACCACCATTACTGTGGATACACCAGATGGATGACATTCCCAGCTCAGAATTGGTCATTTGACAGTGTCCATCTCCAATTCTCACCCACTTCTTCATCAATCTTGTGTCATTTTAGAGATGCCCTCCAGGTGTGGCGTTTTGATCACAGACACACTCCTGATGTTACACCTGAGGGGTACATTCACCTTCCTCTCAATGGTGCTTGTATTGTAACTGGTTACTACCAGGACACCATCATCACTATCACCAACCTCATTTCACAAACCCCTCCCCAAGTCATTGATGTAGGTACACCCACTAGGTGGTTGGGATTCACCAATAACACACTCTTGGTGATAAGCTCAAACATAATTGTGGCTTGGCAGATCACAGAAAGGGGTACAGTGAAAGGGGTTTCTGGAGATAGAAGGGCAGGTCGTGGTGATAGTATATGGGCCATACCACTAACAACAGATAGTAAATCACCAGATTTCTCTGTTCAAGGTCAAATTGGGTTCATCAGACTCTCAGAACAAGATGTCTTCTCCTACAGCCTAATAACTGGGGAGGAAAATGGGGATCCCCAAAAAGTCTCACCACTTTCCTGGCACAGCCTGATGGATACATCCCAAAATAAATACCGCCTTCACTACTACAAACTGCCGCTGCAGGGTTGTCCCTCTGAGGATAATCAACCAGTTCTACAAACTGCTTTCCAGGAGGGGTGGGTGAAGGATCCTGAAGGGAAACACAGGTTGTGGCTACCTGTTGAGTGGAGGGCAGCTGCAGGTTGTGTGGAATGGGCCCACTATACCCCAACATTGCAGGTTGAACTTCCAGGAGAAAATTTCATTGCCATTGCATTCTAGTTCAGGCCCTTCACTCTAATCAGTAGGTAGTGTCAACAACTCACACCAGCATCCTCGAACATGTTCTCCTACAACACCTTTGCAACTGTACCCCCCATCAGGTTAAGCAACTCAGGTTGTCTTAGTTAGGTTTGTATTACATAACTCTCATAAAATATTTCTGTTTAGTCCCAAGGTGCCTGTGATGAGCTTCTGGTGTTATCCCATCTTGTGCCCAGCTCTGCAAGTGTGAACAGTAGACCCCAGGTTTTGCTGTATAGTAAGAATCATGATATTTGGGAGTAATATTAGACAGCATTGGGAACAACCCAGAGAGTTGCCTAGTGAAACTGCTGTGGACAACTCTCTGGAGTTGTTGATATCCCTAACCAAGGGTAATCCTGGTTCCAGGTTTAAACTTGTGGGGTGCAGCAACCAGTCTGCCACCACAAATTACTCCCCCCTTACCAAGTTGATGAGTTTTGGTTTGATCGTGTTGGGCCCACCTGTAGAGGAAGAGGACTGGTTTTTGAAGTTGGGCATTTTGTAAACATTCCCCACTTGCTTTGCATATACTCCCTGTCGCGGGTGTATGCGCGGACTTACTGTTGTTGAACCAGAGGAATAGTGTTTGGGTTATAAATGGTGGACGTGGGGGTGTTGGGAATGTTGGGAGGTGACGGGGGTTGATCGAGGGAGAGAGCTGCCAAGAAGGAGGGATTGTAGGGGGAGATGGGGGCGTAGTAAGCTAGGCAGAACTCTTCAAGGGTAGCTATAAAGCTTACCGAGTTCTGCTCGAGTTGTTCTTCCTGGAGGAAGAGGACTTCGGTTACCGCGACGGGGAGGTACTGAGGGCAATCCCAGTAGAGGACTTGGATGGAGGGGCAGCTATAGAGGAGGTGGTTAGTGACGAT
>Ga0307509_10006360_pt1 | contig 15941 bp, 25 predicted proteins | sample 10_EM_MG_FD_202245 | JGI IMG/M metagenome (GOLD analysis project Ga0307509, IMG submission 202245) | Populus trichocarpa ectomycorrhiza microbial communities from riparian zone in the Pacific Northwest, United States - 10_EM | ecosystem: Host-associated > Plants > Roots > Unclassified | place...
ATTCCAACGCCGCACGAATCAAACGAGCCCGTTGAGTTCTTGAGGTGTTGTAGGTCGAACAAGGCGAGCGCAAAAAAAATAAGAGTGATTGAAAAAATAGCGGAAAAACCCCCGCGCCACCTTACGTGAAAACCGCAATAATAAATGCGCATCTTGTAGGATGAAACAAACTCACCCCCGATCCCGAGCACGGCTAAGGAACTCCTGGAGCGAGAGGTTCTCTGGGACCCATGATCTTCTTTCTTCCTCGAGCTTCTTGAAGTCATCGCACTCTGATGCCACAGACCACCCCCACGGAACCTCAGCTGTGTGTAGGAACTCGACGAGGTACGACAAAGATTCCACGTCGTCCAATACATGCGGTTCTGTAAGGAACTGTTAGTCCACGCCAACACATGAGCTGGGAGAAACTTCCCACAGCCGGAGAGCCACGAAACACTCATGAACGCGGGAGTACCCAAGAACTTGCTCCTCTGGGTCTTGCTCCCTAGTTTGTGGGCCAGACCCCAGTCGATGACGGCCAATCTCCCAATGCCCTTCCCGTCAGGCGAACAAACGATGTTTTGCGGCTCGATGTCACAGTGAATGACCGACCTCGAGTGGGCGGAGGAAAGAACGGACAGCTATGGAACGGCCGGATCTCAACTGAACTGATCCTGAAGAAACGGCAGTGTTTGCACTCACAACGGTTCCTGCCACTTCGCGGGCCTGCCTCAAGCACATAGGACCATGATCCCGAACCTCGTAGTAACCAACTCCCCCGCTGGTCATGGTCGGCAGGATTCCCAAGATTAGGAGGTGGGGAACAAGAACGCACTTCATAGACCAATTAAACTTTGGCGGCAAGAAATCGAATACTTCACATGTGAACCTTTTCCTTCCCAACGTGAGATGGGGCCAGAGAGGGAAGGACGGACGCCACGGTGGGACCAACTTCCGGATCGAAGTCCACCCATCGTGATCGCGATCCATGACCTACTTCTCGAGTTTCGGGGGCAAACGCACCGACTGCAATCGTCAAAATCCACCGTTAGAGACAAGCGAAACTTTCCGGCAAGATTGGGGCCTTCGACCATTGTCTCCTCGAAGTCGTTCGCGTAACCTGTGACCAAAGGTTTAGGGGCGGTTCCAGAGCGAGAGTTCTCGGCGAGGTGTTTTTGTCCAGCAGGTCGGGAGAAGATGGTGATACCTGCTACAGGCCATGAGAGTCACCCTTGCTGGTAGGAGGTGGTACGATGACTTCATGGGGTTGTACTAGTTGCGATTTGTCATATCCACGTGCTGGGGTGTGAGCAGAGTGAGACTGGTACCATCTCGTCGGTGACCGGGATCTCGAGAGTCGGCAGGTTGCTCCTAGGCACACGTGAGCTCATCCAGAGAAACCACCATGTTCGGTGCGGTGGGCGCGCCAACGAACCCCCGAGTCATCACGGTCAGGGGGCGAGTGGAGCCGCATTTACTAAATCATTTACCCGATCCACGACCTCTTGACTTCCGCCACCATGGCTGGGTCAATTTTTCTTCCACAGGTCCTCCCCAATGACTTCAAGGGGCGTCCAGAAGCTCCGGAAACAAATGGCGCCTCTCTCTCCCCGGCGTATATGTGTGTTATGATGGGAAGAGCTCAGGTTAGGCTCTATGTCGGCAGATCGGCAGGGGTCGCAAAGGTGCGTGCGCCGGGAGACGGATGATAAGGTTCGTCATCCAAGCCTCCATCGTTGAATACCCGGACCGAGGGGAGTGCTCTTGGATGACACCACTAATGCCAAGTTGACCAAGACGATCAAGGTTTCAAAGAAACCAATCGAGCTACTTGGGTACCTCAAGGGCTTCGACACCCTTGTCGTGCTCTCTGGCCCGTACGTCTCGTTTCAGTGAAAGATTAGAGCAAACACAGGTGGGTGTCTATCCTACATACAGAGACTCACAGAATTCGACCGGCCGATCATCCTCTCCCCATCGCTTTCGGCAACAGACACCCCATACAACCGCCCATCTTTTCCCTGCCAAATGTGCAGCGCCGATCGCAAACCGGCTATCCGATGATTTGCCTGGCGTCAACACCGACGCAGATGAGGGGCGAGTCACACGGCGCGTGAATGGAGACGCGCCGGAGATCTCGATGTTCGGGCCGTGACGGTTTGCCCTCTGGGCCGATAGAAGCTTGGACAATCCCACCTATAAACGAAGGTACGTTGCGTGGCATGCCAGACAGAAACGGAGGCGAGCGCACCACGCCGGTGACAGGCTATGGCGTAACACTGAAGGGTATCTGGAAACGCCGCCACCAAGCGTTTATCCACCGAGGTCTTCCTCGTGAAGCCACGACAACGCGAACTTCTAGAAGTCAAGACCATTTGGTAAGCTTAGCAGTCGGCGCACGGTGGGTTCCACCCCCTTGAACATAGGAAGGTTAAGGGGGCCACTAAACAAGGGAAAGGCCGAAGGTTGGACGCTGGCGCATCGAACTGAGAGCGCCAGTATCGACACAGGTGTGACCACGGCCATGTCCCTGTGAACGTGCAGGGAAGAGATTGGGTGAATCCATGGAATCGGATGAGAGACGCCCCCGGGTTGCTGATGAGTTCGCTGAGTCATCCCCGCCCCACCGTCGCGTAAAGCGGGAAAACGCATGAATCCGACCTCCCTCCCTTGTGCCTGTAACCGTGACGACCTGAGATTAATCAACCAGCAGGGTGTGGTAAGGTACATAGGGGCGTTAGAATGGCCCAGGAACATCTTCCGCAACTCAAGGTCGACTGGGAATGGAAGTTGATATCGGTGAATAACTTACGGGTCCGCGGGCGCCATGATTTAGAGGATCTCCGGTGAGAGCTATGTGTTTGACATCGTGGTTTCTCTGGGGAGACAAAGCATCCGTTCGGGCGCTCCGTCGTTCCCCGGTTCCGCCACCCACCTGTTGCTTTCTACTGAGAATGCTGTGGGTTTTGTATCGAGCGGTCAAGGATGTTGGAGGTAGATTTGGTAAGTTATTATTTTAGCCATGTAAGGTTCAACTAAGGGTAGATACATATAGCTAAAGGCCACAATCACATTCCAGCTCTCCTCTAGATAAGTGTTTGCGTACACGATGGTGGGTATTGTGAATGAGGGCCACCAATAAGCGACAACTAGAGTACCGAGCGGAGTGACGTTTCGTCCTGTCCTTGTATCGTCACCCAGAACGCAAACTCGGAAGAGGAGAGAGAGGGGAAAAATGGGAAGAGGAAGCGTCTAAAAGACACATGTGCACAATCAAGAAAAGCCACCTGTCCCTTCAATAACACAGCCCCCCCCCCTCATCCCCCTACAATCCAGGTCCGTTTCCGGGGGAGGTCGTACTCAAGTGTTTGGGGCGGGCTTCAATGGCTTAGAGGCCACCCTCTCCCCGATCGGACGGGGATGTGGAGATGGATGAGAATGACTGGGATTTTACAACAGCCGGTATGATTGCTTGTTTCAACCCCTTTCGCTCCGTCTTTCCGTGGGGGATTCCATGCTGACCGCGTCTCCCATCCTATACCAGAATTGACTCCATCGGACCCTTAATCGCCTTTGACCAATCCTCCGGAAGAAGACCCACCAAAGGGGTTACCGTGGTGAAAGCTTTACCTATGGTACCACCACTGTCCTACTCAGCCGAATGGTTGGGCGAGCTCATCGTGGGTGACAAAAGCGTACCCTATATCGACACACCTCCGATACCGGAAGCTCCTGTCAAATTCATTTCCCTCGAAATGACCGTCCTCACACCTCGTCTGACGATGCGATTCGAGCTATCACTGGACGCACCTACGTCTCTGCGCCTGGCACGAGGCGCGAAGCCAGTGTAGGGGTTAGAGTAGTGAGGGGGAAGTGGAGATCACGCACGAGATAGTGAAGAGAACGCGGGATGAGGACGGGCTTCGTTTGGTTGGGGTGCATGGGATGGTGGGGTCGAATGAACCGTGTATGCTTGCGAAGACTGGGATTCGTTGAGCGTTCGGGCTGCACCGGATAAAGTTGTGGTTGGTATGTCCATGCAGAGTACGAAGACATTTTATGCCATGCTGTGAGGTGGAGTCATGCGCGTTATCGTTGGTGATTTTCGGGTTGCTTGGTTTACATACCTCATGGTACTAACGATGAGTTGTGCATACACTCTACGCGAAGGTGCTGAAAATTGGTGACATTTTTGTTGGCTTGCCGGCCATCCTCAGTGGATCCCCCGAGGAAGAGCACTGATGCCTGTGACTCTTATTCTATCCTTAAACCCGGGGGGGGGAGCGACTGGGGCTTCGGCACCCCCACTCGGCGCAACCCCCCAGCGCCCCAGCCCTCAGCATGATACGAGCAATCATCATTTCGACGAGAGAGCGGACTGGGGAAGGGGCAACGAGAAAAACGCGGCTGCACAGCCAAAGGTGAATGTGTGAACCGCAGCTCCTGCTATTGAGATTCGCGTTACCATGACAAGGTATTCTCGGGGATAGAAGTGAGAAAAGGGACAGTCATCGAGAGTCCCAAAATAACGTGATGGCCCTACGGACGGCCAGCCGCCGTCCCTTCTGCCAGGATGGTGGAACACCATTCAGACAGGCGAGGATGTCCTCCACACACGGCCGTGCCCTCCAATCTTCCAGCCAACATCTTTCGACGGCGCCCCAAAGTAGTTCGGTGAACCCAAGGTGTGTCGCATTCTCCGGTTCCTTCGGTCGAATCCCCTCCGTGATGGCAAGGATGACCCTCTCGTTGCCCGAGATGTCGTGGTATGGGGCGTGACCACACAGAACCTGCTGCCCCTTCAGTGCCCACAATAGCGAGTTCATCAGTAGGAATCACTAACCTCGTAGATGACCATCCCCAGAGCATAGCAATCAGACTCTCTAGTCGGTCGATCACCCTCTGGCTCCGGTATCCCAAACCTCACTGGATCAAGGATTTCGGGACTCATCCACCGCGCGGTCCCTCCGGGAGTGAACGACATAACTGTGTCGCCCGAGAGCAGGGAGAAGAGCGACTCAGCAGCAGGAACACGGATCCTGACTCTAGTTACAGTTGTAAGGCCGAAGTCAGAGATGCAGGCCCGGAGATCCTTGTTAATCAGGATATTGGCCTTGACAAAGAACATGAGAGGCACGCATATACCCAACCGGAGACTATCACACACCCCTTTCAGATCTCCATGGACAACGTGAAGGCCATGCATATACGCCAGACCCTCCGCGACGCCGACGAGCTGAATATGTCAGCCAGGGATACCCACAGATCAAGTAATACGCTTACAAGCTCAGTGCGGTTCACGCCAGGATTTTTCTGGACAAACCCATTGATATTTCCATGCTCCATCCATTCTGAAACCATCGCGAATCGCCGTTCGGCCAGTGATACACCAAGCAGCGGCAGGATGTTCGGATGTTGGAGGTGTCTCCAAGCAACCACCTCTCTGCAGAATCGCTGTAGTTCACCCATTTAAACCGGTAGAAAGTGCGGGCGGGTGAAACACTCACACTGAGGATCCTATCGAAGTCACTGGTAAGGTACAAATAAGGAACCTTTACGGCCACCCGTCCCCCCTCGTACATGTACGGAGACACGGTTGACTGGCCCCCGTAACAGTCGTCGCCTACGGATTCCCATGAGCGGTCCGGAATATACATGGACCTTGGAAGTAGCCGTTTCCGACTGCAGGTTTTGCACAATTTGTTAAAAAGTATTAATCGTTCCTTGTCCGGCCCGACGTGGCTTCTGAGCGTCTGTACTTCGTGTTAGCCACGGTGGGAGAGGGTAGATGACAGCGCTTCCCTCGTCCATTGTGTCGATCAGCCCCTGGGCCCCCTCCTGTCCTAGGGCTGAGGGTTGGAAGTTCGTGAGGTGTTAAACCAAGAGTGAAACGCGGGTCATGGCAGCCAAACGGGGACGTACTCTCTTCGGGGTCAGGCAGTGCATCTTTTATATCGAAGGGATGGATTGTTGCTGTAGCCGAAAATGGGTTTCAAGTAAGACGAATCACACCACGTCAGGCTCACCTCCACGACCCCCAGCGACCGTGGTATCCTCTTCCTGTTCCAGATCCGGTCCAACGAACGCTCGACGTAGTAGACCAATGGGCAACCGGAGCCGTGGATCCCGGTCCCAGCAGCACTCAATGATGTCCCAGATTGCGTCCGATAACCAACGGTCTGCCGTTGGGTTGCTTGGGCGGGGGGGGTGGTTCTCGGGTCCAGCATCAAGGGAGAAGGCGCTCTCCGGCCACGTATCGTACGAGAAGGCCCCAGAGAGGACCTGTTCATGGGGAGGAGGCATTTGTTAGTTACACAGGTCACGAGATAAGAAGAAAATACCTCGTAGGCGGTCATAGCGAATGAGTAAACGTCGCTCTCCTTCGAAGGGTTGCTATCCGGGAGGCCGAACTGCGGGTTCAACAGTTCCGGAGCCAGGTAACGGGTAACTCCCGACTCGAAATCTGTCACCCCACCTCGTTCCGCGACGGTGGAATCAGTGATGATTCCTCTGATTCCGAAGTCTCCAAGACGCGCGTCACCCTCCTCTGTGATCAAGATATTCTCCTGGATAGGTCAAGGATTGGTACGCGCCTGCCTTCAATAACTCCTATCTCTCACCGGAGTGACGTTGCCGTGTATGATGCCCAGTGAATGTAAGTACTCGAGGCCGCGAGTGGCTTGCGCAAGCTGGATATGACGAAATCTCTGACCACCCGTTTGTGAAGACCTCGGCGATCACTCACCAGCTGTAACCTATCAACCCCCTCGTGTTTCTGAACGTAGTCGGCGATATTTCCATTCGGGAGCCAAGGGGTGATGATAGAAAACGAGAATAACACCTCCGAAACGCCGAGAAAGGGCACCACGTTCGGGTGTAAAACGTACTTCCACGCTACGATCTCACGGTAGAACCTCTGATTGGAATCAGGTCGGGCCCACCCTCTGGAATATGGAACTGGCACATACCGGTTTGAGCTTTTCCAAATTCGCCGTTGTCTGGGTCCGAAATCCCTTGATGCACACGTGGTTCCCACCCTGTTTGCCTTTCCAAACATCCGCGGATCCCCCTTCAACGGAGTGAGGGACGGTGTCACTCAGTGCCACGTTGGGCGGAAAGTACGATTTCGGTAGAACACCATACGCTGGTGAAACCTTGCGCAGTGCTCTGAAACACCTATTTTTCAAGCTTGGATTCACCGTGGCGGATGACACGACCTGGTCATCCGGGATTAACGCGCGGGAAGGAGTTCACCGAGGGAGGTGTACCTTGTCAAGACTTTCTACAAGGCCCTCTGACTTTGCTGGATAGAGCGGAAGCGAGCCACTGGGCGATCTCTCAACTTGCAATATCACTGAGATGATGAAGGGGATAAGTTGCGACTCAACCCCAAACTTTGCAAGGTCTTCGAGAATGATGGGGGGGAACTCTGGCGGAGGACTTCCCCATCAGTGAGTCACGCCAATTGCAGTGGGAGTAGGACTCACTCTGTGTGACTTGGATTCCGGCGGGCGTGTCAACCCTCGAGCCATTGAATTGATTGTACAACTCGGACAGGGGCCGGTTGAGGCGACGGGATCGCCGCAGGGCTGGGGGATCGAGGGAAGACACGAGGGATACACTTTGCCGTGTGACCCCACCACGCCTCCCCAGACCCAGGAACAGTCTGCCTTTCTTCACTGGGGGGTCGGGCGTGTCTGTCGGGTGACCGGTGGTCAGGTATAGTTCATAAATAGAGTGGTCCATGAACCCACCTAGTGGAACCGCCGAGACATCCTGGGGTCCCCGCTCCCGTATACTTCCTCCACCACCTACGGAAAAATACAGGTTCAGCATCTCTCGTGATTTCTCGCGTCAGAGGGAACACACCATTCGTTCGCGGTATTGATGATACTGTGCGTTCCCTTGGTTCCCGCGGAGGTTCACGTTGCTCCGGGGGCCCTTCATGTGTTACAGATTGGTAGCGGGACCTGCTTTCAGTTCGTGTATCAGGTCCTATGCCCGAATAATTTGGGGTTGTCCGAGGTCAGGGGACGTATAGCTCTTCAGGTGCCGGGAAGGGAGGTAGTGGAATAAGTAACATACGAGAGGGGCCACTGTCATTCCGTCGCGTCCCAGGCTGATGCATTCCCTCACCGTTGCCACCCAAGTCACGCGGTGCTACGTAGGATTCAGCAATGGCGAAAGTGAGCTCACAATCGATGACCCACGCGAATTCACAACTGGCATTTCGTTCCCCATTTCTATCGTCCAGCCAACTCGGGGAACTCTTTCCGGGTGACCATGGGGTTGCTTCATGGCTGCGGGATTGGGTGGCCACACCATGGATATACTTCTTTGCCCTGAGGCCCTGAAATTGCCCGTCCTGTGATTCGGGTGTGGGCGTGGGGGCCCGGCAAGTTTCCTCTGACGGGAGGTGGGCCTACTATACGCAATAGAACGATTAGGCTAACGGGTATCTGATCATGGGACAAAGGGGGCGCCCACCGGCCGTGCAAAATATCCAGCACCTCTGACATTTTTGGACGCGAGCGGGGCTCTTGACTCCAACAATATTGCATCAATCCCCACAGCCCATCCGTGAATTCAGCGTGGGTCGGTCGTTCGGGACGATCTCCTCGCATTATATCCAATGCTACCGTAATCGAAAGATGCAGGTCGAACGGAGACGTGCCGGTGAAGCCCTTCAGCGAAGCGTGGGGGGCGATCAGTCAGGGGTCGTTCACAGATCACCCCAAATATACCTCGAACATGACCATCGCGAACGAGAAAACATCTGCCCGTTTGTTCGGTACACTTCGCCCCTGCAAGATTTCGGGTGCGGTCCACCGTGCAGTCCCACCTGATGTTGAACCGGTTTCCTCGACAGCGCCCTGATCCCGAGAGAGGCCGGGATCTGTTATACGCGCACGGCCGTCAGCGCCCACCACGATGTTCGCCTACAGACGGTGATCAGCGAGACCGGAGTTTGGCAATGACAGGAGAGCTCACCCCTTTTAGACCTCCATGAACCACGTCGCACTCGTGAAGGTAATTCAACCCCTCCGCAACATCGACCAACTGTTGGAAAACTAAGTCCGCGTTTCCGGGGGAGGGGGGTCAGTCACGTCAGTGAGGGGGCTCACAAGGGCGATCCTGCCGGTTCGTGGATTCGACTTGACGTGGGCGGTCAGATCCCCGCCCGACATCCACTCCGACACAATTTGGAGAGGGGAAAAAGTTACACCTATAATCGGGACGACGTTGTCGTGTTTTAACCGTTTCCATATCACGGCCTCTCGGTATAGCACCTGTTGAAGCCGTTAGAATAGTGAACAACTGACAGCGGCGTGATGTGTATGTCCCTTTTTGACCTTCTCGGGACTACTTGTGGCAGCAACCCTCAGTCTCTTAACGCAAACCCCGATCCCACGAAACGTTCCCCGGAATACATCAGAAAATCCCCCCGAAGCGATGTGGCCCTTGTTGACTTGAAGTAGTCCGGATGGTAAGATGTGTGAAGTCGGGATGCGCATCCGGGACGTGCAGATTCCTTGCAGCTTCCGAAGGGCTTGTCTGAATGTTGCACCGGCAGGGTCCAGCTTATCTAGTGCCTGTTGTGGGCTCAGCGGGTGCCAGCCACATTCGATAGAGAGAGCGTACTTTGTCCAGATAGTCAATGACTTCCATCAGGTCGGCGGTGGTTTGGAGGCTCGAGATCTGTTCATCGAAGTCTCTTCTCCGGAGAATATCGCGCAATTGGTCCGCGAACGAGTCGGGCGACGACTTGTCCAACTGGAGAAGCGCTTTTTGGAGGGGGTCGTTCGTGGACATGAACCGGTCTCTTCGGCGAACAGCGGTGTGTTACGTCTGTAACCTAGACTGGAGCTCAGCCCCAGATTCTGAAGGATGGGGGAGGGAGAGGAGGGAAGGAAGGGAGGCCTTCACAGGGGAGGGCGTCTTTAAATCAGAGTAACCACGAAGAAAGGGCGTGGCGTTGGCCAACGTGCGCTAGGCGCCCCAGCTGGCAGGCTTCCACCCAGGTGGTCGTCAGTGGCAAAGAGGGACGTGTGGCTCATGTCAGATCACCCTCTTCAAACGTACAGACAGTCCACAAACACTTAAGGCACGGATCTTACTTACCAAGTGGGCCAAACGCTCATGACGATGTTACAAACGCTTGAAACCGGAAATTTGAAAGACCGACTGGTTCTGGGAGAAAATCTGCAGCATACGCCGAATGATACCGTGGATCGAATACTTATCGTATCTACTGAGACCCATGGCATGTCAGGCAGACCACCACTCTTTTCGTGATCCCCGGCAACAAACCCTCCATGCGATCACCCACTTTCTTCTTTCCCTTCCCAGGCGCGGTGTAAGCAATCCTTGAAGGGTAGAGTGATTGGATGAGAGGGTGGCCAAGGTCCAACCACGGATCACAAACTGGTTCTCCGAGGGTTTGATCAACGCCGACACTGGCATGAGTATGAGTCGAGTCACAAGAAACGCGAATAGAAATTCGTCGAAGATCTCGATGTTTGGTTATGGCGGTTCGCGGTGATCCACTTGATGCTCGGTGATGTGGACGGGGAGATTGTTTCCAACTAGAATCGCCTGCGGATACGGGTCAGTTACAGGTCAAGTCCGGAAACAAGGTGAGCGTACCACCCAGGTGGCACCTGACGTCAAGACGTCCAAGTGCATCCGAACATCCAACCACCAAAACGATTATCCACTGGAGATCCGCGTCGTGAGAACGCGACAATACGAGCTTACAGAGGTGGTGGCCGCTTGGTAGGTCCAGCAACCGACGCGTGGTAGTCGCGTCCCCCGGGCAGGGTATGGTCAAGAGTCCTGGTAAACGTGGGCGAGTTAAGGACTGGACAGCGGACAGCGGCCCATCGAAACCGAGAGCGCCGTTAACCTGCTGGTAACCTTGAGAGCGAACAGGAGAAAACCAGGTCGAGGGTTTACGAGTTTTGGGGGGGAGCACGCGAAGGGATTTTAGGAGCGGTGAGGATCCGTGGAATGGGATGAGAGGAGACTCCGGATTGCTGGCGTTCTCCAACTTCATGGTTTCGGCGCTCCGCGACCGTTCCGCCTCGTCATCCGAGCGCCACTCCCCCAAACTCAACCCCATGCATTGTAACCGTTCTGACCTCCAGAAAAGTCGAGCGCCTCCACTCCTGGTCTCACTATCCGATTACACACTGTCCCGACGTAGAGTTATCAGCGGCACGCTCGAAATCGCATCGAATAACTAGTTCTGGGTCCAACTAGGTGTCTCCATTGCGGGCTTAATCTCAACGCTCCAAGCACAACGGGAGGTCCGCCACTTTCCAAACCCAGTCAAGTCTGACGCTTTCGACTGGTATGTTTTCCGCTTGGTGGCAAGTCTCCCATTTATGGATACTGACATGCACGTTGGTGGCTCCCGGTGGCCCACGGCGTGAAACCCATCGACGAAGTTCCCGTGACATTCTGTTCACTGGTCCCCTCTAGATCGTCAACCTACCCAGGGAAGTCCTACCCTCTTCCCCGACGTCCGATACCATAACGGCGGCATACCACTCACTGTCTGCCCAACCCCCATTCCTCCATCCTTGTCAACGTCAGCACACCAGCCTGCAAACGCTTCATCAAACCTCCCTTCTCCGTTCACGAATCCATCCATCCGATTGAGGCCATCTTCACCAGCCGTGACGAGGTCAAGATGATCAGTTACCCCCATGGGCACGACGCTCAGGCTTTCCACAAGTCGATGGGTGGATGAGGCGATAAAGAGATAGCGTAGGATAAGAGGGAGAATGGAAGTGATCTGTCTTCGGACATCTGCTATCAAATATTGGAGGCTTTCGCGCTGCATGAAGGGCACGTTGGTACATTCGGCTGGGAGTGGGATCGACACCGCGACACGCGTAACTGGATAGGCGTTTAAAAAGAAATGCACACCAGATGTGACGTACTCGAATTTGAGCCCCTGGATGGACAGCGAAGAAGCTTCCGGTAGGTTATGAAGGACCAAGCGAAGAATCTTGAAATCCGAGATAGAGGAGAATTATAGGCGGCCCAAGCCGATCGGGCACGAAACGGGAGAGCGGGTCCAAGCTAGTTGCTGGTCCCTAACTTTATGCGGAGGGAGGTTGCCGTCACTCAGGCCGGGGCTTCGAGGTTTTGGGACGATTAGGGGAAGGCGATCTGTATGGAGTAATTGGCAGAGGAAGTGAGGTGAGGGGAGCGGATGTGGCAACAGCTTAGTAAAGGAGTAAGGGGAACGCGAGAGTGACCCTGGACTGTAATTGTCAAACACCCACGCTCAACGCATGGGTCTCGCTCCCGCAGCTCAAGCGTTCACGATGAGGCTCACATTAAGTTCAAGTTCGGAAAACCACCCGGCCTTGGGAGAAAAACAGCCGGAGCACGTACAGAATGATACCTACCCTACTACCGATCGAGACCCGAATCGGTTATCCCTCTCTCTGTTATTTCCGGCAACAAGCACCCCACCAAATTGCAGGCTTCTTTCCCTTCGTACAGCGTAGCACAGGTGATCCTTGGACGAATCGAGTGCGACTCCCAGAATTGGACGAGAAGGCGGTCGAGATCCAACCACCGGTCAAAAGTCGACTCTCCAATAATTTGCCCGATATCGGCACCAATACGGGCGAGGGCCGGGTTAAACGGCACACGAATGGAAATCCGTCGGAGATGTCGGTGTTCGGGCGTGATAGTTCGGAGTGCCAGGGTAATCCATCCTACTTTCGGCAACGCGACCAGGAAAACTACATCTCTGAGCTTTGTCGCCTTCGAGAGGTCGATAGAAGCCGGACCAGAGTCACCTACAAACAAGGGTGAGTTGCGGGTCAGGGCAGAAACGAAGTGGGCATACCACGTTGGTAACGCGTAACAGTGAGATGCTCAAGGGTACCCGAACACTCCGCTACCAAAGCATTTAACCACCGGAGGTCCGTTTCGTGAAGCCACGACAACACAAGCCTCCGAAAGTGAACACCGCTTGGTAGCCCTAGCAACCGACGTGTGACGGGTCCCATCCCCATACGCAGAGTAAGGTCGAGTGTTCCGGTAAATGGGGGTGAGGTCAAGGGTTGAACAGCGGACGGTGGCACATCGAGACGGGGGGCGTCATCAGTGTCGACCCCGTTGGTGAGCAAAGTCATGTCCTCGAGAATGGGTAGGGAAGCAATCAGGTCGAAAATCTGCGAGTTCTGGAGGGCATTGAGGGAGATGCGGAGAGATTTGAGGAAGGGTGAGAATCCATGGAATGGGGTGAGAGAGACTTGAGTATCGCTGGCGTTCGCCGGGTTGTACTGCAAACCAACTTCACAACGCGGAAAAATGTCTGAATCCAACCACCCTCTCCTGCATCCGCGACCGTGACGACATCAGGGCAACCAACCAGCAGGGTGCGGGTATGATATGCAGGGGAGGTAGAGTAATGCGGGAACGTCTTCCTCCACAACTCGAGGGCGGCTGGGGAACGGAAGCTGATATCGGCGAAAAGGTGTTTGCGGGTCCGTGGAACCCATGATTTAGAGACGAGGCAACACTCCTCCAGTATCTCCGATTTGTCGTACAGGAGGTCGGCGATGTAGTCGAGGATCTCTGGTGGGAGGCGTGTAGTGGACATCGTGGTTTCCGGAAGAGAAAGCATCCGTTTCGGCGCTCCGTTCCGCCCTGGATGCTTCCTTGGGCTCATGCTCATTCTCTGATTCTCTGCAGAGTCTCGTAACTCCACCCCCGATTTCACTCATCGAAGACACGTTCAAGCCCGTACTGAACGGCCGTACTGGGCCGAAAGGTGTCTCCTTCACGGGCTTAACGTGAAACCTCAATTACAACGGAATCCACCGCTTTCTAGACACGGTCAAATATGACACTTTCGATGGTGGACGCGAAACTCGTACATTTCTCAGTAATCCCAAAGGTTCTAGGTTCATGCAGTGATTCCCTCTGGATCGCCAACCAGCTCTTGGAGGTCCTCCAACGTCAGACACTCATACAGCGATCTACCGGTCACCATCCACTCCGCCCCTGATTCATCCACCCTTGCCGACTCCGACGCGTTGGTCCGTGAATACTTAACTAGCCGTGCCTTCTCCCCCACGCAGTCACCCTATAATTGAGGCAACCTTCACGAACCGGGACGATCTGTGGGTGCCCCACCGATTGTGTTGGCTGACGCGCTTACCACTTACAAGATATTTTCCATCGCCAGTGGCCTCGAATGCCTCCACTCCAACGACCAGGTGCGTGGAGACCTAAAAGGGGTGCGCCATCGTTCATGAGTTAACACTGTAGTCGATTTGACGCCCAAACGGCCAAACATCCCAGTGGGCGACTCGGTCGGGCACGGATCACGGATTTCGGCCTCGCCACGATACCCCAAAACCAGGCTGTCAAACGAGCATTATTTGGCGACCAAACTGCACGATGGACAGCTCCAGAGATTCTCCGTGACTCTGGAACATGGCAGGGAAGCGGATATTTTGTCGCTTGTCATGGTCAAGATCGGGGTACGCTGCGGATGAACCGCAATACGTCGAGCTTCGGTCTATATCAGTCCAGAGTTGGTCCGTTTATCGAATTGTCGCGGTTAGCGACGAACGGGGACGATCCAATGACAGGGAACTCGTACTCACCGCGGAGCCGTGGGGTGAAGGAAAATACCGGTGCAAGCACTGCCAGGAACTGTTATCGCGTCTCCCTTCGCCAAGGAACCGGTCGCGAACAAGCATCTCGATGACATATGGGTATTTCATTTTGTGCTTTCGTAGAGATTACCCAACGTTTTATTTGCGTTTTAGATTCCATGCTTCTCGCGATGGGTCCGCGCCGGATCCAACCTTTCATGCATGCCCCTGGTGACCGACATCGGTGACAGTGGGTAGCAATCACCCCCCCATGCTTTTGCCTCTAAGGGGATTCACATCTTCCGCCCGAATACGGTCCCCGCCTCATCATGGAGATAAAGCACCGATGCCTCCAGTCGGTTACTGGGAATACCATCAGCCACCTGGTCACGGCTCGTATCCACCCGCGGCGATTGAGCGATCGGACCGGCGGCTATACTAAGGATCAACCCAAGGGTTCTGGGTTACTCATCGCACCTGGTTTGCCTACCAAACCTATATGGGTTGACCAGGCCTCCAGCAACAATACCAGTGGGAGCCGTGGGGACGGGCCTCTCCCTCCACCTGCAAATACAAAGGAAGATCCTCGAGCGTCCGCTGGGAAGAAAGTTAGCTACCACGGCATGGATTTGGTGGCTGAGGGTGATGTCGAGTTGAATGGTTGAACAAGGATTGTATACGATACGATGGGTTTTGCCATCCTCCCTCCTTACTCATCTCTACTCCCCCCCTTCTACGTCTCACAGATGATAAAGCAGACCGATAGTCACATTCCTCCCCGCTCCAACTCCAACTATAGTATTCCCACTCGGACGCTAACCACGAAATACAAAATGCCTCTGGTGATCACGAAACCTACACCCTTTGAGGGCACAAAGAGCACAACTGATCCCGAGGGGCGTTTCTGGAAAGCAAATGATGTCCTCAACGGCGTCAACACCACGAGGCAAGTGTACTCTATTCGGATTCTCGTAATCGTAACCCGCGATATCATCGATAGGAGATCAATGGCCTTGGTGTTTCAGAGTGGCGATGATGGAACAGGGTGACAGCGATTAGTCATTGGCCTGTTGACATACAGCCTGACTGGTCTACTCCTCCAGGTTGCCGAACGCACGTTCGGCCTTACGACATCCAACCCACGATTGCCCCGTGCTGGTTGTGACCACGGGAGGAGGATACCAACGTGCCTTCGGCCCGCGAGGCAGACCAATCGACGGGGAAGATCAGGTCGGAGGGAAAAAAGGCAGTGGCCGGACCGATGTTGGCAGGCGAACCGAACTGCGGTTCGATTTTGACCCTATTCTAAACACACCCTCTCTTGAA
>Ga0307509_10006362_pt1 | contig 15939 bp, 22 predicted proteins | sample 10_EM_MG_FD_202245 | JGI IMG/M metagenome (GOLD analysis project Ga0307509, IMG submission 202245) | Populus trichocarpa ectomycorrhiza microbial communities from riparian zone in the Pacific Northwest, United States - 10_EM | ecosystem: Host-associated > Plants > Roots > Unclassified | place...
GGGTGCATGGGAGGGGGGATAAGGGCGTTGGGAGGCACCAGGCGCATGGGATGAGAAAAAACATCCGGCGGACGGTCAGGGCGCACGGGACGCATAGGGCGGACGCAATCCGTCCGGACGTAAATCGTTTTTTTGCTGATGGAGGACCCGCTTCACGTGCTCGTTGATTGTCATCGCCCATCAATGCCAGCTAGACCACCTACACCACTGGAGCCGAGATACTGATACCTCTCACCAAATGCTGTGTCTAATTTGGCAAACATCTTAGTCAAACGTAATGTCAACCAGGCAGCTCAACCGAAGGGAAAAGATATTCCCATGAATGGTACTAAGGTTAGTGGATCACCAAACCCACAAGATTCTCCCCTTTTTCTTCCGGGATGGCCCAGCTCATTATCAGATGTTTCAGAAGACTTTGATTTGCACCGTAGTAGGGTTGTCAGTATGACATCTCCTGTTGACCCAGGCGGCGATTCCACTGGACATTGGATACCTCTCTCAATTAAACCGCTGGGAATGCTGAACACACATCGCATCATGAAACAGCTATGGAGTCCCACGCATGATGATAAGGCACGAAAGTGTAAGGCGCAGTTTGACATTGATAATTGGGATGAGCGCAGGTCCAAAATGCACTGTCTTGTTGCTTCTTCTGAAGAATTTTTGAAAGAGGACTGACTAGCTTCAGAAGCACGGAATGGTTTTCAAAGACGATAGTCAGGACGAGCTTAAGGTTAAGAGACTATGTTTGTGCCCGAGAGTGTAATCCATATTATGGTGCATAGATTCAGGCTGCGTCTACAGAGACGCCGAGTATATTAGCATTTGATATTGATAGTTGTAATAGAGTATCATAATTAGACTTAGAATAGATTCAATTTCTCATAGCACGTAGTTCAAGTTGGCCGGGTTCATCTTGGGCAGCCAAAAGTCATGATGCCCTGGGGTTGTGTTCAGTGTGTGATGTGCAGCAGGGTTGGGTTGACATCTTATTCCCAGCCTCAGCCCTTGGTGGACGCCAAGGGATGCCAAGATGCATAGCCGTACGCGATGTCTAGTGGCATCAAACTCAGATGGGGCTTAACAAGGTGTTTGACGACACACGATGGAAGACTAAGCCATCGATCTATTCTTTCCATTCTGTATATGCCCCCTTTGCAACTTGTTCTTCTATCGACGATCATTGTTAGTCATGCCCATGATACTTTACCACAAAATTGTCTTCTACACCCAAACCTACCATTGGCAGCTACAGTATGCGCTGGACCCTAAGGGTGACAAACAAGCAAGAGCAAGAGCAGACAAAAAGCTCTTTCGCTTGACGCCGACAAGAGGTCCTCTCATGCGCCGCATCAACATCTTCCTATTACGTCCTTTAATGGGGGCACCCTATAGAGAGGTGAACTCTAAGGTTGCGACCGCACCAAATGCTCCAAGTAGAAGAAAAAGATGATGTAAATAATTCAGAACAATTAAACGGTAAAACTTAATATTGTAAAGCTCGAAGCTTTACTCAATTAGTTCTCTTGAGAAAAAGTTGGTTATCAAAGTAGAATGCCAAACACTTAAACTTAAGTAGATATCAGATGTAAGCCTTTGACATTCACTACTACTCCGACCGTGTGCGAGAACCCTGTCCTGCTCAGGGCTTGACTGAGGTCAACCCTCTATCAGGAATTATCCTTCCGGAAGTATCAGACCAACTCGGGTAGACTTAACTCCCTCAATAGGATATGAGTTTCTGCAATACATCTCCAATACAACCGCAGGTTGTAAAAACCCTTTCTATTGAAGGGATACCAGTAGCTAACTGTAATAACAACAACCGGAATAAATACCTAGGTGGTGGGCTCACTGGCCCAGTGGTAGTTTCGTCTATACACGGTATGCAGTCAATCATTTAATCTACGCGACTATCTAATGTGATAAATTGACATGCAAGCTCCCCCTGTCAGATGTAGCCGATGGTTGGCTAAGTGGGCGCTACCCATAGCCAGCCTCTCGGGACATACTCTACCGTGATAAGACTCATACCTCTAGAGTCTACTGATAACCTATAGTAATGCTACAACTCAAGAACAAAAGGTTCTGGCTGGTTACTGAGGCCATTTTCCCAAAAGCACCCTGGCCTCCTGGACTACCTAATTACCTCTAGGAAGACTACCCTACTACCCGTTGGCCAAGATAGACTCCTAGGTGCTGGAGGGACCATTTATATGCAACCCCATATTTGGCGGTTACCCATACTCCCCTTATATATCATACAAACGACATTCGGTCAGACGGATGGCGACGACATATCGGGTGTTACGACAGCTGCTCCAATCACCTCTTTTTACCAGCAAATGAGCAACTACGCTGCTGTCTGCCCACGATGTGCCGTTCCAATGCCGGGGCCAGAGGAGGGTTGTAGCTAAACTCTTCCAAGTTCAATAGCATGTTCATGCAACCCCTGCACAGGTGTCTGACCTTGCTGTGCAGGTGAGTGTACCCTCATGATTATCTAAGAGTCCGTAGAATGTGAGGAAATTGACCTCTAAGTTCCAGGATAACATTGCCGGTGAAGGTAGAGTAACTTGGGTTCCTCAGTAGGGTTACTAGGATTTATTGGCAAAATGGCTAAATTCTAAGGTAGGGTAACTTTGCCCTCATATGCCTTTATCCGTTTTTGAAGTCTTCCTGTCAACAACTAATGTCATCTTGAAGACCAATCTAATGTTCCCATTGTTATCTTGACTTTATGCGAACTTACCCCTGAAATGTTACCCTGCCTAATAGAGTACCCGAAGCTACTCTATTGTTCCCTGGGCCTTGCCCAAGGTCAACTAGCCTTTCGGATACTACGCAATACCACCTCTGATTACCCTTTGGTATACTCTTTGGGCTATGGTGGTAGTCATTGTAGCTACCTATCGTACCGTCATTACACTACTCCCCTCTTCTATTGGTCTGTTCTCAGACCGTGAACATCATCTCTAGTTCCACTGTATTAGGAGGGAGCCTATCTCAAAGACCTGTAATATAACTCAGGCCGATAATCTTAATCGTAGATAGAGATTGTTGGGGAAGGCTCAAATATCTAAAGTAGAGGTCGGTAGAGTGATAAAAGATTTTTGAGTATAAACGTTTTATATTAATAAGATCTCTTCTCTGTTGCTTGATGATTCTCAAATAGCTCCTGAGGCATCTCGTTATTCATATGCCGTGTCTGGGTAGTTGCGGGCTACATCGAGTTCTCATACTAGCTAAGTATCTACTAACATTTTCTCATTTCTTCACAAAGTGCGAATACCATTTGACCCAGAAAATTCTCTCATCTCACTTGACTTCCCAATCGCAACACCATGAGTATTCCTGATAGTGCTCCCACAAATTAGCTCATTTGTCGCAATCCTTCTTCTTCAACCTGGAGTCTTGCTTACCCTTACATACCCATAATGGTCTCTGTGATCGAGCCAACACAAGGGCCAGCTTTGCCATCAGTCCTCTCAGCGTTGCAACTACTACCTGCATCCGACAGCTGTGGGGGATAGGATAGACTTGTCCTGACAATAGCACCAATGGCCATTTTATTAAGTTAGGATCCATGGCGATGACAGTATAGTGACAACAGAACGAAACGACAATTGGAACGAAAAGGCAAAGACGAAATGCCAAGGAACTCACACCTAAATGATCGCATACAGGAAATGGGGAAAAATCTCTTCACTAACAACAACAATAGTCTCTCACATCCACGATACTCAACATCAACCATCTAACTAAGGACAAAAGGATAATTATATATCATCCTTTCCTATTAGGAAAGGATGTGCCCCTGTCTCCTGCTTTCCCAACTTGTCTCAACTTGTGCGAAATCTCATGCTAACAAAATGCAGGAATAAACACCGTTGGCCATACATCCCCATACCCATTTTCCGGATGTCAAACCTTCTCACACCAACCTCCCTTCTTTTCCGGCCTTTCTTACAGCCTTTCCGCCTCCTAACTGATCACGACATTCCTACTTAGGAACTGCTTTCCCGACTATAAAAACAGACACCCGAACTGGAAGCCTCCTCATGCCCGAGCCCAAAGCCTCCTCATGCCCGAGCCCAAAGCCTCCTCATTCCCGAAGGCAAAGTGCATCCCCTGAAGCTATCTAAGGACAAAGGAAGTATCGTGAGACTATGGCGAGCAGCATGGTTTCCAACATATTTTCTCTTCCTTGTCATATCACTATCATATGGTTCCCTCACTACTCCGCAATTACTATTGACATATGTAAATATGAGTGTATCTGATTCCCTCTCGGAAATCATACCACTTCTTCCAACAACCCCTTTGACCTCTGCCACTTCTGTCGCAGGAGCGTGGAGTATAGAATGGTGTCACTTGAGCGTTGTCCATAAAAATGTCCCATTACTGAATGACAACTTCTGCAACCATTGTCCTCAGTGGTCTGTAACCTTTTACGATGTTGACTGATTTAGATCAAACTACCTTCATAAGCTCACCAACTGTCTCGACTCATATATCCTGCAAACAGGAACCAGTAGGACAGACGGCCATGACATATACGGGGTAACAAGAAAGGCTTTAAAGATCATGTCTTTGGCGAGAGGATGCAACTATGGCGGAGTCTGTCAGAGTAGCCCTGTCCCAACGCTGGTGCGGGACGGGCATGTTAGGATGACCCCTATGAACTCAGAGCTCAAGGTAGGGTAACTAGGGGTCCTTATTCATTAAAGGAAGACTAAGCCTTCTTGTATGCCTAACAGAAGGGCTAGTCTAAGAGGGCCCAATGGGGAGTAGGAGGTGGGATCATGACCACTGGTGGCTTAAGGGTAACCACAATTGGTACCTGGTCCGATCCCATTCATAGGAGGGGAGTATCCCAAGAGGACACAAAGGGGGTGAGGGGGGAGTTCGCGAAGGCTAGGTCGAGCACTCAGTTTCTAGTAATAGCTTCAAAGGGGAAGCGGGTGTAAACACCTGGGGTATTGACAAGAGAAAAGGGTGCCTCATAGGGCGAGTCAAAGTAGGCAGAGGAAAGTGTATATTCCCTGTCTGTGAGGAAGCAAAGAGTGTCTGCAAGTTGGTGGTGAATGTTGAAGTCTCCTAGGACCAGATAGTCGTGGGGGACAGATGAGAAAACTTGGTCAGGTGGTAGGGAGCGGTATGGGAGATGGTTGGTGTGTAGCAGGTACACAGACGTGACTCTGAGCATGAGGTGATGGGACCAAAGAATACTGTCCAGAGAAGAAATATTCAGGGATATCATGTCTAAGTGGTTGTGGAAGATAGCAGTGGAGGACAGATGTGCACCGAAAGAAGATAAAATATAGATAGTCACTCGCAGGCAGTCAGCAGGAGATGGGGTAAAGGAAAGAAAACATGGACAGATAGGAGGTACAGCCGGCCTCAAAGGGGAGTCGTGAATTGCAACAACTAAAGGAGGATGTGGCAGTAAGGGAAAGCTGTGAAAAAGAGAAAGAAAGACATCCCCGCTCTCAAGGCAGCTATGTTGAACGATAGGAAAGGACAGGAAGACAGCACTGCTGTCACTGTATTTGATGAAGAAAGTCTCCATTATTAGACAGAGCCCTCAGATGAGTCAGAGTCAGAGGAGTCATGTGCAACCTCCCTTGAGAGTAGGTCGGTCAGGAAGCATTGGGGTCTCGGCCTAGTAGGCAGAATATCGCAGGGGAGTACAGTGGTTCTTGACTTTTGGAGGGGGGCATTGGCAGTGGGAAGGGCAGGTGCTGATGAGTTTGTCTGGTTATCAGCAAGGTCCATATAGTCCGGCATCTAGCCAGTGGTGGCATTGGGTCAATTTGCAGCGGTTCCTGGGCTGGAGGGGCAATCTCTATAGTGTGCAGGGTGCTCTTCATGGCAGTTAGCCACGCTTCCGCTCCCCTCTTTCCCCCCTCCTACAGTTCTCAACACCACGTCGTTCTGCGCATGATCTCCTCTCCCGTACTTTTCATCCTCACTGCTGGGCCTCGCGTCCCCAACCCCACCTACAGACATGGCCTCCCACCAGGGTGGCCCCTCGAGATACCCTACTCCAGCTCCTCTCTGTCCCCTCCCAACCACAGGAAATCTCGACCATCTCGTCTCGATTTTACACCAGACTGCTGCCGACCTAGGGCTCCCCGCCGCAGGTTTCCCCCCCATTACGCCGGCGAACATCTCCACTCTCTCTATCGGAGAACAAATGCTCCTCCCTCTACTCTGGACCTCGCTTCAATCAAGCGTCCACATAGTGACGGCTCTTGAGAATCTCTCGACTGAAATCCACGACTTATCCTCTCAGGTTGCCAATCTAGACCTCTCCCCGCAATCCCCAAATCTCGCCCCACTCCAGGCATCTCTCCGCAACATTGCCTCCCGTCTTCCGTCAGCCGCTCAGGCCCCTTTCCTTCCCCAGCGTCCTGGTGTCCCACAACAGGCCACACCCTCCTCTGGTGGGTCTCGTCCCACCCCCACCAGCAACACCAAGCCCGCTCGCCAAGAGAAAGGGAAACAAAGAGCTCCTCCGGCTCCACCCCCACCACCACCCAACACGGTCTGGCCCTCCCCCGCAGCTGACCCGGATCTCCCGAGATATGACATGTCAACTTCCCCTCCCACACTATATGGCAACCCTGAGGGATTTGCCAAGAAATACCCCCACACCTGGGAAGCGGAAGAATTCGCAAAGGGGAAATACCCCCCGGCCCCGCCCGGACCCCCCGTCATCTGGACCCCGACTGGCGATCACCCAACACCATGGCCACCAAAGCCACCCCCACCTACCCTCAAGCTGTCGCACGCCCTGCTAAGGGAAAGAAGGGTCGACAGGCGAAGGCCTCTGCCTCACCTTCCTCCGTTGCGGTTGCGTCAGGTCACGTTTTTACGAAATCTCCCCCACCTCTCCCCCAAGCTGTCCGCAGGTTCTTTGCCTCCAGAACCCCCTTCGAACCCCACCCAGAAGTGCTCAGGATAGCAGCCCACTTCCCAGACATCGCTGCTTCGGTTCTCAGAGAAGCCAACTGCTCCCTTCCCCTTTCCTTCACTTGCACGGTCAACAACAAAGGCTCACTGTCACTGCTTGGTACCGATCTTCACACCCCCGCCTCCGCTTATACCCCTCATTTTGCTCCCCTTACCTCGAGGTTGAACAAGGCCTTTCCGGTAGACAACTCCCCCTGGGATCATTTCAAACCCGCTCCGAACAAAACGCAACTTTTGATTCACTCTATCCCTCTTGCGTTCCTCCCCTCAGATGATGCCCAACTCTTCCCCTCTCTTCATTAGTCCATCCGCAATGCCAGGGGAGTCTCCATTCTCTCAGCGTGTTACCTTAACCCGGACCCGGAATCTTGGGATCAAAAGTCAGCAACCTCAGTGGTTGACACCGTGGCCCCACCCGACACATTCGCCGTCCTCCCCTCCATCAACCTCTTCTCCCGTAACCGGAGAGTGGAGCAGATGTTCTCCTCCTCTAAGAACTCCCAATGCAAGCAATGCGGGAAATTCGGCCACATCTCTACCCACTGTCCCAGCACATTGCCAGTCTGTCCCTTCTGTTCGCTCGCCCACACCAAAGCAGAGCATCACTGCCCTAACTGTTCCTGCCCTAAGGGTGGCAATCTCCGACCTGTCCTCGCCTGCTGTTCATCCTCGGTGGCATGCTGCCCTAAATGCCAAGAAGAGCACTCTGCGCGCAGCAAGGATTGCCCCTCCCACCCAAAGACCACTCCAGATACAGCGGAGGTGCAATCTCGACAGACGCAGGACAGCATGGATCTCGCTGAAGACCATGCTGGCCCTTCGACGGTCCTTCGTTCAGCACCAGGTGCCCCTCCTCACACCCCGAGTGCCCCTGTACTCCCACGCGATACTCCTCCACCTAGGCAGATAGCCCAACGCAGCATCACCGTCACCGATCTCGCCCCAAGAGAGAGTGGTGACGACTCTCTAGACTCCGACTCCTGCGAGGGCTCTGCCCACTAATTGAGAACTTTTTCACTCGGTACACCGACAGCAGTGCTGTCTTCCCGTCCTTTCCAATTGTTCAACATAACTGCCTTGGGCGCTGGGATGTTTTTCTCTCACTTTTCCACAGCTTTACCATGCTGCCTCACCCTCCTTTGCTTGTTGCTATTCAAGACCCCCCCTCCAGACGTTCGGTTCTGCCGACATTCACGGGATTTATGTCCTTCGCCCCACCCCCTCCTGGCCGCCCACGGGTAGCCATTTATGTTTCTCGTACCTTGAACCAGCATTTGTCCTGCTCAACTGTTTTTTATGACTGCTCAGAAATGCTTTCGGTTGATGTTTTTTCTCCGGAAGGTCTTTTTGGATCCCCCCACCGCTCCCTCAGGGTCACCTTGGTGTACCTTCTTCGTACAAACTGTCCTCCCTACCACTCCATATTGCCTGAGCGGATTTTTTCTTTTCTTTTTTACCCTCACCTGGTTTTAGGTCATTTTAACCTCCACCATTCGTTAGCTGATCCCTGGCACTACATATCCGAAAGGGAATTTATCATCTCTACACGCTACTTTGATGCCGCCTTTGACGTCCCGTACCACCTTCTCAACACCCCCGGGATTTATACTCGGTTCCCATTTGACACCATTTCGCGACCCTATATTTTGGACCTGGCCATCGTGAATACGGCTCTCTCCCCCCTCGTCTCCTGATGGGACACCCCCCTCCCCTCCACTGGTTCAGAGCACATTCCATGTGTGATAACACTGAAACCTCCCGCGATTATGCTGCCCCCTCCTACTCCACACTGGGCTCTCCTTGACCTAGACGCAGTAGGGAAGACACTGGATACCATCACTACACTACCCTCCCCAGAGAAGCCCACGCCCAACTTCCTGAGTAGATGGTTCGACATCTCCTCTACCCGCCTTACCTCCCTACGGACCTCCAATGCCCCGAGCAAGAGCCCGTGCCCCCGCTCGAAGCCAGGGTTGTCTCCTCGCCTATTCTCTCTAAGAAGGGAATATCACAAGTTTGCAAGGATATCCCGCCCCAACCCGTCCACCCTCAACTGGAGCAACGTGAAGAGCTTGAGGAGAACATACTTTAAGGCCATCGCCTCGGCCAAGAAAGCACACTGGTCTGACTTCTTGTCCTCGGCCACCCCACACTCCCTCTGGACGGCCAAGAGGTTCGTATTTGGTCGCCCACCGCAAAGGTTCCCGGACTTGCCACGGGCCTCCGATCCGGCCGAGGTAGCAGAGACGCTCCTCCACTACTTTTTTCCCCCCTAACACCCTCCTCCCCCACTTCTCCACCTCGCGCACTATGAGGACAATACCCCCCTCACCTCCGAAGGGATATCCAGGGCCTTCTCCAAATCCTCGAACACATCCGCCCCTGGCCCCGATCACATCCCGTACTCTGTGTGGAAGTCTGTACACAGCATCAAGCCCTCCCTCCTTCCTTCCCTCCTGGACCCCCTGCAAGCCCACGGATTTCACCCTCCCTCCCTCAAAAAAGCACTTGGTATTGTCCTCGACAAGCCAGGTAAACCCTCATTCAACTCACCCGCCTCTTTTAGGCTTGTCGTCATCCTTTGAACGCTCTCCAGGATTCTTGAGAAAGTGGTAGCTTCCCGCCTTTCAGCCCAAGCAGCGATATGCTCCCTCATCCATCCTCATCAATGCGGGTCACTCCCTAGGAGATCCACCGCCGATGCCGCCCTCGTCCTGCAACACAATGTGGAATCATTCCACCGCCTCCGCTACAAAGTCTCCACTATCTTCGTCGATGTGAAAGGGGGCTTCAATAACGTGGAGTCTCCCTCGCTCCTTTCTCTCCTCTGCAGAAAGGGGGTTAGCCCATACCTGGTCCAGTGGGTCGGCTCTTTCCTCAGGGATCGCACCTGCAGCCTGACGTTCCAAGGGTCCCCTCGCCTCTTCGCTCCCGTCTCGGTCAGGGTCCCTCAAGGGTCCCCCATCTCCCCACTTCTGTTCGTCATATACATCTCCTCCCTCCACCTGGAGATTCCCACGTCCCTTATTATCTCCTACGTCGACGACTTTGCCATCACAGTGGCCTCGCCCTCATACAGATCCAACGTTCACCTCCTGCAGAAGTCCTTCTCAGCGCTCAAGAGAAAGGCCTCCCCGATCAACATCTCCTTCTCCGTTCCCAAGACCGAACTGATCCACTGGAGAACCACCAGGAGCAATGAGCCGCCATGCTCCCTCCCGGTGCAGCTGGAGGATCAGCTCTTCTATCCACAATCACACCTGAAGAGGCTGGGCTTCATCTTCACCCCTGCCTTTGACTCAAGGTCCCACTTCTCCAGGTGGTATAAACTTGCAAATGCCGCCCTAGCCACAATGCGCCGCCTATCCCCCCCCGGGATGGGCCTTCCACCCTACCTTTGTCTCCCCTTTGCCGCGTTCGCTCCTTGCTCCAATCCTCCTGTATGGGTCTGCTGTCTGGAACCCTCCCCCGTCCATCATGGGCCCGATGTCCGTTTTCTGGCATCGGGTCTGTCGGTGGATCACCATCTGTTTTTCCTCCACCAACCTAACATGTTTGCACCGGGAAGCCTTTCTTCCCCCGCTACCTGTTCTTGTACGCCACCAACGCTGCCTGGCTGGCCTAAGGCTTATCTGCTCCCCCCCAGAAATTAACCCTGCCACGGCACGCCTCCCTAAGTCCGTCCCCACCTTCTCGCCGCACCGCGCCGCCTTGATAGCGCGTGGGAAGATTACCTCCCAACCTTCTCACTTCTTCAACCTCCACTGGCGTTCTGCTCCGGACAAGTTCAAGAACCCGAGGTACTGACACAACACCATCACAGCCCTGACTAACACGGCCATCCCCCTCGTACACGACATGGTCATCCTGCCACCCATCTCTCTCCACTTGACAGACTACCTACCCCCGGTATCCGGGGTTGTCGCATCGTACGCACGCCTCAAATCCAGGGCTAAGCAACTCCTCCTCTCTGACTGGTCCGCCACCCCGGCCCCCCGTACTACCCCTATCCGCCCTGAACGCGCCCCCATCCCTTCATGGGTTTGGGCAAGTTTGTTGCGGGCAGAATACACCAGATGCACTCTGGGAAAGGTTATCTCGCGGCTCACCCCTCGTGGGAGGATCCTGATGCCGACACGACCTGCCCGTTATGCTCTGAGGCCCCGCAGACCTTCGAGCATGCCATCCTGTCCTGCTCCTCCTCACCCTGTCAGAGATTCCGCCTCCTCCAAGAGGTCTCAGACTTGGCTCCGATAGCCCCAATCTGGTCCAACCAGTAGCTGCTTATTGCCCTGGCTGAGTTCATTCGCACCACCTCCACTGGTTTCCCCCCTGGCATGCCCCTGCTTGCTCCCTCCCTCCACACCCCTTCAAACCCCCTTTTTTAGTTCACCACCCTACCCGCCCCTGGCCCTCGAGACTAGTTAGACGGTTTATACTTTCATTTGATTAGCTACGGCTGCTTTGCGACACTTATTGGTCACTTTGGGGGAACTGGTTACGGTTATTTCTTTTGTTGATTGTTAGTTTGATTTTCGGTTTTGTTTTGGCCATATCGTTGAAGATGCATGTCATTTCTTGTACAGTAGGAACAATAAACATATGATTTAAAAAAAAATGAAAAAAAATGAAAAAAATCTTCTGGGTAGTTAGCAGGAACCATCTCCCCTACACCTCCTGCAATTGAAATCTCAACACCAGGAAAATCATAGTGGGATCCACCACCGCCCCCTCTCCACCCCCTTGATGGCTTCCGCCTAGGGGAGTGATGCTATCACCCCTCCTCTCACTTTGGGGTCTACACCCTCCTCCACGGGGTTCTTGTTCCCGTTCATCGTTGACTCCGCTCATGAAGTTCGGTTCTTCCCCCTTACCCCGCACTTCCTTTGCACCTCGCTTAGGTTTTACATGGTCAGCATTTCGCTCTCTTCGCTCAGGGACGGCGCTGAGCTCTCCAAGCCCTTTGCGAAGTACCTTTCCGTCACGGCTACGTGGTCCTGTCAGGGAACACTTCAGTTAGTAACTTCAGCATCTCGTCTTCGTTTCGCATTCGGAAAAGCATCGGCCGCGGTTACTCTAGTCGGTCGTCTCAAGCGTTTGGATTGCCTTCCCAATCTCCTCCTTCCTCCACTTCCCTCGTGGTCTTCGTCCCGTTGCTCGGTTACAGCTACTCCCTTCCCCCTTCTTCCCACCTCCTCACCTGGCACCTTCCTGCTCCCCCCCCGCGGTTGATCTTCGGTCGCTATACAAAAACCCGCCTCGGTTACGCCCGGCCTCCAGGCCGTCGCGAATGCCGCTTTGGCACGCCCTCCGGCGACCCCACACCAGAGTCGCCTCCATACACCGTTCCATCCTGCCATCGGGCACCTCTTTGTCCCCTGGCACCGCTCCGATGTGCAGGTCCATACTCTCACTTCCTAGCTCCGGCTGTTAAACATCACTTATCAGACCTAAATTTCCTTTGTCAGGGGTTCATTCATCTCTTATGTTTTTATATGTTCTATGGTAGATGTCGCTAAGGGTTCTTCTCTCCTTCCTGCTTGCTTCTTTCGTTTCTACTTCCTTCGGGTGTACGAGTATGTTCGTAGGATTTAGTTGGGCGATAGGCGAGATGTGCAGTTGGTCTCATACCAGAGGGACTTGGGAATTTGGATGTTTCCTGGGGTGAGGAGAGTACGGTTTTTGTTGGCCATAGCGTTAAAGCTGAATGCTGTCTTTGTACCATTTTTTCTTTTTTTTTTTTAGTATCATTTTAGTATTGTTTAAGGTACAAACTCCCATATGCCAATCGCTCTAAGACAGGAAAAACCTCCACCTACAGTCCATCCCGCATCCCTTGTACTAAAACCCTCTGACCCTGCCCGACACCAAAGCGCCCGGTACTATGTGTAGAAACTACAGAAGAGCGTACAGGCCTGAATACAACAAACCCAAAAAACCTCCACAGACGTGCAGCCCATAAGAAACCTCCCCACCCCAACAGTGAACAACGAAGGAAAGTACAGAAACCTCAACAAACTCAAGGAAGAAAAATCCCAGCCGAACCCATAAGCAACCCACCTATAGCCCAACGACTGACCCCATTCTGCCGCAGCAGGGAAGGGGCCAAGGAGCCAGCAGGACAATGCCGTAGGCCAATGATCACACACAAAGAGGTAACTTTACCTGGGGCTCTTACGTCACGGACTCAAGGGCAGACAAGACCACCAAGACAAAGATCGGTAACCCAAACCAACATAAATGGAAGCGTGTGGGAGGGCGAAGTAGCGACCGTAGGCCCACCGGAAACGAAACCGGGAGGGAGTGCATGTCACCCGGAGGCAACAGAGGCGGCAGGCATGAAACCCCTACCCCAAACACAGGCAAAAGGCACGCACGCAGCCATGACAATCACCCAAGCCCAGGGATGTGAAGGAAACAGAGGCTCAGGGTGTAGAAGCAGTAGGGTGCCAGCCAAAGAGCGAAGCAGTAGGGTGCCAGCCGATCGGACCATGAGGAGAAGAGGAGCAGTAGGGGTAGACCAAACTCTATGCCGTGGAAACTATAGGTAACCGCGTTCGTGTCTGACTAGGCAGCCTCTCAAAGAGAAGAGAGAACAGAGAAATCGACCGTGGCCTGTTGAATGTTTTCTCTTACTGCAAACCGTATTCCCGGCCGTCTGTAAGATGGGCGTTGAGGAGAGTGTTGCCGACCGTGCAGATGCTCTAAGGGAGGCAGAGCAAAAGCGGGGGAGGGAGAGGAAACATCATCAGAAGAAGACGAAAACCATCAACCCAGAGTGAAGAAAGCCCAAAGGGATAAACGTAAGGGAAGGGGAGTGTAGAGGAGGTATGACTCTACCCCCTAGAGCGAGCTCATGGCTGGGGGTGGAGAAAAGAAAAGTGGTGATAATCTTGTGGTGTTGAGATTTCAATCGCCGGGTGTGTAGAGGAGACGGAGGATGCTGTCTTTGTACCTTTTTTTCTTTTTTTTTTCTTTTTTTTTGAATCTTATGATTATTGTTTTAGGGTACAAAATCTTGCATGCAGCTTACGCTATGGCATAAAAAAACCCCCAACTACCCCTGGGAAAAAGCCAACCCCCCAACTCCCTCTGGTGTGGAACCAACCGCACATCTCGCCCCGAAAAAGAAACCCTTGACTAGCTAAGAAGATAGACGAAAGGAATCAAATCAAAAAACAAGCAGGAAGAGTCAGGAAAACCCATGGCACAATCATCCGAACAAAGGAAAAACAAAAAGCAAACTGAGAGGAGACCACTTGAAAATTCCGCACACTCAGCGTGGGAGGGGCCAGGCTCGGCATAATCGAAGTCCTGGGGAGGCTGGGATGCCATCTGTTTTGGCAATACCCCGAAAAAGAAGAAGGAGATAGTGCAATACGATCTTCCCAGAGGCAAGCCGTGATGGACTGTGGTCATGGTCCGAATGGTGAAGAAGTAGTTGTGGATACCAGCCAGGTAGTTGTGGGTACCAGCCAAGAAGGTGAAGAAGCAGTAGGGTGCCAGCCGATCCGACCGTGTGAGGAGGAGAAGAAGAAGGGGTAGACCCAACTCTGTGCTGTAGAAACTATCGGAAAACACGTTCATGTCTTGACTAGGCAGCTTCTTAAAGAGAAAGAGAGTAGAGAAATCGACCGTGGCCTGTTCAAGTGTTTTCTCTTACTGCAAACCGTGTACCCGGCCGTCTGTAACATGGCCGTTCAGAAGAGTGTTGCTGACCGTGCAAATGCTCTAAGCGAGGCAGAGCAAAAGCGGGGTAGGAAGAGGAAACATCATCAAAAGAAGACGAAATCCATCAACCCGAGGTGTAGAAAGCCCAAAGGGATAAACCTAAGGGCAGGAGAAGATAAGGGGAGATGCACACCACCCCCTAGAGCGAACTCATAACGGGGGGTGGAGTTTGGAAAGTGGTGATAATCTCGTGGTGTTGAGATTTCAATCGCTGGGTGTGTAGAGGAGACGGAGGATGCTGTCTTTGTACCTTTTTTTTTCTTTTTTTTTCTTTTTTTTTTTTTTGAATCATATGATTATTGTTTAAGGTACAAAATCTTGCATTCAGCTTACACTATGGCATAAAAAAACCTCCAATACCCCTGGGAAAAAGCCAACCCCCCAAGTCCCTCTGGTATGGAACCAACCGCAAATCTCGCCCTCAACAAGAAACCTTTGACTAGCTAAGAAGATAGACGAAAGGAATCAAATCAAAAACAAGCAGAAAGAGTCAGGAAAACCCATGGCACATTCATCCAGACAAAAAGAAAACGCAAAATTCAAACAACGCAGTGACCACTTGAAAGGTTCCCGCACAAACAGCACGAGGGTTGCCAGGCCCGCCTAAAGAGAAACCTGGGGGGGCGCAGAGCCACGAGGACCGGTCCCGCAGTTTGGCAGAACCCTCGAAAAGAAGAAGGAGATAGTGCAATACCATCCTCCCCGAGGCACGCCGTGATGGACCATGGTCTTAGTCCGACTGGTGAAGACGTAGTTATGGATACCAGCCAGGTAGTTGTGGGTACCAGCCAAAAAGGGAAAGTAGAAGTAGGGTGCCAGCCGATCCGACCATGCGCAGAAGAGGAGAAAGAGGGGTAGATCCAACTCCGTGCCGTTGAAACTATCGGTAATCGCGTTCGTGTCTTGACTAGGCAGCCTCTCAAAGAAAGAGAGAACAGGGAAATCGACAGTGGCCTGTTGAAATGTTTTCCTTTACTGTAAACCGTGTTCCCAGCCGTCTGTAACATGGGCGTTGAGAAGAGTGTTGCCGACCGTGCAAATGCCCTAAGCGAGGCGGAGCAAAAGCGGGGTAGGGAGAGGAAACATCATCAAAAAAGACGAAATCCATCACCCAGAGTGAAGAAAGCCCAAAGGGATAAACCTAAGGGGAGGGGAGTGTAGAGGAGGTATGACTCCACCCCCTAGAGCGTGCTCATGATGGGGGGTGGAGAAAAGAAAAGTAGTGATAAT
>Ga0307509_10006363_pt1 | contig 15937 bp, 15 predicted proteins | sample 10_EM_MG_FD_202245 | JGI IMG/M metagenome (GOLD analysis project Ga0307509, IMG submission 202245) | Populus trichocarpa ectomycorrhiza microbial communities from riparian zone in the Pacific Northwest, United States - 10_EM | ecosystem: Host-associated > Plants > Roots > Unclassified | place...
TGGTTGCAGTGGGGGCAGCGTAGTCGCGGAAGAGTTCTAGGTTATTATACCCGTATTAGCAGATAGTTCAAAAAGGGGGGAATTCAAAGGGTATTCTTACGGCGATAGGCCATTGTGGTAGTACTGTACGTGGTTGGTGGGGGGTTGGTGGGGACTGGGAGGTTAGAGGTGTGGGAAGAACTTCCGCAGAAGCGAGCGATTCCCGACGTATACTCGAGTAGGGGTAGCACACATTACATGTGACCGGTACTAGAATATACACAGCCCTGCATAGATTGTGTCACTATTTGCACACTAGGGCTAAAATATAGGGTAGGTATATTCGGAAACTTCATATATACATAGCTGGTCCTCCTCCTCAATCGAACGGAACATAAGTCTACTCGAGTATGATATATATGAAATAATAAAACTATTTCAATTATTCTATCCCCTGCCACATCAATTCATCTCTGCTTCATGCATAGCCCCATTTGCCTACGTACTCGGACCTCGGTAGTGATAATAAAGGAAAGACATGACTATGCTGCCGGGAATCCCACCACACAAAATCCGCTAATAGATATGCATCCAGGTTTCCACTTGTTTTATTAGGTATCTGTGCCATTTCACAGGAATCAACAATGTCCCGGAGAAGAGAAAAGCTAAGAAAAATGGCTGGTGGACAGTCATTGAGAGATGTTTATAGTGCAACAATCGAGTGGATAAAGGGCTAGCATGAGGAAAAATTGAGACTTCGGACTACGGCATTGATGTGGATCTGTGAGAGGATGAGCTCTGCCACGCCCTAGCGGCGGAGCCAGGTTCTATGGATTTCGACATTGCCAAAATCTCTTCGATGTTGATATCTCTGAGCTGCACTCAAGGACTTATAGCGATGGATCAGGAGCCATCAACTGTGCGATTGATCCACTTTTACCATCCAAGAGTATCTTTCCTCCGGTCCCGCTATATTTAGTAAAGCTCACTCGGTAATGGCGGAAATCTGCGTGACCTGTTTGAATTCCCGACAAGGCAAACCCCTTTTAACTGATCTTGCTCTTTAGGAACTAACTGCAAGCTCCTTCATTGTAAGACGCGTACACTTGTCCCAGCCATCAGTGTATTAAAAGTCTTAGGAAGGTCTAGAAGCAGTGGGATTGGGCACACGTTCTCTATGGCTCTGGAGTAACCTACTTTCGTCCTTCTCGGCATGCCGACGACCCATGAGAATGACAAAGGTTCTTCAATAGCCAACCCGGAAGCTGTTCGAAATGCACCCAAGAGCTCAAGTGGCGGAGAGGGGGGCAGTATCGCCTTTCACAGAAAGGATTCGGGACGGGAGAAGAGCAGAGGCTCTCATTTGGCTCACCAGAGATCTGCTGTAGTTAATGGAGACGACAGGGACTGTGCCGTAAACGCACCAAGTCTTCCTCTTCCCAGGCTGCTTGTCGCATGCTCTGACCACGTACAGGACATGGCTCATTCTAAGGAGAGAGACGACTGGAGAAACAGAAGGTCATTGCTTACCACACATGATTCACCGGTAGTCCCAGGGGGGGCCAGGGTTGGGTTGGGTCGTTTGGGCGATGATATCGGGGATATCAAAAATGACACGGGTGTCTTTGGAGATTCTAGGCCCCGAAGCTTCAGTTGTCGATACCCCACTACGGAGTACTCACCCTTTGAAACGGAAAGATGATGTTGCTACCAAAACACCAAACACTACCAGAATAAATAATAAAGCGAGATCCATCAACTTCGAGCCGCCGAAAACTACTTGTCAAGCCAAGCCCAAATCACCCATTTCGGACTCACTCAAGGGGTTTCTAAAGAGGTCCGGTTTAGAGAATTTAAGTTCTTACACTGAGGAAGATGAGTTGTCTCTGATATCAAATGGTAGTGTCCGCCTCCTAGACAGGTCCGCGAGGCTATCCGGGAAAAATCTGGTCATCGGGGTTTTAGCCTTCAAACAAATTAGGGACGGGATTCTCTTCAGTTTAGATACCCTGTCGAGACTCACCAGCCCATGTTCTGGCAGCTGGATCCAGTTCGTTTTCACCGGGTTAACTCGGAAAAAATTAGGCTCGGAGTCAGTCCGAAGAATGAGGTATCCAGCAGTTTTGCTCGAGGGGCCTCCGGAGGGATTTCTATTCCGAGTCAAAGTCCTACAGGGTGGGGCCACGGGGATGTCTCTCAAAATCCGCACTGCCCTTCCTGTCAGATCGGCAGTTCCATGAGTGAATACACTGTCTCCTCTGGTGGAGCTTCCCCCCCCCGCAGGGATTACTCCAAAGGAGCACGGAGGGGGTTATCCATCGAAGAACCAATTGGACCCCAATGATCTTGAGTGTGCTATTCTAAGGGGCCGTCGGGGTGCCTGCTCGGGAAACAGGTACAATGGTCAATTCCCAGCGATCCCAGCGGATGCCGATAGAATATCCCTCTGGAAGAAGGGTGGTGTTTTTAGCGATCGCTCGGGATTTACTACAGCGGTCTCTATAAGGGCCTTAACAAGTATAGATACCCCTGGGACTGCTGAGTCCTTAGATTTGACCACGTTAAAGCATGGGGGACCTTGCTCTGAAAAAAAAAACACCACTTTTTACCCCATCGCGAGAGCCCTCGATCGTGCGAACGATGAATTTTCACGAAGGGAAGAGAGTGAAACGCTACTTGAGCCCGTTGTCAAAAAATCGGTAACAAAAGCCTATATTCCTTGCGAGACCCTGGGTGTTTTTGAAGGAACGAACGATGATACCCCCTTCCGCCAATGACTCAACCCCTTCTATTAGTTCTGATCTGAGCTCTTTGAATTCTTCGCTACCGGATCGACCTGCCTCTATTGGAAGAAAACCGTCAATCTACTAGATTGGACGACGAAGGCTCTCTCGCTGTTTGAAAGACTGGGAATTGTATTCAAGCAAGAAGCAAGTGAATCAAGTGCGATACCAGCAGTACAAAGGAGTGCTCTGCTTGGAAAATTCCCAACCATTTCGGAATAAAAGTTCCCCCAAAACCAGAAAGCCTCTCGGGTCTCCCGGTGGCTCGCGAACGCATTGCCTCGTCTAGAGATGTACGTGTATTTCCTCTTTCACGCCTCCATCAACAAAGCATCTTGCAGGAAGCCATGAGCTACCAATGGTGTAACAATCGTGGCCCCAAATCTAGAACTGTTCCTATGGGGAAAGTCGATCACCTTCGTTTGCTGCCGGATATAATGCAGGGATGCTCTCTCATCCAGGTTATTTCTATTGATATGCCTAACGTGGTTCCCGTCTCCAACAAACTAGTTTCAAATCAGAAGTTTCCGAACCTTAGGGAGGTCCGGATGAAGATGGGGGCCAGATAATTGCAACAGGAGAGAGGGTCTGGGAGAATATTATCTGGAATACACCTAAGTTAAGGAAGCTTGTGATTGCGCAAAATCATGACCTTTCTCTGAGGAATGCCCCCACAGTCATCAGGATCCCTGAGAACATATTCCACAGTGAAAAAAAGTGTACTTTAAAATTAACCCAGACTCATCTCACTAGGTCCTACGAGATTACAAATATCCTCCTCCTACTCTGTAGGAAACCTTGTAGCCTAAATGATTTACTCATCATGGGTGTTCATGTCTTACTAATTTGCGTCCTAGTATCACTATGGCTAATGTTTTTTTCTAGGCATTTCGCAGATGTTGGGAAAAATGCCCAACCAGCTGACTCTCCTCTCATTCTCCATTTGGATCAACCACTACGGAAAAGTATCGAAGAGAGAGTAAGAAACTGGGGTAGATCTCTGCCATACCCTTAGCAAATACGGCCGAAGTCTACAGTATATGGACGTCGAGATCTTTCTTGCATGTCGCCATTTGTGGCAAGCAGTGTTCCCAACGGGCCAGGTAGGCCAGGCTTCGGTAAAGCCGGGCCTGGCCTATCATAATTCCCGGTGATCTAGCCTAGCCCGAGCCTGCAGGCCTGGCTAAGCCTTGGCCGGGCCGGGCCGGGCCCGCCTATAGGCCATATAGGCTGTTTCCTGGTCTATATATAGCATTGGCGGACCGACTCATAGCTTAGTCATGCTATTTCAATAGCAAATATTCACGGTAAATATTTTCCAAATACTCAATAAGATTAAAAATAAAGGAACAATTTCTCTTTATTAAGAAAAAGTACTACAAAAAGGTTCCACAAAACAACATTAAAAATGCAGCAATTTCGCTTCGCCAGCTTGGGGATTGAATTTAATTCCACAGAAGGTAAATAGGAAGGAATGATGATAGGATAGGACTGTGCTAGTGGCTCTGGAGGTGAATCTTTAAGATTTTATTGAGTTAGTTGGTATCACTCGTTTTATGATCGATTAAGAAAGTAATACGCGTGGCCAAAAGGTAAAGAGAGAAAAATATCAAAGGGGAGAAACTTGAAAGAAGCGAGAGGATTGGGATACCCTTAAAGCGATCTGTTCTTAACACTAATTACCGAGCCTATAGGCGCCTATCAGGCCTGATAGGTTTCGTAGGCCGATCGAATTCGGCCTAGATCAGCCTAAGCCATGTTCCGGAGTGGCCTGCCTTGGCCCGGCCTACAGCCTATAGGCCGGCCAACCAGCGGCCTGGCCCGTTGGGAACACTGGTGGCAAGAAGGATTCCCCGAATTACAGCTGTGCCGTATTAAGCCTTCCCACTACTGCGACTGCTTAGAGCAGAAGAATATCGGTTCGTCTAACGTCTTTAAGAACGTCCTCGAGGAAGGTCGCAGTGCGGGCAAGTTCCCAGCACTAACTGAATGGATGGATAGTTTGAAGGTAATATTTTCTTCTCTCATATTGCACCGGATGTGTTTTCTAACACATATTCTCGATCAACAGGAAAATCCAATTGCTGTGCTTGCCGTGCTTTTTATTTACTTACAGGCGGCTAGGGGGAAAGGTGGGGGGGGAGAAAGGGATAGCGCTGAAAAAAATTAAAAGAGGGAACTCTAAGGAGGGTGTCCTACCCATCACATGAACCACTACTCGTATTCCAGGGGGGGTGGGTATCTAGGCCGTCATAAAATGTGCAATTCCTATCATTATGACAAGCGAAAAACAGGCACGGTACAACGCGAGGAGGCCAAACAAGAACAGTGGGAGTGCAGAAAAAGTAGCACATTGGTAAAAAAAACCGAATATTTTGAAACTCCAAGGAAAAAACAAAAAAAGGTGTAAAATGGAAAAAATGGATATAGCATTTGCAGACTCTGGGAGATTCAAAGGGGACGGGAAAGGTACCGAAAACGGGTCTATGGGATAGGTGGAAGGGATTCAACAGGAGAAGGAGAAACAAATCTAGTGGAATGTACAAGCATGTTCCATGAATAAAGATACAAAATCATAGATACTCTCTGAAAATTGTCACAAGAAAGAAGATAGATAAGAATAAAAACCTCCACAAGAAATAGTGAGTCAGCAACCTAGCGAAATTGAAATATATCACAGATCCTTCGCTTTCACATTAGCTCAAATGACTTAACTGCCCATCAATCCTCCAATATTTTGGTTAGCTATAGAGCTCACTTCACAAGGGGAGAAACCCACTCACTCTACCTAACAAATCTAGCTTTCATTCTCTCTAGCGGTGAAATATTGTTGTTGGGGGAAGGGGCTCGCATAAGGCGCTACCCAGGGCCAACATACTGAAAGGTAGCAGGATCGTACCCAATGGGCATGTCACTATCCCTACTCACGTCCAAAAAGGTAGGAGCCGGAGGGACAGGAGGATACACGCTAGAGAAGTGAGGCGGGGGAAAGGACCCAGAGTAACAGTCGTAGTGGCTCTGCCCAGGCTCTGTCTGCTGAGGAGGATACCCGTCAGGCAAGAATGGTTGTGCGTTGGGAGCCTCATTGAAACCGGGGTTGGTAAGGTTCTCCATCTTTAAGGAGCGGACTTTAGAAGGGGAGAAACAGGCTCTGAGATGATTGAAGGGTGTCCAGTAGACATCAATTGTTGTTTAACAATTCCCGAACTCCCATGCTCCTCATTGGCGACAGAGAATCCCTGATTTGAAAAGTTGTAGCCTTGACCTGGGATATGATATTGTGGGACAAAGGGCGTGTATGGGGCGGACGTATACCCAGCAGGGGGGTTGAGTGTATAGGAGTGCGGCTCCACCGGGAAATTTCCAGGATAGCGAGAAGTGATTACATTTGAACCATACTATTGCTTCTGGTCAGTTCTGCGGGTCTACCGTGATTGGGTGGGCTTACATGATTGTGGTAATTTATGACATGAAACTGCGGCGTAAGAGGGATCATAGGATTTGGAGCGGAGAAACGACGTTCTGAATCCATCTTATCCATACGGATGTTGTTAAAATATTGTTGAACCGGAGCGACAGGAAGGGACTGAAACTGATATTGTTGGACCGGTAGATATTGGGGAGTTGTGTTGGGAACCCCTCGCTCTGTAACATTCTGAGCGGTAAGACTGGTTTCCCGTTGACTGCGATGCCCAGCAGGTATCCCGTCAGCTTGTGGTCTCTTGTAGATTTCTCTCTTCTGGACATGGAGTTTTTACCCATGAATTCTGATCCATTCTGATCTCTGTTAGCCAGAGGGAAGACTGATCCCCAGGTCCCGGGTAAGTGAGCTTACCTCATCCACTAGGGCGAGATTTGTAATTTCTTCCGTCTCATATCGTATGAATACGAACGCATTGAAACCAAGACCTAATCCCGTTAGTTACGAACCTTCAATGCTTTTCAGACCCTACCCTGCTTACTGTGCCTTTTGACCATATTACAATCTATGATCTTCCCATGTGCCGAAAAACGTGCCTTGAGCTCGCTCTCCGTTATCTGGGGGTTAAGCTTTCTGACAAATATTGAGACGGTGTCAAACCTCAATGAGCCAGTCACAACATGGTGCCATGCTCATTTCCTGAGTAAAAAAATTACTCGTCCAATCCGAGATCCAATGGCTATTGAGACGCAAAGGCTAGAATTGAAAACGTTGAAAACGAGTGTCAGGCCCCAATAATGAACATGGAAAAGCACACGTCGCTCATACCTTAAAACTATCAACCGCATCTCGTCGGAACTGGAATCTGATATAACACTGATTGCCGGATGTCTGACCAAATAACGGTGTGGTTGAGGAGCCGCTAGAAAATTCGATAAACTCTAACGGGCCAAATCCATGAAACATGTCGACCACCTCGTGGCGGTGGAAGAGACTGTTATCGCTTTTTCTCAGTACGAGGGTTCTGTTGACCTTTGCGGGTTCGCAGCGTATCGGTCGGCCAGATGAGTGAATAGTTCTTGCCCTCCCTTCCCTAATGGCTCCTCCGGCGGCTTCATCGGTCTAAGTTCGGGTCAGTTTGAGCCAGCTAGATACCGAAAGGTATTATAATACCTCAAATTGGCAGAAACTATAAGGGCTTCCCCTACTGTCCCGACGGATTTTAACGTGAGGTCTACCGTACTTCGAAAAATGGGCTTGGAGAATTCTCATCAGTTCCTCATCTGTCTGACCAGCAGCGACACTACTATATAGTTAGAAAAGGAAGAATAATAAATCCAGTTAAAGTACCACTTACTTTGCCACAAAGCCACATGCTGAGGGTGATCCGCGAGCAGCCAGATCCTCGGGCCCTATATCCATTCCGGCTTCCAAAGATTCAAAGTCCATATTCGCCTTGGCCATTTGAAGGTTGTCCTCGGCTAACATAGGGTTGTCTTCATGGGGAACGAAGAACTGTGTGTCCCCATCAGACTCTGAATCCTTAATCTTAAACTCCCGTGATTGATTGAAAAAAAGTCCCGGAATTGTTTTATTACTCTCTCGGCCTAGGGCAAGAGGCATAGGGTCTAGAAAGGACGGCAAGACACCATCTCCATCTTCAAGGATCGACATTGTCTTCCCACGGCGCCTCAAGTTGATGGTGTCTGTCTCACCACTTATTAGCCAGTGCTGCGAAAATTGAAACAATCACCCTTTAGCCAACCACCTCCACCCTGGGACCCCCAATCTAGAACAAATCCCCAACAGCAGATGGCATAAAGAGAAGCAATGAAAGTGGAATATGTCCATGCTCCCTTAAGGGTATTTTTAGGGGGCAATATTCCTCGTTTTCTAGGGTCATAAAAAGTCGTGGGCTCAAAGCCTAACCGCAGAAGATGGAATGAAGGAGCGCTGTGACTTCCCCAGCAGTACTATAGAAAGGGGAGAGTGTAGGGGAAAAGAAAAAATATATAGGATATAGGCGATCCAATCATGTCCTAAGGATCACAAATGACAAAGAACAAATGAAAACACCGGACACCGAGCCTCACAATTTTCGAGGGAAGAACTAAATCCCTCGTGTCCGAAACAAAAATGAGAACTATTTGAAACTCACCCCTTGGTGGTCCCGCATTTTTGGGAGTGGGTGGCTGGTCAACCTGATCTTCGCTACTAGACTCATGTGTATTTTCTCCTATGTTAGCAGATAGAGAGCGAGGGGAATGCTTGATCTGCCTCCTCTGAGGGGTAACCGGGAGTGAAGAATTCCATGACATTTTCCTTTGTAGTGATGAAAGTTGGCTAGAAGTATAAGAGAGAAAAAGGTGTATCAGAAGAAGGAAGAGTACAGAAGGGAAAGTGAACGGAAGATGAAAAATGGAAACTAGAGGCTAGAGGGGCGGATCTTGTGATGCAAGGGGCCGAATGAATTGCTAGAAGATTATTTCGAGTCGAAGGAGGCTCACAGGTAAATTAAGTAGTTGGCGAACAAAAGCCTCTGATGAACCTTTTCAGAATCCAAGGATTGTTCTAGAAAGAGTGACTTTGAACCTTATTGTCAAGGGTGACCAATAGTCCCTAGCACGGTCCCGGCAATCACTGAGCCCCCCCCCCGCGGACGGTTCGGAACACTGAGAAAGGCGAACCGAACAAAGGCTCGAAATAACTCTCCCTCTAAACCCATTGATTACAGAAAAGGCTCCGGCTATCAAACTACATACATCCAGCGAAATACCCATTTCCTCAACCCTCTTCCGATACTCCTCCATCCGCTCCTCAACACTAACCCCATTCCACCTCTCTTCTCCATTAGCCATTTCCAGTTTCGGCATCCCAACCTGCCCAATGGCAAACTATCATAGCAGCCACGGTACCCATCGCTGCAGCAAGTATGAACTTTTCTGACGCATTTCTAGCTATTGAGATAGACATCCCGCTGATGAAAGCGTTACCTTCACCGGTAGGGTCTACAACCTTTGGATTATTGCCCCCGACCTTGGTAGGTGGATAATAGGCTGGCAACCAGATAGGCGCATGATTTCTACAACGAACAAACTAAAAAGACACCCTAGCTTCCCCGCGCGGACGACGATGGCGCCATTCCCCCGTTTTCCAACTCTTGTTTCTACAATCTTTCTACTAGGGATTCGATAGTATCAGGATCACTCTTGTCGAGGGGATCTTCAACCCCGTAGTACCGGTACCCTGCCAGCTCGTCATTATTGGGTGAGGCGATATGGACCATTTCGAGAGTTTTGTACCTAATCGGATATCACCGTCATCAGTAAAAACCTTCTTTACTGCTTCTCACTGACTGAAGGCAGGGGTAATATACATTTCCATCATAAGCGCAGGATCACATGAGCCGGGCACAGGCTCCCAAATCACCAAAGGCATGGGATGTAAGAGCCTACCCTCCAACGTTTTGTACAACCCAGAACACACATGGCCCACGCGGGCAGGAGTACAAATGAGATGAAACGCTTGTGCTGTGAATAGTCCTTCCTCGACGAGATCATTGACTTCCAGGCGCTTCTTGGGTGTGAGATATTTGAATTCTGTATAATCACCAGGCCCACATTTATTACACCCGTGGGTGGTCCTCCTCCTTTGATCCTTGAGCAATGTCAGTTCAATTCCCAACTCGATGGGGCCTTTGACGGATCTCTTGGGGGAAGTCATTCCCTGCATGAACTATCCACCCAATCGCTTTTGCCCGAGGACCAGGGTTGAAGAGACGACCACCGATGACGCCTATAATTCATGAATATTTATCTTATGAGAACCTAAGCGGCTCAAATAATAATAATAGAGATATCATACAATTATGAAAACCCAGTGTCTAGCGACCATCAGAACTAGGGAAAGGGCAACAAACCATAAGTCCCAGCACCTCCGATGATGTTATCAACCATATCTTCTTTACCTTCTCTGAAATCAATCTCGTCTACAGGATATCAGAATTGTAAGCATCGAATTTCAATTTTGGATCAACAAATAAAGCACACCAAGTATAAACATCCCCAACGTGGTAAAATCAATATTTTTAATAGGCATAGTCGACTGTGAGATAGAGTCTCGGGCATCCATTGATCCTGAAGTCGGGGTTGGGCTATGGCTGAATTGGGATGAGGTTGGGTGAACCAATACTAATCCAGTAATATCTAGGTTGCGTTTCACAAATACTCATGGACTTTTGTCCTCCGGGTGCATCATCATCGGATTTCTTCTAGAAAAAAAAAAGATTCTATATAAGTGGCGGACCTCATGACCCAAAACAGCCACCGCACGAGGCCCCCGAGCGAAAAACGAACAAACAACCCGCAGCAACAAACCCAAGCCATTTCTCAGATGCCCTCGCCCCCGCCCCCCTCGCCTCTGCTCAAGTCACTATTAGTCATTCAAACATACAATTGATCTATCATCACGTACCCTTGATCCAGGCCTCTCCACCCCCTCCTTCTCACGCAAGCTCCAAACGCTTCGAGTCTTGCATGAGCGACTTTCCTTTCTTTAGGATCGTCAATGAACGCCAGGGGGGTGCCCAACGAAAGAACTTGAACCTTATTAATATCTTTGCTTAGGGATTCCCCATCTGCCTTAATTTTTGCACAAAGGGCTTTGGAGGTTTCCTCGAGTGCTTGATCAATCTTTTTGCCGCTGATTTCTCTATTCTTTACATTAGTCTCTTTATCAATCACTTTTGATAAGACTGTCAAGGATCCCATACCCCCTAACTACGTCGGTGATAATCATGGCGGCAGCACAAACGATGGTTGTAGTGGGGGTAGCGTAGTCGCGGAAGACTTCTAGGTTATTATACCCGTATTAGCAGATAGTTCAAAAAGGGGGGAATTCAAAGGGTATTCTTACGGCGATAGGCCATTGTGGTAGTACTGTACGTGGTTGGTGGGGGGTTGGTGGGAACTGGGAGGTTAGAGGTGTGGGAAGAACTTCCGCAGAAGCGAGCGATTCCCGACTTATAGGGGTAGCACACATCACATGTGACCGGTACTAGCATATGCACAGCCCTGCATAGATTGTGTCACTATTTGCACACTAGGGCTAAAATATAGGGTAGGTATATTTGGAAACTTCATTATATACATAGGCCGTCCTCCTCCTAAAACTAACGAAACATAAGTCTAAAGTACTGGAGAATGATATATAAGAATAATAAAACTATTTCAATTATTCTATCACCTGCCACATCTATCGATCTCTGCTTTATGCATACCCCCATTTGCATACGTACTTGGACCTCGGTAGTGATAATAAAGGAAAGACATGACATGCTGCTGGGAATCCCACCACACACAAGATCCGCTAATAGATATGTATCTAGGTTTCCACTTGTTTTCTTAGGTATTGATGGAATTTCACAGGAATCAACAATGCCCCGGAGAGGTGAAAAGCTAAGAAAAATGGCTGGTGGACTGGAGTTGGGAGATGTTTATGGTGCAACAATCGAGTGGATAAAGGGCTAGCATGGGGAAAAATCGAGACTTCGGATTACGGCGTTGATGTGGATCAGTCATGCGCAGTGGCCTCTGTGAGAGGATAAGCTCTGCCACGCCCTAGCAGAGGAGCGAGGAACCGGGCAAAGATGGTTTTCACGTCACTCATTTTCTCGCCCGCCTCCCAATCTGTTTCGAGGTATGAGGCGTACCAACACTGGGCCCGCCAAGAACATAGGCTATGGAAAATGTTCGGAGACTACATGATCCCCGGCCAGAAGATGTGGTAGTGTGGCTGAAGGCCCACACCCTGACCTTGGCTGTGTTTACACGAGATTTTGGAGGGTTAAGAGGCTTTCAAAGCCCGGGTCGGTTTATAGCCCATGGAGAATATTCTAGGATGATCTTCCGACTCAATTCGGTGTTTAAAAATTGGGCTGTATCAAGGACGCACCATGTGGTCCAATAAGAATGGATGGAATTCCAGAAAGAATAGGATAGGGAGCTGGTGTGTGGAGCTTTAAAGTGTGTTTGTATATTCATGGCATAACCTAGTAGCTGTAGATAATGCCTGGCTGGGCGAAATTCCTTCTCCTTTTTTTCCCCACTCTATCGCTTCGGTTTGCGGGTGGCTAGTATGGATGGAAGAGCCGGAACCCGTCTTATACTGGTTGCTTTACCCAGTCAAAGTTATTAAGCTATAGTAAACACATAGGATCCAAATTTTTGTGGCTATCCTGAGGCCTTCTGTGGCTTCATTTCCCATTAGTGTCTCACCACCCGAAGTCAGTTGTAGGGATTTACCAACCATAAAGTCAGCTGCTGTGACCTCTTTGCTTGGTTCACGAGAATAACACCGCTGCGCTACCGGGAGAGCCGGGTTTTGCCTGACCTTGCAAGGTGGAGGAGGAAGCGAGAGTGAATTTCTAGCATTCCATGGTAAACCATTTTTCTACCCTGGTCAGGGCGGCCTGTGAATGATTGATATCAGTGGGTTACTATTCCTGGTAACAAATCAGTACAAGCATAATACCTTTGCCTATAGCTATGCTAATGTGGCTGACCAAAAGGAGTTAGGAACCTTTTGGTACAATCATGGAACACTCAAATACACAACCCTCTCAAATAGACATTCGCTCCTGATTGCGCTCCTGATTGGCTGAATCTTAGTAACCCAATGCTGCAAGCCAATCCGTGAGGAGTCTTTATTTTGGGGGGTTGTGTATTTGGGTGTTCCGCGATGGTAGTCAAATAATTGCCTTTTCCCCATTAGGTAGTGGGGATTTGGCATGCAGGCGCTGGGGCGGATGCTGTGAGGCTGGGGTCTCTCGTTATACTCCATCCACGACTATCATTTACGCAGCGGCCCTTGGCACTTTCTAAAGAGGGTAAGCAGCATTGTATTATAGGCAAATGAGAATGTCTAGGCAGGCCGCTTCCAACTATTCTTTTCGGACCTCCCTACATTTATCCCTTAAACCGTTGTCAAGCACTCGCACTAAGTGCGGATACACCTGGTTGTGGAAGCGGTGGGTGAAGTAACTGAAGAGAGCAAAGTTAGGAATAATTATGACAACTATCATGTAAACTGGCGGCGGGGGTGATGTCGGTTCCGGGGTGATGTCGGGAACACAGATACACTGGGGGAGTATGCTTCAGTACAAGCAAAGATACAACACTTCCTGGTACTTTTTCTCCTACTATTACGCTCATTTGGCCTACTCAGAACGACGTCAAACATCAATTCTAGTTTCTACATCTACTGTGTACACTTCCCGACATCACCCCGGAACCGACATCACCCCCGCCGCGAGTTTAAGTATTATCATGAACGTAAAGGGTGCTAAGGTGATTCAGCACCTTTTAAACACTACTCTATTTGGGTAATTGTGATGTGAAAAACTCTGTGTTTCAGATGAGGTGTAGGGCTCAGAATAGTGCTAAATGAGTACTGCTCAGCATGGCCATGATGGGAAGCAGGTTGTCAACGTAGATTTGCTCCCAACTATGATACAAGTATGAGTACTTTAAATTTATCTGGGGGTCTTGTCTATTATTACGTTTCCTGTGTCAAGAGTCCTCTTAGTGCGATGCTAAAAGTGAGTTAAATTCCGTACAGCTGAAGGGATCTACTCCCATCTGACTAGCATTTTGACTGTCCCACGGTGCCAATTGTAAAACCCGTGTCTTAGTGGTGGATAACGTCATTTACCTAGAAGCAGCTCAGCACAGGGATGCGGCTCACCATGTCAACCACAGGAAAATCAAATGTATATTAGTTTATCTATATAAATAGTATTAATGTTGAAGAGCACCGGCGATCACCCCATACCAACGTATTTGTGTTTCTACCTCTTTCGCATTTTATTGCCTGTTAGTTATTAGTTTCCTTTGTCACTTATTATCAATCAAGAAGGGGAGCCGGGGTACCTTGATGGTATACTATTGGACGATTCGCATACATTGCCGGTAAAGGCCGGACAGGGAACCGCAGACAAAAACAGGAGATGAAGGCGGTGGAGCAACCAGGCAGGAAACCGGTGGATAGGCAAGAATGGCAGACGGAAGAGAGACGGAACTTGTATTTGCCGTGGGCATCCCCGGACGAATTTCCGGGAGTCAAGATGGTGGAAAGATGTCTTTCCCTTATGTATATAAGTTCTATATTCCACCATAGTTAGAAAGTAAGCAAGATAGCCACCCCTCCTATCAATATACTTACGCTTCCCTCTTGACTTCTTCGTCCTTCTTCACTTGACTTCTTCGTCCTTCTTCATCTAGCCAGCGCATTCTTCTCCCTTTCCGATCTCATAACAATAGGTTATGAGCCCGGTCAGCGCAGCCTAGACCAATTCCTTTCCAACCACCAGACTGCTTCAGACTTCAGCCCATCAAATCAATCTAGAGTATACGGAATCAATCAATCTGGAAAGACAAAACACGATGTGCTCCTCTTCCACCACTGAATCCAATCATGCCAACACCTCGGGTACAACATCGCTTACTCAATCAATTGAGAAGCTTGATCGGTCTATCTCTGCCAGTGAGAGTAACTACCAAGGATGGAGGGTCAGAGTTATCCGTATTCTCCAGGAGCAAGGGTTACTCACAGCGATTGAACAAGACCTGGATCAGAGTGACAGCAAAGCCCTGTCCCGCGATAATGCCGTATTCACTATTCTCACCCTAAATGTTAAAGACTCACAAATAACACATATACGGAAGTGTAGTACCAGAAAGGAAGCTTGGGATGCTCTACCTAGAGTTCACTAAGGGATTGGGGCCACGGGGGGGCATGGTGCTCATGCAAAGGTTCTGGGGACTTAGGTTATTGGAGGGCGAGGATATGGCGGAACACCTGAACAAGCTTTGGGAGTAAGCCAACCAGGTTGAGAGTCTCTCAGGAATTGGAAAAGGAATCGACCAGAATGAGCTAGTTACCTTACTGAGCTTGAGTCTTCCAGATTCGTACGAGCCAATTATTATGGCTCTTCAATATCGGGCTAATGAGCTCACGTTTGATATCTTCGCTGGTCGTCTACTACAAGAGTCAGCTAGGAGGCAGGTCGCCCAAGTTAGGCAACCGGACCAGGGACAGGGTGCTTCCTCCGGCACCGCCTTTACAGTTAGCTCTCCCATGCGAGGAAGGAATATAGGTGGTTGGTGTGGACTTTGAAGAGGCGGAACCCGAACACCAAATACATTTGGTATGGGCAGAGTAGAGGTATCTGGTACCCATGCCAAGGTGGGAGGTACATCTAAAGCAAAAGGGAAAGGCTTTTACTGTCAGAAAGATTGTCATTGGAAACGTGACTGTTTTAAGAGAAAGGAAGACGATTGTAAGGAAGCATTACCTATGATAGGCAGAGACCAAGGTAGTCTGGCCTTTACTGTAGCTGACAGTGGGTTGCACGCATGAGAGCTCGGAGACTGGATCATGGAATCAGGAGCTGGTTAGCATTTATGTGGCAGTTGGAAAGCATTTATAGAGGGCACTTACCAGGAGATTATACGGAGAGGAATCAACATCAGCAAAAAAACGATTTACGTCCGGCGGATGCAACCCGCGTCCAGACGGATTGCGTCCGCCCTATGCGTCCCGTGCGCCCTGACCGTCCGCCGGATGTTCTTTCTCATCCCATGCGCCTGGTGCCTCCCAATGCCCTTATCCCCCCTCCCATGCACCCAGCGCGCTTGTTGCGGCCGCCCTCCGTCCCGACACCCCCCTCATCCTTCCCCTCTTCTACTGCTCTCGT
>Ga0307509_10006364_pt1 | contig 15934 bp, 15 predicted proteins | sample 10_EM_MG_FD_202245 | JGI IMG/M metagenome (GOLD analysis project Ga0307509, IMG submission 202245) | Populus trichocarpa ectomycorrhiza microbial communities from riparian zone in the Pacific Northwest, United States - 10_EM | ecosystem: Host-associated > Plants > Roots > Unclassified | place...
GCTTTATCCTAGGTTTACCAGCTATTTGTATTAAGTATACGAGACCATACCACCTCTGGTTACCTCTTGGTATACCATTTGGGCTAAGGTGATAGTGATTGTAGCTACCTATCGTAGGGTCGTTACAATGAGAGAGAAGACGACGTCTCACGCCTGGAAAGAGTACAGGACGAGAGAGATGTTGCCCAAGCCACTACAGAATTGGAAGGCATGTAGCGAGAGCAAATGATCAAAGGCTACAGGCAGGACCCTGTGTGGAAGCTGGTGAACGACTCTACAGCTACAGCAAGAGGAGGCAAAGCCCAACATTACAGTATTGGTAACGGCCTACTCTACGCTACTACCAGAGGAGGAGAGAAATGTCTTTACATACCCAAAGGATATGCGACAAATGGTGAGACTCTGAGAGAGTTGGCTATCAGCGAGATACACAACAAGGGTCACCACAGTGCTCAGAGAAACCTTCGATACGCTACAGAATACCTATTTTGGCCCGAGATGAGGAAAGACTTCCGAGATTTCGTCGCACAATGCGAACAGTGCCAGATCAGTAAAGAACGAAGCACACTCCCTTCAGGGGATGCACTGATGCTGCCTCTCCCCTCGGAGATTTTTACCTCTTATGCTATCGACTTCATGGGACCCTTCACCAAGGCTAAAACCTACGACACAGTGCTAGTCGTGGTCGATAGAGTGGTAGGATATTGCTGGTTGATTCCTACAACTATGAAAGCTACAGCAATCACTACCATGGAACTACTACAGAACTACGTCTTTACACCCCATGGTGTACCTACCTCGATTGTCAGCGACGCTGACCCACGATTCACCTCTCGGTTTTGGAGGCAGACTCTGAAGACTATTGGCATTGAACACATCATGGCTGCTCCAGGACACCATCAGACGAACGGCTAGGCAGAACGCAAGATCAGGGAATTAAAGACAGCCCGGAGGACCGTTATCAACAGACGACAAACCAACTGGCTTATATCCCTACCGCAGCTAGCGTCATACACCAATGCTGGCTACTCGGAAACTATCGACATGTCATCATACAAAGCAGTGTATGGAAGAAACTATCCCCTACTTAGCACCTATCAGACCGCAGCGACCTCGGTGCCTGCTGCAGATGAGTACTTCAACAGGCACAACGAGCATCGAAACTCAGCCTATCAAGCTCTCAAGCTTGCCAGGATTCGGTCTACGAGGACCGCAACTAAGAGAAGAACACTACACCCTCCCGTATCCGTTGAAGGTCAAGTGCTTGTCTTTGGAGACATGTTCTCTACAGAATCAGCGCGATCAAAGAAGCTAGAACCACGCTGGCGTGGACCATTCACGGTGTTGGGTTATGACGATATTATGCAGAATTACACAGTCAAGATGGATGCCAGGATGTACTGTCGAAAAGAAGCAGTATTCCACTGCTCGGTTGTCAAACCCTACAGAGAGAACGATGATGACCAATTCCCAGGACGAGCCAATATCAAACCAGCACCAATCCTGATCAACGAGAAACCTGAATGGGAAGTTGAGGCCATCCTGGATTACAGAGAACACTATGGACGAGGCCAGTTCCTAGTTAAGTGGAAAGATTACCCGGCGAGCGAGAACAGCTGGGAACCCATCGAAGGATTGGAACATGCTGAGGAAATGGTACAGGCATGGTGGACGGATAACATGATTGGCGAGGAATTCCCAGTCTACTCAGGTAGAATTACCATCGGATTTTCACCTACTGAGGCAGGCCTCACCAAATACGTTGACAAAGGGCCTGTTGACAAAGGGTTTTGGGGCCCCTACTTGGAAACTGACTACGATAGCAGCAGTTCAGATTGAAGATGGATTGTGTTTTAAGCAAATAGGTTGTTATTTTGTTTTCGGGGTGTAACCGGTACAGGTTACAAGTTTAGGTATGGATTTGTTTTATGTATTTGTTTCAGGATACGAGTTCAGGAGACTTGTATGCCTTGTTAGTTTGTTTTATGTTTTGTTTTAGGATACCAGCTCAGGAGACTCGTAAGCCTTGTTATTGGATACTTGTATTGTTTTAGGATACTAACTCCGGAAGTTCGTAAGCGTTGCTTATTGTTGGATTGTTTATGGGTTAGGTATCATTTGATGCCTTAGGATTTGGATACGATTGATGCGAGATGGATTAACCCAAGTGTATTTAAAGACCTGTATCTCTCCGGACTTAGAGAGATCAGACTTCGACAGACAGAGTTTTCAATATACTTGGTTGAACAGTTATCTTCTATTCCGTTCGATTCGAGAATCTTTGAGCTTCATACAGGCCTAAAGCACTTGGCCTTCTCTTAGTAGTTTCCATAAAAGTAATAGAGTCTATTCAATTACTTGTTGGCGTCTCCGGTACTTGATCTCGTTTATACCACCGGTTTGGTTAGAGTCAATACCGATATCCCTTTGCAAGACCACTACCCCATGGAAAGCGGTCACATAGAGGGTATACCTCAGACAAGCCCTGAGCAGGACAGGGTCCTCACACAAGGTCTGAGTAGTTGAGAATGTCAAAGGCTTAAATCTGATATCTGCTTAAGTTTAATTGTTTGGCATTCTATTTCAATAACCAACTTTCCTCGAGAGAACTTATTGAGTGAAGATTTCAGCTTAATGATATTAAGTTTTACTGTTTGACTTCTTTTTAATTATTTACCTCATCTTTATTCTCTACTTTGAGTGTTTGGTGCTGTCGCAACCTTAGAGTTCAACTCTCTATTGGGTGTCCCCGTTACATGTGAGAACTATGAGTCAACTGACTGCATAGCGTGAAACATAAATATACCTATGACTAATTACAATCTGTTATTTGAGATCTGCCATGCTTTGTCATGATTTGTGCTAATATAATACGCATAATTGATTAGTATCAGAAGATACAGAATAGGAATCTGAACAGCTCTCATCAACCTCCATTTGACTAGTATTAAGGCCATTCTTGCTATTGATATTAGACCAAGATTTTGAATTTATTATTCCAATGAATTGTAATAGAGGTAAATCGATAGTAGCATATGATATATCTAAACTTATTCCAAAAGCTAATATAATGCAACTTTTCCAATATCCAAAAACATACATCATATTTCATGATTCTCAACCTAGCCCACAGTTGGACGTATTCAATGCAAATTTATACGAGTAAATACAATCAAAATATATCATGATATTTTTGTACGTGCCGAACACACCCCTATATAAAACCTTTAATATCCCAAAATTTATCCTATAAAATTGACGTGCCGAACAGAGCCTAAATATAAAAATAAAAATAAAAATAAAAACTCACTCCGCAAATTCTGCCCCACCTCCCCATCCCCATGATGAACAAGGAAGGAAAATATTCCGTAAATCAAACAAATGAATCCACCACTAGTGACGATAGCATCTCTACTCCCTCCTTCGTGCAAGAATTAACCGCCCATATCTTCGTCACTCCTCTTGTTCCCCTCCTCCAACCTCAACCCCAACTCCTTCACCTCCGCTCTCGGTACTTCCATCCAGCCTTCATTCTTCTCAAACTCTTCAGCCCACTTCTTCGCAACCCCTTTAGATCTTCTAATCTTCTCCTCACCCTCACACTATGCCCTTTCCCTGCTCTCAAGTACCTCGTGGAGCCAGTGTTCCCAACGGTCAAGTCCGTCCGTCTTTGGGTGGGGACTGGACGGACTACGGCTCATAGTCCGTCTTTTTTTTGTGGGGCTAGGACGGATTATAGGGGACTATAGTCCTAGAATTTGGACCTCCTCTACTAGCTAAGTTATGATCATACACCTCCGAACCAATTCTTTTCACTTCATGAGACATCACCCGTGCGGTCGCCGGGCGTCCCCGGCAGTCCCCCGCCGTCCCTCACTATTCCCGGTCGTCTTCAGCCGTCCCCTGCCGTCCCTTGCCGTTCCCCGCCGTCCACCCCCCTGTCCTAAGCTAACATGTCTCACACTGTAGGGCCCGCCGTCCTGCCCTTAGGACACGCGGGACGGACAATAGATAGCTGTCTCGTCCCGTCCGGGGCTCTTGGAAATCCCCACGTGGCGCCGCCGGACCCACGGACGGTTTGGAACACTGCATACAGCATAGCCACTTTATCGCGGCCAGCCTGAGGTGGTATCTCTGCGTCGTTGATTCGAGACGGGGGTTCTTCAAACACAGCGGTTTGGCGTTGAGACTTAACTCGACCTTCGAGGTCGCGGTGCTTATGCTGAGTTCGCCCTTCTCTAAGGCCAATTGTCTGATGCGCGTTTCCGCCTCTATTAGTTATTGTTTTAGTGGCTCGAGCGCTTCAGGAAGCTTCTTCGCTTTCCCTTCTGCTTCTGTGACGGTACAGTATGTTTGATAGTTACTTTTTGCCTTCTAAGAATCCAGCTTTACCCTTCGTTCGTTTTCCACGTCTACCCATCCCGTGGTGGGCGTGCATTAGTTCCTTGACACGCCCTTTACTCTCCATCAATAGTCCTTTCTTCAATACATTTTCCGTCCTCAATTTTCTGATCCCGCGTGCTGCGAGAGTCGCTTCGTCAGGTGGCTTATCCAGGCCAGCTTCCTTAGTAACACGTCTAAGACTCATTTCTATCTCCTGGCCGGCCTCGTCAAAGTCCTCTCTTTCACCGCCTCCATCTAGTTTGGTGGTAGTCTGATTGAGACTGTCCTCGTACTATTGACCAATCTCCCGAGAATTTTCTTCAAGCCATTCATCGGCTTCCTCCTCTTTATATCATTCTGAACGATCGACAAGCATGATTTTGACAATCTCGTCGAGTTCCGCTCGTAGGTGCCTTACCAGTGCGTCGTGTTCCTCTAAGAGATTCGTGTATTTCGCTTCTAGCGCGTCTGATTCCTTACTGTGTGACTCTTGAGTGTTTTTTTTAGCTTGTCTCAAAGCTGGATTTTAACATTGAGGACTTGCCGATCGCCCCCCACTGCTTCTTCTTTCCTTAAATTAATAACCTTAATTTCGATAGCTTGCTTAAGATTGGCCATGGTGGGATCTTTTTCTTCTGCTTCTTGCTGGTGCTACCTGTACCTCCTCATAATACTCAATAGGTTCCTCTACACTCGCTGAAGTTTCCTGTCTATGTTTTAAAACCTGGTGTTTATGATCATAATTTAACTCATGGACCATGCCAGGCATACTCCTGGCTTGGGTCTAGCCCCCCTCCATGGTTTTGTAGAATTCTTCTTTACTTGTCTTGATATAACTTAACCTTCTAAATCTTGAAAAGTTTGGTGAACTTTTGTGTGCTTCATTTTCTAGTAGAAAACAAGCGTTTCCTTTCCTTGGTCTAGCTTTCTAGGAAGTTTGACTACACCTTTAAGTTGGGTGATTTTCGTTTGGAGCGCTTCCGGGTTAGTTTCTGGGGGTAGAGTTTCTCCTGGGACACTACTCCAGAAATCCTCGTGTTTTCAGATTGCCCTTCAGGTTGCTCGAAATTGATATTCCTATTCTGAAGATGCTTTAACTGCCAATCTTTGAGAGACTCGGCTTGTGACTTCTTTGGAAATAATGCCCGGCTAGGCTTCCTGGAGAAATCTTCATGGCTAATATCATTGGTGCCCTCCCCCACCGAGTTCATGATATCATCTTGGTACAGGTCATCGCCAAAGTTCAGGCTTCGATCTCCTTGAAGTGAAGCGAATAAGTATGTAGACGCAGCCTAGAGTCATGTGACAAAAACTATTAGCTAATTGCAAGGCCAAATTGTCTTTTGAATTTAAATTATACCTCGGAAAAACAAAAATTACAGCATCAAAATCCCACACAAGCTGTCCTTTGGTGGACCAAGAAAAAATCAATGCTTTTTATTTTCTCTATCCTGTAATAATGACCCGACCCCTCGTCCCAACTGTAAAGGTTCACGTCTAAGCATACCGAAAAGTGATATGACAACTATCATTGCCCAGGTCCACCCAATTACGCAAATCTTCTTACGATGCTTGGTCCAATCTCATCGCACTCAGCCTTAGTATTGCAGTAGCTTCTGGATTCCGGCCTTTGACCCAACACACTTCCTGCGAAGCATGTCCCCTGTTTTTCCCTCTTGTAAGTAATAACATTTACCTCCAGCCCACCTGACTAAACACCACCTGATTTTTCTTCCCACTTTAGAAAGCGAGCATCGACAAAACCGCGGATTCCATACTGAAGACGTCGACCAAATCCCTATAGAGTGTAGAACCGCCAGAAAGAATAATGTTATATTATGTAAGAGCCATTAGTCTTGAGCCCAACACCGGGATGCATTTCCATATCTTTTAGAGACCTCTCCGAAGGTCAATGAAAGAACTTTAGATAACAGTATCCACCACAGTAGGTAAGAGCGTCAAGAAATATCTAGAGTAAATTTCAGGGATTGAAAAATATACCGAGAGCCAAGAGTCTCTCATACCCCGCATCTACGGTAACTTCCTGGCCTTTAGGCTGCTCAACAACGTATTTCTGAAACATCTCTGGTTCGCGGTCAAATCTTGCAAACTCCTTCACAATATCTAGATCAACGTAACAGAATTCCTCCTTAATTGGCTCAGCGGTTTTCAATTTGGAGTCAGGTTCGTTTCGGTTACTAAGGAGCTACTGGACAAATTCTGTGATATCACGCCCGGCAATAGGAATTGACCTGATCGATGATCCAATAACATAACCCTCAGCAACCAGAATAACGCCTGTGGCACCGTCTCCCTAGTCAATAGCTCTACCGGTCAAGCTCCGGGCCTGAACTTTGCTACCGGTCTAACTCGCAGCCAATGCCAGTACCGCTTGCAAAGCACTATATAATCTGGCACAGTTGAAGGTCTCGAAATGATCTCGGCGGTGTTTTCACAGGATTCTAGAGGGTTTAGAGGCTTCCAAAGCCCAGATCAGTTCACAACTAATGAAAAATATTCTTGGGCGATAATCACAGGTTCGGTGAGAAGGAAGTAGTGATCTTCCGGCTCAGCTGGGAGATATTTGAAAATTGAGTTGTGCTAAAAACGCTCCATGTGGTCCTCTAAGAATCGTTAGAATTCTTAATTGCCCCTTGTTGCGAGGGAATGGGATATCGTACCCAATTGTCAACTTCACCACGCTTTATCGTTTTATAGATGCCAGAGCCTATCACCAGTCGTCAGCTATTTCCCCTGATGAAATCTAGAATTTTGACCACGTACGTGCCGCGTGTGCGTTCCTACACCCTGTTCAGTTTCGTTCATTTCCCATCCTTAGAGTTCCTCGCTCCGCTTTGCTTCTCCGCTCTTTATTACAAAATTCCTCCTTCTCGTCTATCCTCGCTTCCCTTCATTTCCCATCATAGAGTCCCTCGCTCCGCTTTTCTACTCCTCATTCCAAAATCCCTCCTCCCCTCCTACCCCCACCCCCCATCATAGAGTTGCTCGCTCCGCTTTTCTGCTCCTCATCCCAAAATCCCTCCTCACCTCCTACCTTGATTTTCAATCATAGAGTTTCTCGCTCCGCTTTTCTGCCCTTCATCCCTTCATCCCTCCTCCCCTCCTATCTCCGGATTCGGACAATTTACTCTCTCGACCTTCTCCATCGTCTTGCTCCTTATTATTTAAAGAGCCAGCAATCATACATAATCAATGGTTTGTGCCTCTTCTCATCTCACTGCCCCTAGGGGTCGCCCGTACACCGCTCGCGGGAGCTCCTCTAGCCCCAAAATTACTCCCCTTACTTTCCCCCCCGATCTACGTTTCTTCTAGTACTAATTATAATTTTGTAATTGGAGCAGGTAGTCACCTTGACACCACTTGGCTGGGCGGCAAGGCACGGGCACACCGTAGTAGTGACAGAAATTCTGAAACATCCAGAAACCGAGGTCAATAAAACGGATCCCGATGGCCGGTCACCTCTCTCGTGGGCAGCTGGAAACGGCCACACCGCCATTGTGAATGCACTTTTAAAAAGAAGCGATATTAACCCTGGGTTAATTGATAACGATGGTAAAACCCCACTCGTTTGGGCTTCGTCCAATGGACACACTGATATCGTCATTGCACTATTAAAACGGAACGATGTTGACTCTGGGTTAATCGATATCGATGGTAAAACCCCACTTATTTGGGCTTCTTATAATGGAAACGAAGAAGTGGTCAAGCTTTTGCTGCTCCGGAATGCGGCCAATCCCGATCACCCAGATAACTACGGCAGGACCCCACTTCTGATTGCTGCTGGCCGGGGGAATGTAGCTGTCGTTCGGCTACTACTTGGAAGTCACGCTGTAAACCCCAATTTTCCCGATCCCTATGGCAAGTCGGCGCTGTATTGTGCAGCGGAGGGTGGGCACGAGGAAGTAGTAAGGCTACTTCTGGAACATGAGGACGTTGATCCCGCGCTTCCGGATCGTAGGGGCATAACACCGCTAGCAGTTGCTGCCGAGGAAGGCAAGGAAGGAGTCGTTGCGTTGATTATAGCAAACCGAAGGAAAAACGTCCACCCCAATCTATCTGACAGTGGCGGAGAAGCACCCATCCACCACGCAGCTGGAAGAGGACATATAACCATTGTCAGGCTCCTTTTGGAGGCGGGGGTGGATCCTGACAATCCAGACAGCTACGGCCGAACACCACTCTGGCGGGCTGCATTTTGGGGGTGGACGGAGGTTGTGAAGATGCTTTTACAGCACGCCAACATTAACCCTAATCCCTACGACATGGAAGGCAGATCCGCGTTGCATTGGGCTGCAATGAGAGGGAGGGTCGATCTCGTGAGGATCCTATTAGGATCCGACTTAGTTAACGCCGATTCTTTATGCCTAACGGGTCGAACGCCACTATTATACGCAGCGATGTTCAACCATAGAGAGGTCATCGAAATCTTGCTTGGACGGGATGATGTCGACCCTAACTGGAGAGACTTAGCCGGGCGAACCCCACTGTCATACGCTGCTGAGCGTGGAACGGAGGGAGTCGTAAGGCTACTTGTTAACCGCGGGGCGAGGAAGGATAACACAGCCGATATATCTGGGAAAACCCCGGTCATGTATGCTCGAATGCGGGGGCTCGGGGGTTTGATCGAATTCCTATCTAACCGTCCGTTGGGATATCAAGAGTTTCGTGAGCTTTGCAATCCATGGATTGCACAATCCGAAACGAGAGACGAGAACCTCGTGAATTTTATTTTTTATGGCGCTTAATAAAACAATACCATTGGCAGAAACTTTGTAAAAAAGAAGGTCTAAAGTGCTATTTGTTGCATGCTTTCGTGAATCATAATAGAGAGTTTGCGCATAGAGACCTAGATAGCGGTTAACAGGAAATGGACCTAGGTTTAAAAATGAGTTTGCGCAATAGGTGTAGGTATGATACTAATTACCTCCCGCTCCCTCGTATATGCAAACCCCTCGATCAGAACCTGCCCAGATAACCCGGAAGGGTGTCTATCCTATAACTTATGTCAACTCCTTTTAAAAAAAGACTTCCATACGCAATCTTTGTGAATTCTACAGGGACTATTGGCTCGATGCGAAATATGCAAATTACAGCTTCGACTTGGATGGAGGGAAGATCTGACCCCAGGGGTCTCTTTACGTCTTCAAGCTACGGGTTAAGAGTGTCTAATACAGGATTTCCGAGTGAGAGGGCCTGATGGGACTGCTTGGCCGTACCCAATGACACCGGGGTCTCCTAGATCCATCGTCTCCGAAGAACTCATAGATCCAGGAAACTCTGTACGAGTGCTCTCACTGCTGCAGGAAGGATGTGAGGATAGTCCTTAGTTTTCACCAGGGCGGGACTATCGCCAGTCTCCACGACCTTGGTGTCAGAGTCGGCGGAAGCGGACAGTTGTCAGAGATAAAGAAAGCGGATAGATGAGGGACAAGACGGCATGGTAGCTTTAGTGGCTTAATTTGTTCTAGACGGAAGGATTCAAAGCAGGATAGACGGAAGTGTTTATGGTCATGTCTTTCCTTTGTTGATATTACGGAGGTATGAAGGCAAATAGGATTATACCTGAAGGAGAATTCGATAGGTGTGGCAGAAGATAGAATGATTGAGATGGTTTCATTATTCTTACATAGACTTATGTTTGGTTAGTTTTGTTTTAGGATGACGAGCGAATGAAGTTTCCGATTATAGCTACCCTTTGGTTTCAGCCCCACCGGTAGTCTAGTTCGACCGTTTGACCATACACGAGTTATCCTCCGCAACACTTGGGGGGTGTTGATCGGGAGAGCTAACCACCATCGTTACTCCCCCGAGATATTTCCTAACACTATCCGATTTGACTGTCATTTTTTCCCCTTCTACCTTTGCTGTGCTAGTGTTAGGATTCGTGTTTTCCGGGAGCGGGTCCTGTTGTTAGCGGTGGGTAGAAAGGAGGGCTTAGAGAATTACCGGGATTTGAGCGCCTTCCCTGATTGCTGTTTTGGGTATCGTCGTTGTCTTGCAGTGCGGTGGGAGTTGCCCGGCCCGTTGGCCTCATGAGAGCGTGGCGATGGAATATATGAACTATGGTAATGTAGAACAACACCTAAATCAAAACCTCGAATGCGCCACTCCCGAAACTCCATAAGGGACATAGTCCCCGGCTCTAGCATTCCTCCAGTAGATAGAGGAAAGGAGGTACCGGTAGTACTTGTACGGTATGGTATCCAAAATTCCAAAATCATCGAAGCTTCGCACAAACCCATCTTGTAGCAAACATTGCGAGAGCGAAACAACATGCTGGTGTCAAATCGTGTCTAAGCTCAACACCAATCCTTTTCAGCTACGATGAGTGACGCCCTACTGTCGGAGGAGGCAATGGACATCCTGTAGCGCGCTAAAATATTCCTATGCTCGAGTGCGTGTTTCCTTGTCAGCAGCGTTGATGTTTGTTTCGTGTTTTTTTAGATAAAAAGGGGGCTCTGCGAACATTGAGATGCGGCAGAGGGGACGAGTACTTGAATTTTCCCGAGAAATGGACTTTGTTTGACACTCCTTCTTTCACCTTTTCCTTTTGATTTCCGAGCTATTCTGACACCCATCAACCTTGCTGCCAAATCCCAGAAAAAGAATATCCATCCCCGGAAGACATCCCACAATACGGTTGCCACAGTCTAGGTAGCGTAAATATCGCCTCTTTTACCCCTATCATTTTGTTAGTGATTCAACTGTAGTTTTTCCCTTCGCTGTTAATCCAGTCTATTCTGTTGCTCTAGCTCCCCAACTCATACAATCTCACTCGTACTCTATCTTTCCTATCTTTTTTTCTCCATCCCCATTTTTCCATGGCCAGAACCCCGAGACCCCCGTTTCATCTGCTGGTGTTGGCCTAACCATTTTCTCGCTAAAACGCATATAATACATTGAAAAGTCATTCACCTGGTAACAGTACGGGGCCGTTATTACCAAAGCCCTTGTATCGTTCTGGCTTAAATTCATGCTTAGCTGCGATTGCTTTAAAAATATATCAACAGTATATTTTTTCCATAATATAATATGGGTTATGCTAATTCATATAATATATTCTGTGCGCTATTCTCCGGGAATTTATGATCCCTCGGTCGCTGGCCTGTCTATAGAGTAACTTATATGTTACGAGGGAACTAGTGAGTCACATAAAAAGCCATATGTCGCCCATCCCCCGCTCCCCATCCTTAGATTTATAGAGGTAGCTAGTACAGTGCTGCAGGTATCCACGAAGGACGACAAGGTACTGTTAGTTTGGCCATCTCATTTACTGTAGCCAGCCCTATCGCAGGCATAATATTGTTTTTATATCGATGTCGACGAAAATCCAGGCGCAGTCATACGCCAGTTTTCCTGTATCAAAGATCCCACACATAGTTTGGGGAAGGAAGAGAAGGAAGGAAAAAACTGTACAAGATAGAAAAGGAAAGAAAAGCGCGGGCAAAAATTTACAGGCTGAGAGAAGTTAAATGATAGGATGGAAACTGCAAGCTTAAACTGGACCTTCTCACAGCAACAACATGACTACCCCACCGCTAAAGACTAAGCTCTGCTACACATTGTGGACGGAAACTTGTAAATGCTCGCTCGACAATAAATGCGGATCCCAGGCTGGGGTGTTCAGCAGGGTATGGCGTATATTGGCGTTCCGGATTTCTTTTGTCTATAAGGGGTGATGTCTAAGGGCTGTCGCAATGAGATAAATACCCCAAAAGGGGATGGTGGGGCTATTTCCACGAGGAGGTGCCTTAAATCGTACACCGGAGGACAAAAGTGCATGAGTTTTTCCGCAGTGCAACCATCGAACAAAAAAAATCTCCACATCTGAAATAAAGCACACAAAGCACCGATCATCACAACCATGCCTCTCTGAGCCCCTTATATAGTGTCCCTGCAGGCTTAAGTCAATTCTCTCTTAGAACTAGCAATTTATTCTGGTAAAAATCGGAGTCAGGCTAGAATTATGGAGCCCAAGGTCCACCGCGTACATACCAGCTGATGGGTCTGCCGGGTAACTTGACTTGCTCTCTGGACCGGGCTTGCCTTGCGGTACTAGACTCGCACCTGTCCCCACCATTTCTTAGCTAGAAGACTACATTTATACAAGGTAATCAAAGGCCTCTGCAGCCTTATCAGTATTCTCACTTTAGTATGTGTAAGTATGTTGTGTTGCTGGCATTACGTTGGATTTTGACCTTGCGGGTATTCGGTGATTTTTTTTTGGCCATTGTTGCGTTGCACAAAAACTCATGCACTTTTGTCCTCCGGTGTACTAGCGATTACCGCTTCGCGAGAGCGTGGCAACGCAACCACCCTCTCATGGCCATGCCTAGTAGCACGCGAGAGCGGTGTCTAGCCGAAATCACTTGGCTTGTCGAGGTTGACCTCTTCCGTTCGAGTAGCATTTTCACAGCTCCCTTGTTCCCTCCCCAAGCGGCAACCAAGAGCGGTGTCTGGCCGAAATTATCTGGTTCGTCGGGATTGACCTCTTCCCACTCGAGTAGTATTTTCACCACCCTCTCATGTCCTTCCCAACCGGCGTACGAGAGTGGTGTCTGGCCAAAATCATTTGACTTGTCGGGATTGACCTCTTCCCACCCGAGTATTATTTTCACCACTCCCTCATGCCCTTCACAAGCGGCATACAAGAGCGGTGTCCAGCCGTCATTATCTGGCTTGTCAGGATCGACCTCTTGCCGTTCGAGTAGCGTTTTCACTACTCCCTCACCTCCAAACTAAGCGGCATACAAGAGCGGTGTCCAGCCGTCACTATTTGGCTGGTCGGGATTAACCTCTTCCCGTTCGAGGAGTACCCCCACCACCCCCGCACGCCCACCATGAGCAGCCCATGCAAGTGGCGTGCAGCCAGAAAAATCTCCTCCGTCGATATCATGACATCCCATCTCTATCAAACCAACTACAACTTCAGTAATCCCGAAGAATGATGCGCAGTGTAGTCCACTAAACGGAAAGCAAGTACTAAAGTCCGGAAGATCCAAACCCTCAACTCTCGCTAAAAGCAATTTAGTCGATATCTGACCATAATTATCCTTTAATAGCTCCAGGGCAAGTGATCGCGCCCGGTCAGAGAGCTCCCTTTTCGCATGGACTCCCCGGTACACGGAACAGTATTCAAGAAAAGGTATGTTCCGGGCATTTGGAGAAGGGCGGGTCGAAAGGACTTTCACCTGTAGTAAACTTAGATAGGTCAAACAGATTTCCGCCATTGCCGAGTGAGGTCTACTGAATATATCAGAATGAGCGGAAAGATACCGGTACTCCTGGAGAGTAAAGTGGATCAATCGCACAGTTGATGTTTCCTTATCAACAGCAATAAGCCCTTGAGAGCAGCTAACCAATGTCGGTATCGAAGGGATGTTGCTAGTATTGAAATCCGTGGAACCTAGCTCGACTGCGAGGGCATGGCAGACCTCTTCCGCCCGCAACGGCCGTTCTGCATGACTGATCCACATTAAAGTTGCCATCCCAAGTCTCGATTTATCCCCAACTTGGGCCTTTATCCGCGCGATCGTCGCAACATAAACATCTCCCAACTCCGACCCAGCCTTTCCCGCCTCCGATAGATTGTTGATTCACGTAAGATTGCCTCGATATTTAATAAACTAGTAGAAACCTAGATATCTATCAGCGAATGATGTGGGATAGGATTCCAAGTATCATTGCCTTACGTACATTTCGGATACATTGTCGGGAATCCCCTCCAGAATGTTCGCTACCAGACTCTGATCCAGGGCATCTGGAGATTCATCCTCGCCCAGCCTTACACGAATGTATCTGATAATATCCTCTTTATTAGGACTGGGAGATACACTTATCGCTTGTCCGCCAAGACGCTTTTCCGTCTCGGCACAAATATGGGGCCTTCCGGTGATGAATATTCGCGTGCCCGGGGACTTCTCCAGGATCTGATTCAGCGAATCAAGGATCTTGACTCGATGCACCGCCGCACATTCGTCTAAAGCGTCTATGCACACAAATGCGCTGTGAGGATGTGATGGTCTGTAGCATCTTCACAATGTCGGTGAGTTGCGGTCCCCGTCCACCAATAACCTTTTTCTCCTCTTGAAAGGCCCGTGCTATATCCTCTGGAATCGCTTCCATTCCGCTAACTAGCTGCTTCAGAAGAGAGCCTAGCATGGCTATGGCTGACTACTTCTTCCGCGCCGAAAAAGTCAAAGTAAAAACACAGAACAACAGTGTTTTGTCCTCTAGCTTGGTCGCACAACCTGTCCACTACTAGCGAACTAACATCGTGGCATGTTAGCACTAACTCTTCCTCTCCTCTTCCCAAGAATGACCTTTGTTACCTGATGAATGTTTTACCGGCCCCCGGATTTCCATAGCCAAACAAGACCGCCTTATCGCCTTCACCTTCCCCACTCCAATCATGCCAACTTCTAAATTCTTCGGTTTGCATGAGCCATTCCCCAATGTTCTCAACGAGGCGCTCTTGAATGTCCCGATGCCGTAGCCTGGGCTCTAGGGGTGATAGCCAGGTTAGGAGTTGAGACCGATCATCGGCAACAGTGTAGTTGTTCCACACATTATTAAAAGAGTTCGTGTTAAAGGAGTTAGCGTGATATTGAGACATTTCCGCTCTCTGCTGCGTGGGCTATTATAGAGGAGTTATCGAATATGCTCGGTTGAGGAATTTCTGGGAGCTGAACAAAAGCGGGGCTTCAGCCGTTTACTCGAGTAGATAACCACTGTTCCCAACGGGCCAGGTAGGCCAGGCCGATGGGAATTCTCTAGGGCCTGGCCTGGCCCGAGCCTATAGGCTTGTTATGGCTTGAGCCTGGCCGGGGCCGGGCCCGCCTATAGGCCGTATAGGCTTGGTACTGTTTCGGATAAATTTTGTCTTTGCTTAGTTCCAATATTCTTAGCTAACTAGAGCTGATTCGGTGAAGTAGATGATCATCCTGTACCTAGGGGAGAAGATGGCTGGAGCTTGTATTCGCTGGGGGCCTCATAGATCATGTTCGTTACAAGGATGGTGGGTTGATGCTTGGCAGACAGGGGAGGGTGAGTCTATGTAAGGTAGTCGTTTCTCACCACTCTTTCTTTTCTTTTCTTTAACCACCAAAACCACCACGGCAGGAAAGAGCCAGGACGGTAAAAGGGAAATTGGGATAGAGAACCACAAGAAGTGGATCTCCTGCGAATAGATAATCGGACAACTAGGATATGTTGGACTCTTCTCTTCGCTTTTTTTTTTTTTTTCTGTCTCAGGATTTTCCTTTGGTCAAGGTTCGTGAACTAGCTAGGAAACTTGAATCGATTGTGAATTGTGTCATCTGTTTTCTGTGTGTAGTTTTTGTTGGTGATAGATTGTGATTTGTAGTTACTTCCTTCTCTGCAGAATAGATATACCGGTACCCGATATTTCTGTTTTTCAGTACCAGCTCCCTGATAGGTGGGCCTGGCCTATACAGCCTGGGCCGGTCAGTCTATATTGCAACGGCGGACCCACTCATAGCGAACAGCCACACCGTATCAACAGAAAACC
>Ga0307509_10006365_pt1 | contig 15934 bp, 20 predicted proteins | sample 10_EM_MG_FD_202245 | JGI IMG/M metagenome (GOLD analysis project Ga0307509, IMG submission 202245) | Populus trichocarpa ectomycorrhiza microbial communities from riparian zone in the Pacific Northwest, United States - 10_EM | ecosystem: Host-associated > Plants > Roots > Unclassified | place...
ATACATCTCAATTCCAACTCCCTATTCACCAGTACCCCATTTTCCTCCTTCCGGGTGGACGCAAAATTCTTTACACCAATCCCACTCCCTGCCTGCACTGCCCCACGGCCTGCACATAGACCATACGCAAAGAACCCGTTGGCAATGGCTCGAGTTGCTGTGAGCAAGCCATGAAAGCAGTACACGTTCAACTAAAATCTTCAATCAATGCGACATGACTTCACGTGCAGTTGCCGGTGGTCGGCAACCTGTCGGAGTTCACATTTGATCAACTTTCACCGACTCCCTATAACCGCATCAGTAACAGGTGTAAGGCTACACCAACACCACACTTTTGGAAGTGGGCAAGGGGAATGGGGTGGAATGGGTGTGCATCAAATTCACCCACCCAGGTATATTTTCTGCAAAATAGCAACTCAATTGACTTACACAGGCGAAAACGTGTTGCCAAATAAGGCAATCCAAGGTTTCAGTCGAATGCAAGTTCCAGTCGATTGCCGGGGATTTCTTAAGATTATATGTCATTATATAGACTTATATACTACAGGGATGGCCGTCTTGTTCTTCATTGCGCGACCACCACAACGGGTGTAAGTGGTGGTAAGACCAAAGCCACATGCCATAGGAGCCGGTTCAAACAAGGAGGGGCTGGTGGCAAACATGTGCACAACGTGATAGATGTGGATTGGAAGGGCCCTTATCACGTCGAGAGAGAACCTAGTGCCGCTGCTGATATGATTGCTGTGGGCCATACACGGTAAATTCATGGCACAACGGAGTAAGGTGAGTATATGCGCAGCATTGTGCGAATGACTTACGGTAGAGTTCTCGCTATCCAAACGATGGGTGTACATCTCGATACTGGAGCGTGTTGCTCCACTTGGTCACTGATAAGGGAACAGCATCTTCACACAATAGGAGCGGGCAAACTCACTGACAGCAAGTCCCATGTGTTGGAGCTCGGAGATGGAACAATCAAGGCAACACACACGAACCTGTCGTTCATACCAATCCATAGACGTCTCAAATCCTCCTTCCTATTCGCCACCTCCCGATCCTCAGCCAACTCCCGTTTGTAAACTGTCTCAGCTGAACTTGTTCCTCTGGTGTCAAACTTGACTGGTCGGTTTTCCATGGCCAGGCCGTCGACTTTGGCTTCTAGGAGTGCAACGATATCGAAAGTGACCTTGTCCCAATACCCAATAACGCCGTCTGAAATCTGGCGATTGACGATCATGATGTTACGGATCTTGTCCCCTGTATGGAAGCGTCGCCGGGCACGAAATCGAGTTGGCATGCAGCTGGGGGGTCTGCAAGACCCAGAGCGTACACTAGAACGCCCTATTAGTGTGCTCCGTCAAAGAAGCTACCATGTTAAGGGTTGGGTACTTCCAGATACAGATTTGATTTTGAGCCGTCGTTGAAGAAAAGCCGAGGGTAGAGACGAGTTCATGGGAGGTTAGAGATGAGGTTACACACCTGTTTAAGTAGGGGTTATACACTACTGAAATACAACAAATTCGTATACGCACCTGGCTTCCTGTGTCCAGCTCATTTAACAGAGTCCCTGTTGCAGTGTTCCAGAACCGAACATGCTTATCCGGTCGTAAGAATCCCTGACATATGTGGATCACAAGCAAGCGCCTTCACAGCAGCTGTATGGTCGTGGAATTTCCAAAGTGATGAGTCTCCAGGATCTTCGTCAGTTCCATCGTCTCCCGCCCAGATGTTCCGGCTGCACTATAATTATTCCTGGACGAACCCCGTAAAATCCCAAATGCAAACTTTGTTATCATGTCCCCCACTTGCAAGGCTTGCAGTCATCGGTCCGCCATCTCCACTCCACTTCAACCCACACTTCTTGTCGATGACCAGTACATCGTGCCTCACGGACGTCACCGTCCGATCCCTGGATCCTGAAGCAAGGACGTGTGTTCCATGCCAATGCACCGATTCGTTGGATGTGTGCCTGCTGATAAGTGCAGTGGAGAGAAAGTGTTGTGGCGTCGTATATGTGAAGTCACCCGGAAAGTGTTCCAACAGCGAGGGCTGTCCCTTTTTGTACCCAGGAAACGGAGGAGATAGTGTTATTGAAGGGAGCAAGATCACAAAGCTTCGATACAGCTGCGTTATGGGCTGTCCATAGGTAGACGCACGAGCCGAGCCCAACCCTGAATATTGGGGGTCAGAAACAGCACATAAATGAAAAAAATAAAACCGAGTGGGCGTACAATTATATGCCGACTACCTGTGTTCCCTTCCTTCCCTCTCACTAGCGCGTTGCTGCTGCAAGCCGGTGGATTGACAAGCTGCAATCGTAGCGAGGAGTCATTCGACGGTAGGGTGAAACTGGGGTGTCTTCGCCTTCGGTAGGGAATGAAATTCCATTGAAAAGGAATCTTGGAGGAATTGGTACGACATCCGTGAGGTTGGCACCACCGTTGAGGTATTATGCTTCGTAATGAATCCGAACTCTCGAGTATAGCAAAGGCAGTCGAGGACTTGGGGTTTAACGGCGAGTTGGTAGAAGGAAACGTCTTCTCCTTCGTGAAACTAGGTTCCCCGTAAAAGTCGGGTGAATGTAGATGCGATAATCCATAGTAGGGTATGGCGAAGGCTTGATCTCAATATCGGAGCGAATGCTCAAATAGCGCAGTTCAGGAAACTTCCAGGTGGGTCGATCTATCGTTGGTGGTATGGTTCCAAGTGGGATCTGTCCAACTGGCTTTGAAAGTAGTCTTCATTGCTGGACTCATGTTGGCATCGTTGAATAGAATACGATGGCGGAGAGATTTCGATGAGGTCTATGTTGGTCAGTAGTGAATCAGAGGGAGGTCGACGGTACGAGGCTTCGGTGAGTGAGACGATAGGCAGCCCTGCCGTTGTGTCATCCGTTACTTGTACTGCAGCTAACTTGACTTGGTTCTTCTTCGAGTGTGTGCGAAAGGAATGGACAAATCGAGTGATGAAGGGGTCAGCGGACAAAGTGGTTCTGATTCCGGGATACCTCAGGTTTGCTGACGTTTGCGCGATCGACGAGACTACCACCCATTCGCAAGATACGGAAGGGGTAGGGTAGATAGGTGCATCGCTTGATTCGGTTCCTTCATGAATCGGAGAGCGATAAGGGTTTTAGCTGAAAACGGGTGAGGGTAGGTTCCCACAAACCACACGGCCATATCATCGAACGAGAAGCGCGGCGGCCTTTGTTCGGTATTGTGGACACCCCTGTTGCCGCAGGAATCACATCTGGGTTCTACTTTGGACAACGGACTTCGTTTCTACTTCGATTAATCCCCGAGTTGACCATCAACTCGGGGTGTAATTATATAGGCCTTGAGCTCGCCTTGCCTTTGCTTGCTGATTCTGAGCTTGTGGGGACTTTGCATGAGAAAGGGCATTGGAGGGTTTAAGCCCCTTCTTGCAATCTATGCAGGCCAGAATACTTACGTCTTCGTGGACGAGTATGACGAACAGTCCAGCATCCTCGACCATCTGCTTCACAGGATCGACCTCAAGGCCCTAGACAGCTTCATCATCAGTAGTATGTTCCATGTCGTCATCGTGGCTGTCTGCGGCATCGACCTGGCTGGTAGCCGTCTGTCTGAGGCCTGTGGAGACTACCAGGCGATGCCGCTCGTGACCTGCGACTGCTGCTGCGGAGACGGAGGTGAGGGCGATGCGTGATGTGAGCTGTCAGCCTAGCTGGCAGTTGTTTGTGATCTGCTGTTGCTGCTGCGGAGACGGTGAGAAGATGGCGGCGGATGGCTTTCCACTGGGACAAAGGCAGCCGCTTCGGATGCGGAGAGAACCTCTGGATCGTAGATGTCGTCCAAGTCAGGGCTTTCCAGGGAAGCGGTGATAGGTCGCTTGGGTCTGACGAGACCTTGGACCTCGCTGTCTGAATCGTCAGAGAGTGGTGGTGAACCTTGAGTGCGAAGAAGGGGGCCAGCCTCGTCTTCGTAGCCGTTGTCATGGTTGTCAGCTCCCTTCTGATAGCTGTAATCAGAGAGCAACGACGAGACACTCAATTGACCCCTAGGAGGAACAGGCCTGGCATTGTCAGAGAGCCCGTCGTCGTCAGAGGGCTGGTCAGGAGAATCTGGTGGAAGATTCCAGGAGAAGCAAATGGGTTCACTGCAAGGCCACCCCAAAAGGATGTCTGAGGGGATGTAGCGGTGGCGGCGGTGGTAGGGGGTCGATCTGGAGATGGCGAGTGTGAGGGGACATTGAGGAGCTCTGGCCAGCAGAAGCGGAGGGCGAAGGTGGTGGAGAAGCGGCCATACTCAGGCCGTCAGGCAGGGTGTCCAGATTCTGTAGGCCCAGAGAGGTTGGGTCGCTGTGTGTCTCCATGTGTCTTGTCTCCTGGAAAGTCGCTTCACAGCTTTGAAAGCAGCAGCGAAGATGAGAGGGTGCGTCGTCGCGCTTGCATATGCAGGTGGTCTCTTGTATTTGTCTAGCAGGCCTTGAGCACTTTACCTGAAAGGATGAGGTAGATACTGCAGTACTTGCTAAGGTGAGAATCCTGTTTGTCGACGGCTTTGAACAGTGCTTGCACTTCCTGAAAAGCTAATCAGCAAATGACGAGCGTTCAAGAGAGAGGCAAGGGGCCTACGGGTCAATGGCAGGTATCGAAAATGTGTGGAAGGAATGAAGGAGGGCATCTTTATGAGAGGAACGGTCGTAATCCCTACCACCCTTATCGTCACCATCATCTTTGTTTCTCATGTCGATATCCATGGTAAACGTTAACTTAGGGCTGGGAGAGATCCGCTGTATGGACGGATCCGGAAATGTGGCTGAGTTTAAATAAATTGTATCAGAGAACGATGAACAGCCCGAAACTCCTGTCTTTCGACCAGTAAACTGGTCCTGATCATTCCTGGCACAGTAATCGCTTCTCTAGCCGTCGCGCTACGAATTTAACCATATTGATAGACACGCAAGGTCACAGTCCGCTACTTACATGTTCTCTCGGCTTTCCAATAACAATTTTGTACGTAAAATGCCTCACATTTGCAACGTGCCAATGTCAGCAGTGTCGCATATAAACTCGTCCAGATGCACATACCAGTCCAACAACTTGTGTTCCACTTTATACTTTGGTTCGTCTTCCCATAGCCTTTCACTTATCATTTCTGATATCATTCTCTAAGTTAACATGAGCCAGAATCCCTCTCGTCACATAATCGCCTGCCTTCATTGTAAAGGCAGGAAATTGCGATGTACTTTTATTGATCCCAATGGGCCCTGCCAGTAAGTTATGACCATACTTGACAAGTTTAACCACAACTATGCTTATGGAAAACCACGTTTCAGTTATTGCAAAATAAGAGGATTTGAATGCGAACGCATTGTCGTGGAGCAGATGAGAGGTATTACCAGGTTGGAATCACGGTCATCTTTGGATTTGCTAGCGACTATTGCATTGTCAAAAGACAAATCTACGTAGTATACAATGGCAGAAAAAGTCGATTGTAAATCCCGATGCAGAATTTCTGTGTGACCATGCTTCGTCGTCGTCACGACACTGGCATTCACTGCCATCACTCTCACCCCATTGTACCAATCTCCTGGTGGTCAGATGGTGCCGTCTATTCATCGCCGCGCCCTCGAACTTCGCTCATCTCGACCATCATCACCGGTTGCATTCTCAAATATGAGTCCCCTTCGTTTTCGTCTCCTCTATGCAACTTCGTAACCATTTCGACACCCAACAACGAGAAGAATATCTGTCACGAAGCTTTGCATACGGAAGAAAAAGAGTTGGAATTTGAGTTGGGAATCTTACAAGAGCCATTGGCTTCAAAGGTTCGTTCATTTCTCATTGTCAGGGACCTTTTAAATTAATTTGGCGTCACTTCAAGATGATGAAGGGATTGGTTCTGTAGCGCAAATGAAGTTGTCTGCGTACGTTATACTGTGGACGGTGTGCGTTTTGTCAGAACCTCGTGACTTTTGGCTGATCTTTTGTGCTAGGCGAGGGAATCGGAACTCTTGGAACCTCACAAAACTTTTGTCGATCGTGTTAACATAAAATTCTCGAATCTCGCCGAGGTTGCGACACAACTAGGCCCTTCTCAGACAATATCGACCCTCTTTCCACAGCAACCTCCCCAGGGTTGTCTATACATAGTCGTCCAAATGCCCCTCCTGATGGTGGTGAGTAGGATTCATTGTCCCTGTGTACCATTCTGACCATGTCGCCTTCCTTTCTTTCCCCCTATCATCTGACTTGTGTCTCGCGGACACCTTTCTGTTCTGTCACTGCAGGTTCTGCAAAACGTCTATGGGTGCAGATGGCGACGATCACCCTCCCAAGAGATCGCGGACTGGTGGACGTGGAGCCGGATATAGATCCTTCGCCGCCTACTGGGCGTGAGTGGCTCGTTTCTTTGAGGGTCTTTCAGGCACGCTCATTCGTGCTCCAACAGTAAACAAGCCGGATTACGATGGCGGTCGCCCTACATCTTCGTGCACTCCTTTCTTTTATGATATGTGCTTCCATCTCGGCCGCTTTCTGGTGGATAAAACGAAGCTTATTGAAGACATCGTCAAATGTCGCATGGGCGGCATTGTTGATTCAACCGCTTCGTCCCCTGGACTCATTTCCTCCCTTCTCCGATCCTCACAGACCCGGTCATGTCCAAGTCCAAGTCCCTGCTCGCCATGTTCGCCCTTAGTGTCCTGTTGAATGGATATTTGCTGAAAGGTTTTGCGAGTGGTTTTGTGGCGAATGCCGGGGCTGCGTTGTTTGGTGGTGCAGCTGAGAATGACCGGAAGAGGACGGTGTGGTCAAGTTTGAGGACGGCGTCAAGAGCGAAGCGGAGGGGAACTCCATCTGACCATGAAGACGGCGACTCTTCCTATGCAAGGTGCACTAATTTCACCTTGTACGCCTATACGATCTAGGGATTGTATCATATCCGAAACCTCGGCCACTCAGTCTTAGCATGGAACTCCTCATGGACAAAGAAGTCATCCTACTTGCCCAGAACGGCAAGATCGCAGCGTACCCGCTCGAAAAGGTCTCGGGAACCACCAACTTGGTCACCCTCGAATAGCCATTCGAATCCGGCGAGCTCTCGCTTGTAAGTTATTTTTCATTTCCTACAGACACATAACTAATTACTTCCTTGCAGCCCATGCATCACTTACGAAAACCCTCGAAACTTCTGAGGTCCCATTATCCCACTACGGCTACTCCCGCGTGCTCAACACCTGCTGCGAAAACATCATTGATATCCCTCTCGGCATCGCTGGACCTCTTCTCATCGACTCTATTCCCCTCCCCATCCCGATGGCCATAGCCAAAGGAACACTCGTTGCGTCCACCTCCCGAGACTGCAAAGCGCTCTGGGCCCAACCTATGTCCATATCGCCTCCAGGAGCGCTATAGCGTTCCCGAAAGCGATTCTGTGTAGGAAGTGGAGACAATGTTCGTAGTACTCACCGTCCGATACAATGATGATCTGTTTATGAAGCTGGGGCAGATCGCTCCAGTAGTCCATTAATATTTTTCGGGCGGTGTCAAGAGCATCGCATCGCCCTCCGTGGAGTGGGTGTTAGTTCCTGTTTGATGCTGGCCTTATCCGAGACTGTCAACAATGCGTGAGGTGATTCTTGACAAGGAAGTCAGAAATGGCACCTAGTCCAGAGATGTCGAAAGAGCCACAAAGGCAAGTTCTGAATTTCAACCACGAGGCACAACTTGAATTGAACAAATGGAAACCAACCGCGCGATTGATGAACAGCTCTTTCAAAATAGACAAGCGATCAAGATACCGACTGGTGTCCTGTTCTCTTCACATGCCCACCTGCCAATTCCAGGTATTGCAAACAAATTCGAGAGGGGAACAAAAACCATAAGAGGTGAGTGTTTGTGTTTTTCACGATCGTCCTTTTCCCAACGCCATCTGCAATTGTGCCTGGACAAAACCCCGTCATAGAGGAAAATGTACCACAGTTGCATGTCGGATATCTTCCCAAGTCTCCCGGTTTAAGATAGCCAAGCAATGCAGTGTCCTCCGGAAGCAAAATTTTCTGTTGGGCATTCCGGAAACGGTGACCTCAGACAGTCCCCATTTGTGAACAAATGTGAAACAGATCTCTACACCACCATGCGACAGATCGGTGAGCCCGAGGGTAAGGTTCACCAAGTCATTGATGATTGCTTTCGAGTCTGCCAAACGAAGAGTGAACCTCGAATACTGAGCCTTGGTAGCCCAATTCACAAGGCAATATAGCGTCCTCGTGTTGATTGATAAATCCCAGGCAGTTGTTTTCCCCTGGGATCCTAGAGTCACTCTAACATTGTCACTACTGGTACGAAAAGGTCCTTTTCGTAATTTGGCCCTAAAGGAAGACAAATCCTTGACAGGAAGAATATCTTTCCCCCGAAATCTTGAATGACATCAGCTTCAGTCCACAAACGGGGGATAAGAAAACTGTACCCATTCGGCAACCGCCTCTTTCACTTCTCGCAACGCTGACAAAATGGGAAATCGGCAAGATAAAGGATCCTGTCGGCCACGCTTCCTCAGCCTCAAAGTAGTCTTTTAACTCTTGGTTAACAATTGTGTGAAGATTTGGTGCATTTTTCGGCAAGACAGGATCCAGCAACAGGTTTCCAGTCCTAAAAAGGAGCCAATACAAGTCGATGCTCCAAAACACCCAGCGACAAAACTTGGGATCGATCAGTCTTCTAGGGACCCGATAAGGCTCCACCCCAACATTCTCACCAGCGCCCAGTTTGCCCAAAAGTTCGGAAAGTGAGTTAGACAACTCCGTAGAGTGCTGATTATATGCAACGGCAAAATGTGCCGACTGCATCCGATATCAACTTGTAAAAATTACAATCAAACAGACATTGGTCTACGAACCTTTGACGTCGCATTCTTCAGTTGGGCATTACCCCGTTTCGCTTCAGGCGCAAGGTCAGAGCGTCACGCCGAGCCACGGTGCCCAAGTCATTAAGAATTTCCCAAACCCCTCTGTCGCCAAGCTTGAAGATTCTACATCCAAAGTTTCGAGGAAAATATCACGAAATAAAAATGTACGAATCGTCGAGGACATCTGCACCATTGGGTCCGACAGGAGTCACATCACTGTTGTCGAACTTCCATAGCTTCTCTTCCTCTCAGCGTCGGCATCACACTGTCCGTCTTCCTCAAGAGAGCAGATATCGATGACCATGGCAACCACGATTTGTTATTAAATTGTTAAGTATGCCAACTCTCTGAGAAATCGAAGGTCAGTTAGACGACAGTAAAACTTACAAGAAGACTTACAGTTAACATTGTAAACTAATACTCTAAAGATCCAACGACGGCCCCTCGTTGGGGGTTCGCAGTATTAGGCCAGTGCTTCGATCCCAGCTACTCATTGATGGTATTTCTCCGTCGCAGACGTAAAATCACTGGAACCAGATTCCGCTCGCTCCTTAGTGCCACCTCTGCATAAAATATATAATCCCCATTCGTGGCAAAGTCCCTCAAGGCAAAGTCGAGTCTTTCCGGAACCAGTGACAGCAAAGAGATGGCTACACCATGCGAGATTTGTTAGTCAACTTAAGAACAGGTCAAAAGAGGCGAACACTGTATCGGATCTAAACAACCGTGTAAGCTGCGGGTCCTTTTGGTTATTTTCCAGGGAGTGGAGGAGAAGCTTTGGTGGCTCAATGGAGTCGAAGTAACCATCAAATTTCCCATCTGCCAGATCAGTTATGTACTGGACAAAAGGCTGGAACGCTTCAGTCATTGAAGGCTCAAATTGTTGAAGAGGCAGGCGTGGGGGTGACACTATCGAAGAATGTGCACAGAACGGTTAATGGAGGGAGAAAAGCAACGTACCTGCAGTTGTTGGTGCTGTCTTTTCCTATTATTTTGGGTCTGGGGCAATTCCAGTCGGACTCGTTTTGGAGGTCGCTCGGGTGATCCTGGAGAATTGGGCCAATGCAGCGATGAGCGAAGATTTGGAGCAAGTCTCGAGTGAACTCACCTGGCGTTGAAGATCCAGCTCGTGATAGGGACAGGTCGAGGACATTTAATTTAATATCCCCATCACGATACGAGAACTGATAGAACTCTTGGAGTTCCACATCCGAGCTAACCGCTATCTCCTCGTCGTCAATGTCGGTGAAGGTGACTGCAATGTTGTTGAGAGGCAGTCCGTGGAGGTCGTTAACCTTGGCGGAAAGATCTGACCAATTTGGCAGATCCTCAAAGTAAGCACGACAAGTTAAGCCAGTGTACTTGAGCTTAAAGTAAACGGGAGCCATGATGGTGAGCTGAAACCTCCGCGCCGCGTCCTAGACAAGAAGTCATCAATACGGCGAGGACGCTCATAGTGCTTTCCCGAGTCGACGCCTATCTCTATTACTTCCTGGGTCCAGGGCTCGACCTGATAAATAATAGAAGTAGGGATATATTGTTTGTATATCGTACACATCGTGGTAACAACCAGCAGCACACATCTTTGCAATGGACAGGCATTGTACTAAGAAGCTGTGTGCACGGAAACCACCCACAATGGGTGCACTTCCATGTCCGTCGCCTTTCCACATGTCCCCAAATCTGATACGAATGCTCAAAATACGTAAACTAGATAGCCCATGTTTCTTCTCGAATCTGCATTGGTTACTCCATAGTTTAATTTTTCATTTCTGAGCGACTCCAATTTTCATCTTTTCGGTCAACCTTTGAGGACTCGGGAACCAATGCCTTTGGCCCCATAAAAGGAGTTCTCGGTGGCGACTGGAAGCTTCGTCTTTACTGTTGAAATTCCAAAAAAAAAAAAAGAAGGAGAAGTAGTCAAAATGAGGTGATCAGGAATGAAAAGGCCCTCATCTCATTTGTGTTGCTACGAGGTAGGCAGAGTAGAAACCGACCGACCTGATAGAGATGTCGCGAGTTCCCAAAATGGTGATACGCAGTTGTAAATATGGCAATCATGTGATTCATTCAGGTTGTGTGCCCTGACCAATTCCACCTCGCAACGAATAGAGTTTTTTTAAGTAACTATTTTAGCGGTGGGTAAGCATATTAAACAACAGATTACAGCTTAGAGCGCATCAAGGTATGACCGTGGAACGGGAATTGGAGCACCTTCGCCGGCTGGATGAGCGCGCGAATACTGGTCGTCACGCATGTGACACCTGACACCTATCCAACCCATATCAGTACGGACTGTTGCTAACACAGACAATGAACCCGCCGCCGCCCGGTGCCTCGCCTGTAAAGAAGTCCACTCATACAAAGGCGGATACAAGAAAAGAGAGGTCTGTCGCTGCACACGAAGCACTTGTGGCGGTTTCAACGAAAGACTTTCAAAAGTCGTACCTCAATCTTCCAGACCGTAAAACGATAACTCTAGTCAAAGAGACGGTTCTGGATGTTCTGGCCAATGTCACAGGTGCGGAGACTGCAGAGACTGGGTACAAAGCAATTCCTGCACTTCTGAATAAGATCGTTGAGACACTAGGTGAGTGTTCACGCATACGCCTCTTTACGTCCTTCTGAATCTTACGTATAAACAGCTGTGAAAGAGTCCTACAAGTTGAAGCTCACCTTCAAGTCGTCTCCTACTCAGCGTCCTCACCATCATCCTCGTGATCATCTTGACATCCCTGATTTTTACGCAATGTGACTAGAGCTCTACGAGAAGCTTCGTCGCATGAAGGTGAAGCCTTCGTGGCATCAACTCGACTCGGTCGGGGAATGGAAGCCTGGAATGACCCTCACTGCGAGTGAGCAATCACAGGCAGCTGCTTATGCAGGTTCACACAATCAAGCGAGGCCCGACCAGCCTAGCGTTCTTGTATTCTCTGCTTCCCGAGGTTGCTACACTATCGGTTACAGTGACCCATCTATCTGGACGACCACCGAGCCTGTGGGATGGGACAATCTCGTTCCCCTCATTGGCTACGTCCACTCGCTTCATAAGCCTCGCTCGCAAGTTAGGGACCCTACAATCACGCTTTCTGATCGTGGTCTTTCCGATTCACCTCACTGGACGATTTGCGATGAGGCACTGGACATCGATGGTGACTTCAAGATTATACACATCAGTCGGGCACATTCGCGGATGACCACAGTTTTTGAGTGCGTTGGTGTTAACGATGGCCCTCTCATCATTAAGGACTCTTACTTAAACAAATTCCGAGATCCGGAGCGCGCGTTGTTCGAAGCCCTGATGGAAGACGGTGTATCTCCCGGGTGGGTCAAAATCAGACTGCCCCGCAAGGGTGTCGCCAAACCACTGCTCACTCCGAAGGTTCAGTTTGGCGGGAAGACGACCATTCAACGGCGAAAGGACAGGACAGTGATGGAGAATACTGGAGCCGCATTCAACATTCAATGACTGTGAGACTCTTTCTGAAGCTGTCGCAGCGGTGTACGATATATTAGAAGGTAAGAGCGAACAGTGGTAGCTTGTGGATAGATGGCTGAAGGACGCTATTGGCAGCTGATCGATGGGCAATCACTAAGCGCCGTATCCTTCACCGCGACATCAGCCCCGGTAACATCCTAATCCGACCGGTGAAAGATAGCCCACCCTGTGAGGGTGTATGCTTCATCAACAGTGTTTTTACTGGGTATGTTGGATCCATACATGTCAATTCGTGTTGATAGAGCCTGCCACTTTCCAGAAGCCACGAACGACCTTCATCCGCCCTCTTACTAGACCTCGACAACGGTACTCGCCTTCCAGAGTCACTCCTCTCTCCAAGTCTCCGTGAAACTATTACGGGGCAACAAACTGAAGGCGAAAGGAATCTAAGGGCCCTGTCGGTGTGTAATTATGTTTCATGAGTGGGAACGATTAACTTGACGATGCTTCTGAAGGGGACTCCAATGTACATAGCCCGCGCACCGTCAATAGGTTCCTATGAAGGTGCAAGTTTTAAATTTCCGAAGCTTCCTGAGCTCAAGGGTCAGGTTCATCGACGCTACGTTGAAGCCTACCCAGATGGTCCCTTCCAAGATGCCCAGGGCGCTATTGGTGCAACAAACGAGCAAATGTTCAACAAATTTACTGGTCAACGAGTTATTCAGCGGGCTTGGCACGATGCTGAGTCGGCTGTCCTCACCCTTCTTCTCTTCCTCCTACGTTGTTCGCCAATAGACTCCAAGGGTGAGCCAAAAGAGAAATTGCAGCATATGCAAGACATTTACAAGTCTATCCGCAACACCTCGATGGGTCTTTAACGGATGCTCGGGATATGCTCTTCCAGGCCCGAAGGTCAAAGTGGTCTCAGTTTCTGCACGATGGCCTTGCACATCTGGCCGAACCTTTAGCTGCTATATGTGCAGCTGTCTTGCCAGAGTATGAGTTTTTGCAACCAAACAATGGCATCATTCATGAGGTTGTATTGCACGAAATCCTTCAGCATCTTTTGTTCCAGCTTTACTGTGATCTCAGGGAAAACCCGGTCCGTGATGTCACTCTTAATAAGGAGCTGCGACCGTTGCCAGTTGACGAGGGCTGGAAGCATACAACAACTGCCGTTGCGGAAAGCGGCAGCAAGTTCTCCAGCGATATCTTCTATGGGAAGGTGGATGTCAATGAGAGTGGTTGGTCCAGCCTCCAGTATGTCGAAGATATTGCTTTCTCTGGGGCGAGTGCGGAGCCAAGTACTGTTGCTGATCCGCCGAGTGCTCTCTCTGAGCCGCCTCTCAGGAAGTCTAAGCGTAAACGCAAGAGCTACCGTATGTGCCATCAGCTCCTTCAATATACTTGTACTCATGTGGATTTTCTAGAGCACTCCGCTTCTGAACCTGTTTCCGCCAAAAAGTGGGGCAAGCAAAGGGGCAAACAGTAGGCTTCATAGACTTCAAACTAGGTCACAGGTTCTCCACATCCTACTTACAGGGCTATTTGTTATGCCTGCCCTCATTACGTTATTAGAGTAACTTGCTCCGTCCGTTTCTCAATTTACCTGATTTCTGAACGGCTGAACCAGACTATTGGAATGCTGCTAGTTCTAATGGTTCCTGCACCATTCCAAAAGGGGATTTTGGCCCTCAGACCTTGCCCTGTTTTCTCCCTCTCTCTCTCTCTCCCTCCCCCTTTCTCTCTTGTTGGCTGCCCCAGGAACTCCAGCCTGGACCACAGCTTTGTCGGCATGTTCTTCAACCTCTACCTGAGACTGTGCTTTCTGGGCCAACGTGTACTATCATCTCTTGTGGAAATTTCGTGAGTCCCCTCCACAACCAGGCCAAATAAAAAATGGAAACAAAAACAGTGGGACCAGTGGAGGACAACACGCTCATCCGGCCATTCTTTCCCTCTTGATCCAGATTCGCCGTCTCCATCTCAGGTGTCCTAACACTCTGTTCTGCTGGGTGTGTTGTCGGCGAAGCAACTCAGACATTTTTTGTATTTAGTAATACTATAATATTATAGTATTCAAAACAGCAATACTGATAGTAGTTGGCATGTTGCCATGCCTCCCAGCCATTTCTGCTCAATATATATTTATTTCAAAGTTCACTTTTCGAGACACTGAAGCATGAATTTGTCGTGCTCGTGACGGATATGCCCTCCAGGGAAAACACCCGAATGCCAACCTAACTCTCCGTTCCCTCGAATCAGCCCCCGATTCGGGAAGTTAGAACTCAGCTTTACTTAATATTGTGCATCTAGCTCATAGTAGTGTTTCGTAAGTGAATGTCCCAGATGAGTAAAAATGTAACAGGAGAGAAAGAGATACAGTTATATACATCAGTGTCTGTCAGATGCCAGTGTGAGGAAATGAAAAAAGGGGGGAGAATTTGGAAGGTGTCATCAGTGGTCAACTAAATTTCATGCCTCTTCTCTCTGTCTACAGCAGTTCCATCTTCGGCAACCTTGAGAAAATCCAGAGACTACCGGGGTTTCAAACTTGGAAGAGGTGCGAAGTCCAGGTCAATCGAAGTCTTTGGACAATGATCGTTGGTGTTTTGCTGTAAAGCAGCAGAAGGTGGAGGAATCAATCTTGAATGATGGAAGCTGGAAGAATTTGAATGTTGGCCGATGTGTAGAAGCACCACCTGCTCTCCAGCATAAAGGCATATTATACCCTTTAATCCACCAGGTAAAGGTTTTGAGTTTTCAATTTGATCTGTATTAATATCGAAAATTCAGGGAAACTGCAATCTCGATACCCACCGAACATTGTATGGAATCAAAAGTACAATGCGTTCACATTTCTTCCAATTGTATTTTATGAACAATTCAAGTTTTTCTTCAACCTTTACTTCCTTCTCGTCGCCCTGTCACAATTTGTTCCTGCTCTCAAGATCGGTACATTGGGTTTTGGATGACCATCTCCGCAGACAAATTGACATTCTTCTGTAGGCTTCATAGTGACTTACATCACTCCTCTAGCCTTCGCCCTTTGTGTGACCATGGGAAAGGAAGCACAATGACTACAAAAGACACCTTCGAGACCGCGGAGCCAATTCACAACGATATCTGGTCCTCACTCGTACGCCAAACCACCCCAACTTTGACCCCGAACAAGCCTGTCTTGATGCACATGCCAATACTCATTCAGTGCCCTCTTCGTCACTCCAGGTTGGAGATCTCGTTCTTTTGGAGAAGGTGCCGGCGGATATGATTTTGCTGCACACTTCTGACTCATTTGGGACATGTTTCATTCGGACGGACCAATTGGATTGGAAATTGAGGGTTGCTGTTCCTGAATGTCAGAAGCTGGATGAAGGTGACCTTACTAGACTAGACGCTGAGATGTATGGTGAGTGGTTTATGTTTTCTTGATGGACAGATTCTCAATGTTTTACAGCCGACGCACTGATAAAGGACATCCATACGTTTGTTGGCACCTTTACGATGAACCGACCTCTGCCGCCACCATCTGATCCATCGGTTTCACCCACTACCTCCGACCGTGTCTCCTCTGACAGCGGAAAATTTGCTTTGGGCAAACACG
>Ga0307509_10006366_pt1 | contig 15932 bp, 21 predicted proteins | sample 10_EM_MG_FD_202245 | JGI IMG/M metagenome (GOLD analysis project Ga0307509, IMG submission 202245) | Populus trichocarpa ectomycorrhiza microbial communities from riparian zone in the Pacific Northwest, United States - 10_EM | ecosystem: Host-associated > Plants > Roots > Unclassified | place...
GGCGCCGTTTGCCCCGGATGCCTTTCTTGCCGAGTGCCAAACAAGACGGCAAGACCCGGACGTGAACAGATGTCCTGCCGGATGATGCCATCACGGCGCGTAAATTGGGCACCGCCACCCATACAAATTATACGGACTAAGTCTTTGATTTCTAAATAGACTAAATTTATGACCTAGTGCCAACGTCACTGCAAACGGCTGTAATCGATCTTAATCGTGCATTGCGGTTGTGAACCTTTGATATGTCGTCACAATTTACAACCCTACATGTTATTTATAGCACCAGTTCAATTGAACCCATCAAAAACCCCCTAAAAGCATTTTCCCCTGCGAGTGTCACATTGTATGCCTGCGTGCGGGAGCCTCTCCCAATTCCGTCAGGTGCTTATGCGACAGGTCCCGCGTCCCTTCTGAAATAAATTTAGAGACCAAAAGGCCTGACGCTCCACCCTTCTTCTCTAATATAGCATCGATGTGTCTGTTCTCGTATTTCTTATTCAGTTCGATGGAACTTTGCTCTTTTTCAGCGATAGTGTGTTGCCCCTTTTTTCGTGCTTCATCGATAACATACTGACTGAGTTTGATTGAGGTCTGATGTTCTTTAGCCTGCGCAAGATGTTCCTTTGCAGTTGTACGACTGTAGATGTCGACACGCTCGAAGGGACGAGGCGCGGGCGCGGCGGTAACGCCACCCGCAATAGTGGCGAGAGTAGCTGCGATAACGGAGATTGATGAGAATTTCATAACTTTGGTTTGGGATTCAGAGACCAGCTTCAAATGTGAGTCCAGTGAGCTGTAAGGTTCTCGTAAGTGAAGGGAACACCGTGACTCACCTCGGAAGTTCCGTTCAACAGATGAGGTTTCCAGTAGGTAGATGTGGCACTTATATACTCGAATAATATCCAAAATTCTTCCGTCACCCACATGTTCAAATGGTTTTGACGGCTCTGCGATCAACCGGTTGTCACCAGCAACGGAAACGGGGCTTTATCTACCATGCGTCTTGGCTTGGGAGTTTCAGAATCACACGCACCGGCTCAACACAGCGCTCTTTTGTCCCGGATTTTTATGATTCGATAATACATGCCAATGGTATATAGTTTTTTGCTTCCAAAAATATCAATTAGTACAATGCAACAACATATAAGCTATAGATGAAGGAAATACTCCAGGGTGCCAAGAGCTTGGCTTCCAGAGTTATCACCGGCTGAGAAAGAAGCTGGAAGGCCCATATGTCATTTCCGAATCTGAAGGGTCTTGACCCCTCCAGACGTCTTCGACCATGTGGTACAGGTGCGGCCATGTGGTCTGCGGTGATTTCACACCTGGCTTCTCGATGTGCAAGTTACGGACAATGACCCAACACTGATGGTGTTCATGTGGATACACAATAAAGGTCGCATGTCGGACATGCACGGTGCACTGATCGCTCCGTTCAAAGTGCCCATCGTGGATTGATACGAATTATTTTCCGTAAAATCAAATCTTGCCTTCTGTAGATTCTGCGAGCGAACAATTTCCATAAATCAAAAATAGGTCACAAAGAACACAGCAAAAAAGCAGAACGTTCGCAACGACTCAGCTGACAGTGACAAGGGCCCATAACATGTGCTGGCCACAAGTAATGGCCAGTCTGGGATGACACGAAAGCTTGGAAGTACTAGCGCTGGGAGTGTAAGTAGCGCACCGTTTTTGAAGTTGGAACTATGATAATGGTCGGAAAGTCGTCAACTGCGACCATAGATGATGTGTATAAGAAGATGGGTGCTGCAGCTGGTGCAGGGACTCGTACGCAGGCGTTGCAAGGGACAGTTTGGATGGATAATGTTCCTGTGAGACGCTCATCCGAATCGAATGTGTCACCAAATGTTTGACCAGCCTACATAAAGTTTTCTCTTTGTGCGACGCTAGCCTGAGATACCTTCGGCAGGGTTTTAATAATACAGCAAAGTTTCGACGCGAGGTCCAAAATGGGCATGGGTGTCATTGAACCAACCCTCACTGGGACTCAGCGCTCAGCTTCATCAGCGAGCATCGTTAACTACGTTGCGCATGGGAGAAGATCATTCTGGCCCAACTGTCATTATCACAATACAACACCAAAGTCCCTACATTCTTGAAAAGGAAAAATATCTTCTTACGAGTATCATTCGCCCATTTTCCATTTCCGTCAAAAAGTTAAAACGCTTTGTGAATGAGGTATTACTATCGCGAGTGTACACAGAATCGGGGACCAAGTTTCGAGTAATGAGAAGAGCAATGTATCTCCCATAAGACTCGCTTCTTGTCTCAATTCCTTCCGCCCAAGCGTCGTATACCATTGGTTTTCCTCTCATCAGGGATCGGAAGTTGAACGGGACTTGGCCAACAGCGAATGGTATTTCTTGGATATTTCAGCTCTAGCTTGGAATGGTCCGTGCTTTCGGTTGGAGGCTTGAAGGGGACCATACGCCTATATGATACACGAATATCACGGGTAGAAAATCACCACCTTGTGCTGGAACGAGGGTGGGAAGACACTTGCTAGCGGCGATTCGTCTGGTGTGATATACTGTTAGGAGTTTGGCCAACTGATACTCTGCAGGGCCGAAGGTGGTCCTCCGGATACCTCTGGAATTGGCGAGGAAGAGGAGACGGTGACCTGAGAGGGGTAATGATGCACTCCGAACGAGACCGGCAAAATATGCAAGAGGCGACCTATGAAGGTGATAAGCAATATGGAGTCGGGAAACCGTAGTCGAAGAAGAGCTGATGTTTAGACTATTTCGATCCGAAATTGAAGAAACCTGCGTGTTTCATCTGCCCTGCCTGTAGAGAGCCCTGATTATTCGGTCGTCCTAAACTAGAAAGAAGGTTTTCTGTTTACTCGAAATTTCGGGACACACGCACACTTTCACCAACACAGTAGCTGGTCGATCTCAATCTGGTGGTTCGCTTGCTTCATCTGGATAAACTGGGATCTGAACAGAATCCACGGATTTCCGGGCTCCCAGTGAGAAACTGCTGCCAGAAACAGGGTTCGACATCGTGAGGTCCACGTTGCGGTTTTCCTTTTCTTTGGTTTGGGAACACGGGGGGAGTAGAAAGTTTATTGCCTATATAAAAGACAATTGTATTCAATTCAGGAAAGGGTACAGCATCAGGACCCGAATCGACTGGAGGTTCGTTGAATGATGAAGGAAGACACAAGGTGAAAAACGGATGCCACCGAACCGCGATCAAGAGAAAAGAAGACGGGCAAACAACCAGATAGGGGCCAGGAAAGAAAAAAAAGAAATGTTCCAGCCTGGCTGGCACCAATGAGGCGGCAGCAGAATATTAGTACACGTTGACGTACATCGCGGTCGCTGGCCCATCTTCAGTCGTTTCATTCTTCCTGTGTTGGTGCAGATAGGCAGAGAAGAGCTTGTCGTCCTGAGTCATGGCGGCTTGAAGAAAGTTGATCTGCGAGTCCTCAGTGGTGCTCGGAGGATTACTGGCACTCGAGCTGACTGAGGTGGAGTCGCCGATGGAAGACGATTCCTTGCTGCTGGAGTTCTGCATGAGCGAATCCGCTTGGTATGCAACTGTGCACACACAAGGTATCAATAATGTAACAGTTAAATCAATGTATGTACTATGCGATGCAAACTGTGTTCCGTTCGTCGCCATTTCTCCAAAGTAGGAGATCTGGTCGTGTGGCAGTTGTACCACTGGCATTGCGAAGTGACTGGATTTCAATAAGCGACGATCCTGTTGAGCTGGAGGAATGAGATGAGACGCACCAACGACTTCGACGGTCTCCGAGTGGGAGGCAATTTGGGTATGATTCTCGGTGGTTGACTTGGTGGTGTGGAGGTGGTGCGCATGCCTTTCGGACGTGGTCAAACAGAAAAGACCTTTTCTCTATTTCCCATCGCCAAGTATTCCAGAATAAAATCAAACTTCGAGTTGGGCACCTAGGTCATATATAGGAGCCTCTCATTGCGCACTTAGCGAACGGCTCCCCACCTGGCTACCAAATTTCAGGTCTGTAGACAGATTTCATGAAGACCAGGGAGCCGAACACGCACAAAGTTTATTGACCGAGAAGACAAAGCAAGCATTATAGGACGGTTATGAACCTTTGATATGTCGTCACAATTTACAACCCTACATGTTATTTATACTAAATTATTGCACCAGTTCAAACAAATCAAAACCCCCATGCGACACCTTCCGCGCCCCTTCTGAAATAATGTCAGAATCCTGGCGCTCCACCCTGCTACGATGCATGTGTGTGTTCCATCTTATTCAGTTCGATGGAACTGTGACTTTGCTCTATTGCAACGATAGTGTGTTGCCCGAGTGCTTCATTGGCAACAGAATGACTGAGATTGATTGAGGTCTGATGTTCTTTAGCTTGCGCAACATGATGTTCTTCAGCAATATGAGTTTCTTCAGCCTGCACAACATGATGTTCCTCTGCAGTTGCGTGACTGTCGACATGCTCGAAGGTACAAGGCACGGGCGCGGCGGTAACGCCACCCGCAATAGTGGCGAGAGCAGCTGCGATAAGAGAGATTGATGAGAGTTTCATAACTTTGGTTTGGGATTCAGAGACCAGCTTCGAATGTGAGTAGAGTAAGCTGTAAAGTTTTCTTGTAAGTGAAGGGAAGACTCACCTCGGAAGTTCCGTTCAACAGATGAGGTTTCCAGTAGGTAGATGTGGCATTTATATACTCGAATAATATCCAAAATTCTTCCGTCACCCACATGTTCAAATGGTTTTGACGGCTCTGCGATCAATCAGTTGTCACCAGCAACGGAAACGGGGCTTTATCTACCATGCGTTTTGGCTTGGGAGTTTCAGAATCACATGTACCGGCAACACAGCGCCTTTTCGTCCCAGATTTTTATGATTCGATAATACACGCCTATGGTATATAGTTTTTTGCTTCCAAAAATATTAATTAGTACAATGCAACAACATAGAAGCTATAGAATTACTCCAGGGTGCCAAGAGCTTGAATGGCTTTCAGAGTTATCATCGGCTGAGAAGATGGAAGTCCCATATGTTTCAGAATCTGGTCGACCCCTCCAGACGTCTTCGACCATCTGGTACAGGTGCGGCCATGTGGTCTGCGGTGATTTTACACCTGGCTTCTCGATGTGCAAGTTACGGACAATGACCCAACGCTGATGTTCATGTGGATGGACAATAGAGGTCGCAAGGACAGTGCACGGTGCACTGATCGCTTCGTTCGAAGTGCCCATCGTGGATTGATACGAATTATTTTCCGTAAAATCAAATCTTGCCTCCTGTTCGATTCTGAGAGCGAATAATTTCCATAAATCAATATTCAAAAATAAAGCCAAACCCGTCCAAAAAAAAAGCATTATCAACGTTCCAGAAGTCTTCAAAGACGGTGCGCAACTTTCACTCCCAGCACAAGTACTTCCCAGACTGACCATTACTTGTGGCCAGCACAGAAGGATCCACTGGAACCGCGTTATGGGTCCTTGTCAGCTAAGTCGCTGCGAACGTCCTCGTCGGAGAGTTGTCGACTGCATGATGTGTATAACTTGAAGACGAGTGTTGCACCTGGCGCAGGGCGCAGGAATTAGTACGCGACATATTTGAGAAGCGTGGCAAGGGACAGTTTTGGATGGATAATGTTCCTGAGAAACACCCATCGAATGTTTGACCGCCCACATAAAGTTTCCTTTTTGTGCGACGCTAGCGACAGGTAGATACCTTCGAGAGGGTGTTAATAATACAGCAAAGCTTCGATGCGATGACTTACTTTACTTGTACAGAGGATCCTACCTCCGTCCCAGCAAAATTATATGGAGCTGCGTTGTATTGGATTGGCTAAGCGCCTCGACCATGACTAGAGCAGAATAATAGATAGGGCCGATTGTCCATTAATCTGAAAGAACTTTGGTTGGTTGGTGCTAGCATCAAGAGAGGGTAACTAGTGGGTTGTAGATCAGATCATTCGATGTCACTTACGAATGAAAGGGTTGTAATAAACACTCTGACCACTAACATGGAACAACGCTCCAGAAAAATTTAAATATGCATCGCACAGTAGCACCGAAGCTATCACTCACCTCGACAAACCCACCACAAGAAGCGGTGTTAGTTTGGGTAGCTAAAGTTTTTTCAAGTTAGTACCGTTAGCATGCTCAGATATTCTGTTTCAAAGAAACTTGACGCACTGTTCAACAGAGAGATACGCTAGATTGTTCGAGTATGCCTGTATCCCATATCATTTCTGGCGTCCATGGACCGGAATTGACGTGCTAGTGAGGGTTACCTCCGTAGCTGACCAAGAAACCTCGCAATAGCAGTGCAAATGTCAATTGACACTGGCGTGCAGTATTGCCAGGTTAGTGGTGGTGCAAGGTGGGGTAGTGACATCAAATGGGACAGGACACAACGAGGAGGGCATTCCTTCCTTGTCATGTCGAAACAGGTTTAACAACGTGATAAGGAGGAAATCCTCGTCACGCCGAACACAAATTTCGATATGTCAAGGAGGGGGCAGCCCGCCGTGTCCCATTGAAAATGCATCGTTCTGATGCGAGAGGGAGTGTGGCCTCACTGACCTCCTTTTTATAGGTATGGGGCTGCCGGGTCTGTTTGTGGTCATACTTATCTGTCAATAGTAGTAGTTAGAATATGTATGTTGTGATTTTAAATACAAGACGTACCTTGTAGGGGGATGGGTGTTCTTCCCATTCCCTGGAACCTCTCTGTCCAATCCGTCGCGTTCGAGGTGTATCAGCGTCGAAAACAGTATTTTTGGAGGTGGTGGTGGTGGTGGTGGCCAGTTGATGAGTGGCGGCGGTGGCGTGGGTAGAAAAATGTCACAACCTTGGAAACTTGAAGCATTCGCACTTGTTTTGAGGGTTGTGGGGGGTGGCTGAAGGTCTTTCTTTGCGCTACCAGCCCTTCCACCTATGGTCCGCATTCAGAACTATTGTCGCTTTGTATTGTGTTGTCGTGTCGGGTTATACAGTGGCCAAGGCCAGGGATGATGGGAACGTAGTGAGTGATGGAGACCTCGCTCTATCAAGAACGTTGGAAGAGTATTCGAAGTCCTTCAACAGGTTCGAAAGAATTAAAGCTATTGCCAAGCTATAGTGCTATAGACCTACCTTTCAAATCAGAGACAGATGAGACCTGCGGAAATTATCTTGGCAGCAAAGGCGTGTTCATTAAGAACACTCGAGGTTGAACGGAAAAGTGCAGACTGAATGTTACGAGTTCCATTTATGGAGATAACCCCAAAAGCGATATTAATTAGCCGGCAAAGCCCGAACCTGAAGTTTTGATCATGAATACTTAATTGACCTGTCCGTCGCTGGACATGAACCAATAAAAACTGGTGCCCTAGCGATTCATACACTGGCACCCCTCTCAGGCTGAGAATGCTATAGGACTAGCTATAGTGGCACCAGGCCTCTCAGGTCTGAATAACCAACTAGCACTGCCTCTCAGCCTGTCAAGGAGCGTGCCACTTAGAGAGCTCCTACCATGTACGTCGGGCCTTGTATTCAACCATACGTCTTCAAAATTCAAAGGGGACACACGAATGAAACAAGTGTTGACGGTCTTTGCATCAACTGTGGTTAGGACTACACTTAAAAGGGGGAATATCCACGGGATTCAGGATCAAGACAGCATCTCACTTTTTTGTTCACGACCCATTCATCGACAGAGTTTATAAACACACTACTGCTCCCACTTGATTTCCGAGTCGGTACAACGACAACTACAAAAGTATGTTCGTCCCCAGGCTACATACTATCATTTGCTGGTTGAAGGCTTCTTTTTGTGAACGTTTTCCGACTCTTGGATTCGCCGCGCTTCCTTCATGCTTTCTTTCACCCTCTTCTCCACAATGGCAGCAACCTCCCTTGTATTCTTTATCAGCTCGGGAGACACGGTTCCTGCCTTCGCCTGAGCTTCATGCTCCATCTGATATTGATCAAACATTTTCGCGGCTTGGGCATTGGGTTCAACACTCCCATGTAGGCCCATTTTTTTGCAGAGTTTGCTGGCTTGGCAACTAAGATTGGATAAGCTTTTATAGTGGTCAGCTTCCTGATCATGTTCTCCGCGACTGTAGATGCCGACATAACGCTCGAAGGGACGAGGGGCCGGCGCGGCGGTAGTGCTACCTGCCATAACGGCGAGGGTAGCTGCAATAAGAGAGATTGATGAGAGTTTTATAACTTTGGTTTGGGCTTCAGAGACCAGCTTCAAATGTGACCAGAGTAAGCTGTAAAGCTGTCTCGCAAGTGAAGGGAACACTCACCTCGGAAGTTCCGTTCAACAGATGAGGTTTCTAGTAGGTAGATGTAGTATTTATACTAATAATAACCGACTTGGAAATTCTTCCGTCACCCACATGTTCAAATGATCTTCGCGATTAACCGCTTGTCACAGCAACGGAAACTGGGGCTTTACTATCAACATGCCATGCGTTTTGGCTTGAGTCAAATGGTGGGGAGTTTTAAAATCAGATATAGCGGCTCAACACAACTACTTTTGTCCAGATTTTTTACGATTCGATGTAGAATACATGCGTACACTGTATAGGTTTCTGCTTCCAAACAGACTTCTTACTCTGATCTATGATAACTTCCTCCTGGGAATAACTGGGCAAAAGGCTACAGACTAATTGTGACAGTACATATATGCAACGCTTTGTGAGGATACTACAACATGAAGGAATACTTCAGGGTGACTCGAACTCGGGATCAAGCCTTGCCAGTGCTGGTAAATTGCAAAATGGGCTGGGGCACTGGATGACTTCCGAGTCCCACATCTGCCATCAGCTGAGAAGCCGAGCCAAAGGCCCACATGTTTTCGGATGGACTCCTCAGATGTCTTTGACCATGGCCATCTGCGGTCTGTGGTGCACATATATTCTCGGCTGATTGTGGATATTACAGTAAAGGTCACATAGACACGAACGTTGCACTTCGTGGTCCTAGTCCGAAATTGCTCCCGTCCATGAACATTGCAATCAAATGATCTTTGTGATGGAACACACGAAGATGTGTGACCGGATACTTACGCCAATTCCTGAAGAATTGGTATTACTAATACGTACTATCACCTCGGGTCCAAAGGACCGAGATCTATCTTGGATTTTAACCATGTGGTTCTTGAGCCACCATAAGTTACTGAAAACCATGCATAGGCTAGCACACTGACAACAGTTTCCGTGATTAAAAGTGCATCAATTCGGCTGAGGACTACCGCTCGTTTAGGGCCACCTGCTAACTATATTTGGTAATTCATATTTAATAATTTCTCAGCCTTGCCAGGCGCAGACAGGCCAAAATCCGCTCAACTTGAAGTCAAACTAAGCTAAAGTGCATCAAAATCTGATTGGAGCACCTCATCGAGGGTGGGCTTCTCGTGTATTCGATCCCGTCGTCTGGTGCTACTACAAGGTTCGGGAGCAATTGCAGACTAGAAGCTGTTGGAACATAAGGCGACTCCCGAGTCGGAATGTCCATGAGAAGATGGAATGACGACAAGTGATTTGGGGGCGGTCCTGGACCCCACTCCCACTCAATTCTGAGAGCGAACAATACCCACAAATCAATATTCAAAAATAAGCCAAAACCGTCCCAAAAAACACAACAAAAAGCATCATCAACGTTCCACTTAGATTCAACGTCTTCAAAGACGGAGCGCTACTTTCACTCCCAGCACTCGTACTTCCAAGCTTTCGTGTCATCCCAGACTGACCATTACTCGTGGCCAGCACAGAAGGATCCACTGTAGCCGTGTTGTGGGTCCTTGTCAGCTGAGTCGTTGCGAACGTCCTCGTCGGAGAGTCATCCACTGCGACCATAGATGATGTGTATAAGAAGACGAGTGCTGCAGCTGGCGCAGGAACTCGTACACGACATATTTGAGAGGCGTTGCAAGGAACAGTTTGGATGGATAATGTTCCTGAGAGACGCCCATCCGAATCAAATGTGCTACCAAATGTTTGACCAGCCCACATAAAGTTTCCTTTTTGTGCGACACTGCCGGCGGATAGATACCTTCACCAGAATTCAATAATACAAAAGGATTTCGACGACGCGATGACGTACTTGACTTGTACAGATGATCCTACCTCTGTCCCAGCAAAATTTAGGTCCACGTTTAGATCACTGGCTCCAGTTGCATCGGTGACATAGTTGAAAAGTAGTACCCGATTTATTTTTCCGTGCTCATAGATTGCATAGGCTGGAGAATAGATATTGTCGTTATTGGCGCCTATGTCGTACAGCCGTGTTGTATTGGATTGGCCAAGCGCCTCGGCCATGACCAGAGCAGAATAATAAATAGGGCCGATTGTCCATTGTCTGAAAGAACTTTGATTGGTTGGTGGAGCTAGCACCAAAAGAGGGTAACTAACGTGTTGTAAATCAAATCATTCGAGGTCACTTACGAGTGAAAGGGTTATAATAAACACTCTGACCACCAACGTGGAACAACGCTCCAGAAAAATTTGAATATGCCAATTGCATCGCATAGTCCAACGCCCAAAGGGCAGCACCGAAACTATCACTGACCCCAACAAACCCACCACAAGAAGCAGTATTGGTTTCGAACATGAGGAGTTGCTTACCCTTACTCTGTGCATAGGCAGAGGAGTTAAGGTAGGGTTTTACGAGGGTCTGACCAGCGGTGTGGTTAAGGTAGGTTGAGAAGACCTGTTGAGGGTCTCGACGCGTACCCGAGCCGTATTGTGCATGACAATTGTCATTTGGGTAGCTAAAGTTTTCAAGTTAGTGCCGTTAGCATGCTCAGATATTCTGTTTTAAAGGCAAAGGAACTTGACGCACTGTTCAACAGCAAGATACGCTAGATTTTTCGAGTATGCATCGACGAATCCTGTATCCCATACCATTTCTGGCGTCCATGGTCCGGAATTGACATTCGGTCCAATAAGTAAATTTTGATTGACGACCTGTCCGTCGCTGGACATAGCTTGAACCAATTGACCAAATTCGCTAACGTAGTCATAGGGCCCGTACGGCTGGATGAAATATCTTTGGGTTCGTGTATCTACAATCGGAGATGCACGGGTGGAATCGTACCGATTCTCGATGGCCATGATCAACGTAAAGATCAGGCTCGTTTCCCACTTGTAGTCCGATTAGATAGTCCCCGAGAATGGCTTGGCCTTGTTCCGCGATAGCGAGTCGGAAATTGGACGTGTCGTTGAAGGGTATACCCAAGTGCCATCTAACATTAACTAGCGAAGAGATATTGCGAAGCATCCATAAAAGTTCTGCAGTATAAATTAACGCCGGTGTCCCAGGCTGTGATGAATTAATCTGATGAATGACGGCATTAAATTGGATGACATACAGGATTAGATATTTTTGGTTGATATTTTTCAAGAATGCGACCATCCGGTGTTTGATCAACGAGAACTGCTGTTTCTTGCGTGTTTCCACCAACGCGGATCGTGACAGCACCGACTCGTTGTTGCAAGTTTGCCATGAGATTAAGAAATGGGACTTGTAACAGCGAACTGCCAAAAGTAAATGCCCGGCACTCCTCGGATTGAGATAAGGAAAAACATACGAATCCGTCCCAACTAAATTGGTCAATTACATAAATAGAGGATGAGCGGGGTGAACAACTTACAAACTTGATTTACCACTGACATCTCGACGGAAAATCCGAAGAAACACCCGCTCTGTGGTATGGACGCTCCAGGTGGTACTGCGTTGTAAAACTGTATTTCAAATTGTGTGGGGAACGCATCCTTCTCTGGTGGTACTGGTGCCTCCAATTGAGTAGGATCGAAGGCCGCCAATCCTGTATAGTGGGCCCCCGCTGCCGTTGCACTGAGGGTCGGTGCTATTGGGAGCTGCCAACCGTGCTGGTGGTACACTGTAATATAGCCAGAGCACCTGTGCATTACGGCGAGAATAACGATCACGTTGAGAAGCGAAGAGATGAGCGGGCGAGGTCCTAATATCCATGAAGTGCGCGGGGCCATCATTGTCGATTTTAGTGGCTTTACGGACATCTGGATATTTTCTGCACCAGTAATTATTGGTGCACTTGACAAAAAGAAGGGAAGGGTACTCGCCTAGATGGAAAATTGAGAGTACGTGGCAAGGGCGACGCGGAGCAGTGAGCACCCGCGTCGGAAGACCTGATGCATTAGCTAATGATTCTTACCTTCGCAGGTGGAAGGACGTCAGTAGAAGAATTGACGTCAAAACCCCGACGGATACACTTTTGTTATTGGCGAATGCACCTCTGAATATAGTAGAGTGATTCACATTCCAAGAATGCTATACTAGTGTGCCAGCAGCACTCGGGCGTCTCAGGCTTGAACAATCAATTCTTTCTGCCTCTCAGCACATCAAGGAGCACGCCGTATTCAAGCGCTCTACGTTGGGCCTTGTGTTCAATGACACGTCTATTTCCCTTCAAAATTCAACTTGACCATGGGGGGACACATGAATGCAAACACATCTCCAAACAAGTGTTGGCGGTCAACCGGGGTTATTAGGACCATATGTACAAAGAGAAATATCCATGGCATCTTACTTTTTGTTCGACCACGTTCATCGACAGAGTTTTTTATAAAGACACTACTGCTTCCGCTTGAATTCCGAGTCGGACAGACACGGGGGCGTGTGTGTCGGGTTGCCCTACTTACTGATTCTATTGAAGTTGTGTTGCAAGGAGAGTTAATGGATTTGTTGCTTCCGCTCAATCCCGTTTGAATTTGATTCGAATCTTGCATGGGCATTGTGTTTGGACATACACTGGCAAGAAGAGGTGGACGAATCCTTTGTAATTGATTTATTATTGCAGATGCGTTCGAGTTCTTGCAGAGATGCCTTCTTGCTGGAAACATGCTCCTTGCGTTAGTACTAGAAATTGAATCCACCCGAGTTTCAAAATTAGCGATGACTTATTCAGTTTAAGCAATTGAGTGGTTTCTGAATCCCGTGGGTAGAAACACTCCAATTACTGAACTGTTTCGTATTCAAGGGATAAGTCTACTGTCAAGTGACATCTGCAATTCAAATATACAAGTATGCGTGTTTTGTTCCATAACGTATGGTCCGCCCGTCTTAACGTCGCTTCTGGGTCAAATGTAGCTCGAATAAACAACAATCCCTGCATCCCCGGCCAAGAGCCCCAAAAATGATTCTGGCGGGTGGGGATTGCCGCCTAACAGTATAAAGAGCTGATTGATGCTCCAAACAACCCCTCTCTGAACGTCCTTATCTCATATTAAATCGTTTTCTGATCTAGCAGTACTCTCAACCATGGCCCCTGTCCTTAGCAACCCAAACGACCACCAGAACGTAGTTCGTTCCGCAGAAGCAAGCGCTCGAGGTGCTACCGTGACCAAGTTGGGCAGTGCGTCCTCGAATGGAAAGCCACAGATAACATCCGCCGATATCATCAAACTAGAGCAAGAGTACGGTGCTCACAAGTGAGTAGACAGATTCATTTTCGTGGGGTTGTGATTCGGTGTAATGGGGTCGTGTGATCACTTCGTTCATTCTATGACGAGACAGACCGAAATGCAAAGCGGTGTGAAACAAGTATCTTCGTTTTTATACTGACGCGTTGTTTTCTGCAATTAGTTATCACCCACTTCCCGTCGTCTTTGATAGGGCAGAAGGCGCGAAGTAAGTCTTATTAGCCATTGCTGAGATCCATCACTAATTTGTCACTGTTAATGTTTTAGAGTATGGGATCCGGAAGGCCGAGAGTATATCGATATGCTCTCCGCATATTCGTCAGTATCACACATCAGGTAAACTCCACAGACGTACTAATTTGATCTTTTCTATATACTTCCAGCGCAGTCAATCAAGTGCGTTTGTTCATCCAGATGTCCGGTTGAGGTACCTTTATTGAATCTTCCTCCTGTCTAGGGCCATTGTCACCCCCGCATCATCGCCACCCTAGTTGACCAATCTAGGAGGCTCACTCTCTCCTCCCGGGCCTTCTATAACTCTGTCTTTGGACAGTTTGCCCAGCAAATCACGACCCTCTTCAAGTATGAGATGGTACTCCCCATGAACACAGGGGCAGAGGCAGTCGAGACAGCCTTGAAGCTTGCAAGGAAGTGGGCATACAAGAAGAAGCCTGTGGAGGAGGGCAAGGCGATTGTGTTGAGTGTTGCAGGAAATTTCCATGGAAGGACCCTGGGGGTCATCAGGTATGTGCGAACCACTATGGAATTGGCATCGCAAAAGGCACAGGACTCACGGCACATGCAGCATGAGTACAGATCCAGAGAGCCGAAGAGGGTTCGGGCCGTATCTCGAAGGTGTCGGCCCAACATTCATTGATGCAGAGGGCGTGTTGACAACGATTCGATTTGGCGTCCTTGAGGATCTCGAGCGAGCCTTGTCTGTACACGGGCAGAATGTCGCTGGTTTTTTGGTGGAGCCCATTCAGGGTGAAGCAGGGTATATTTTGTTCTTACGCTCGTTCGACGTGTATTCATCCAAGTTCACTATAGCATTGTTGTCCCACCTCAAGGGTACTTGAGGGGAGTGGCAGAGCTCTGCAAGAAGCACAAAGTCCTGTTGATCTGCGACGAAATCCAGACAGTAATTCAATTTGCTCACTGTATCTCGACGATTACTAAGCGCTGGCTTAGGGTCTGGGTAGGACAGGTAAGATGCTTGCGTCTGACTACGAGGGTATCCGACCCGACATCGTCCTTCTGGGCAAGGCGTTATCCGGCGGAGGTGAGCATTTATACTACCCTTCCTATGCAAAAGTGGTAACCACTTTGCCTTAGTATATCCTGTCTCTGCGGTCCTCGCTGATAAGGAAATCATGCTCTGCATCCAACCGGGCGAGCACGGGAGCACATATGGAGGGTATGTCCCCCCCACTTATTCCACCTTCACACAGACTCATGTCGCTTATTCCCTCAGAAATCCACTTGGCTGTGCTGTCGCAATGACAGCGCTTAATGTTCTCATCGACGAACGTTTAGCTGAGCGCGCCTATGAGCTCGGAGAATACTTCCGTTCTGCCGTAGGTGCCCTTAATTCTCCCTTTGTAGCTGAAGTTCGTGGTAGGGGCTTGTTGAATGCGGTTGTGGTGAATGAGAAGAAGAGTAAGAAGGGGCGTGGTGCATGGCAGCTTTGCCTATTGTTGATATCCAGAGGGGTGTTGGCAAAGCCGACACATGGGAATATGTGAGTCCCTTACGCCTGCTCCTCGTAAATCACCAACTGAAAGCTGCGATTACCTGAACGTGTATAGAATTCGCTTTGCCCCACCCCTCGTCATCTCAAGGGGGGATTTAGCAGAAGCTGTGAAGATCATTGGCGAATGTCTGGCTGACTTCGATACAGTAGAGAACATTCCAGGTGATGAAGGCAGTGAGAAGGGCCACTAGGCTGTGTGAATCCCCGAGCCCCGCACATGGGGAGGACATGTTTCAAGTTTCTTGCTGTCATACCAGAACCTCTATCTGGGTTCCCTGTTTCTTGTGCTTGAAGCTCTGTCAGCTCATGTATTTATTGTATCAACTGCTGCATGTAACCACTATAATTATATTTCCGTCCCCTCAGAGGATGTTTTTGTTTCAATACTTTCATTCATTGTCCATGCTAAGGAGATATAAAGAAACAAAGAATTTCATGTGTGATGTACAATCAGACTTAAGACTGAAGTTAAGTGCGTTACATAAGGACATGTATGAAAGGAAGCATAGGACAAATGCACGAGAACGACGAATAAGAATAAAAAATCATGCAGCAAGCTTTGTCGAAACGGCCATCATTTGATCGATGTTGATGAACTGTACCCAGCTCTCCAACATCTGCGGGTCATTATGGAAAACAAATGTAGAGTCCGGCGTGCCCCGATAGAACGCACATACGCATTGGTACTCTTCCTGCTTCAGCTTCGTTCCTCTTGCCACGCCTAGCTTGGC
>Ga0307509_10006368_pt1 | contig 15928 bp, 9 predicted proteins | sample 10_EM_MG_FD_202245 | JGI IMG/M metagenome (GOLD analysis project Ga0307509, IMG submission 202245) | Populus trichocarpa ectomycorrhiza microbial communities from riparian zone in the Pacific Northwest, United States - 10_EM | ecosystem: Host-associated > Plants > Roots > Unclassified | place...
TTGGAACGAGAGGGCACCAACCCGAACACCGCAGACGCGCATGGCCGAACACCACTCGGATCGGCTGCGCAGGGCGGGCATGAGGGAATAGTAAAGTTGCTATTAGGACGAGAGGATATCAATCCCAACACCGCAAACATTCGTGGTTGGACACCACTTCTGCTGGCTGCGGAGGCCGGGCACGAGGAAATAGTAAAGTTGCTATTGGAGCGACAGGATATCAGTGCCATTATTGCAAACCCCGAATATGGCCAAGCGCTCCTCATTTGTGCTGCGAAGAACGGGTTCCAGGGAATTGTAAAGCTGCTATTAGAAAGTGGGGACACCGATTCCAATGCTGTAGACACCGAATATGGCCGAACACCGCTCATGTGGGCTGCGATGAATGGACACCAAGAAGTCGTAAAGCTGCTATTAGAACAAGGCCAGGTCAGTCTCGATATCCTAAACCTTAGCGGCAAAACAGCCCTCGAATTAGCTGCGTCTGGTGGACACACGAAAGTTGTGGAGCTACTCTCCCCATCTGAACCCCCTCTTCCCGTCCACTGACTACCGACCAAACCCGAGGGGACCCGCTACCCGATCCGTCTGACTTGCCCCCAAGCCCCTCTCAGTCTACCACCTCGCTTTGCCTTTCACAGTCGCAGCCCGCCCCCCCTCTCCCAAGCCTTTTGGTGGAACGGCGGTCCGTTCCTTCATGATTATTTCCTCTTTAATTTTCCTCTTCTCTTTCCTCGCAGCCACTAGCCCCTCATTCTCAATTATTTTATTATTGTCATATCTTAGATGATTACTGGATTATACATACGGGGTAGGCGCTGGAGAAAGCTTTCCCGGATCTAAGTCAGATATGTGAGCGCGTGTTCGGATATCAATTGAGATTGATCCGGGGAGTCCTGTCGTGGTCTGTAGTCTGTTATTAGTAACATACTCTTCTTTTTGTATTCTTTTTTCATTGTCAATTGCCTCCTTTTCTCTGCCTCCTACCTGTAATTACAACACTGCCTGGTTCCTTTCATTCGGGGGCTCATAAAATCTATAATATGGCTTAAAATGAAGCATCAGGGACCTAGTAATTCATCTGCCCAGATATTTTTTCCTCCGTTTATCCTAACACCTACGCTTTGCAACAGCTGAGCATGCCTAGCAAGCCTAGCGGAACGGACGGGTGAAAGTAGGAGGAATAAACAAAAAATTGGGAAAAATTGGAATGAGTAGTTAGCTTGGGATTAATTGAAAATACGGAAGTAATATTCCTGTAGGATCCCCTGTCTATCGGGGCAGAGTGTTTCCCGGGCTTCTAAGGAGGGAATCATTTCCACATTTATCCAGGTCTGGTAAACTCTTCGCTAAATACTGCGATGCCCAGTACATTAAATTGGGTTTCGCGCTTTATGTCAGGCACTGCCGGTATTAGAAATCTAACCTGGCCTAACTTAAGGTAAGTTGTAATTCATATTACACAGTCTTGACAGCTTCCGCGGGGAACACCCTCAATAAGGTGAGAAGTTAATTTTTTATAGTATTTTGACTACGGCGCACTGCAAGCCTATCAAACTCTATAAAGCGCGCCAAAATCAATTCTAATCGGAATGGGTAGATATTGAGGAAGGAAAGAAAGAAAATGAACATATAAAGCCATCAGACTCTATAATAAGATTTGTCCTTCGTTTTCTCAGATATGCCTAGGATAGGGGTGGGTAGCCAAATAGACAGGGGTTAAACGAGAATAATAGTTAACACTAAATTAACACTCTATAAAAGTAAATTGCAAGGGGATCAAAAGGTTACCTACCGTACTCATATAATACAGTTCCAATTGTGGTAGAATGTTAGAATGAACGAAAGATCTGAGTGGGAGCGTGAGCGATTTTTGGGGGGGGGGGAGGAGAAAAAGAAGCACTAAGCGAAGAGTGACATTGCACAAGCACTAAACCGTAGGGTTCCAGAAGGTAAATGGGTGAGAAAGTATGTGACACCGGGGGTGGTAGACAGCTAAGTCGCGAGCAAGTAATACACACGAGCTGGAAAAAGGGAGGGCACGAAAGTGAATTGATAGCGAAGCTTAGCAGGGTGATAGCGTATGACTGCCGCTGAGGGGGTTCATCGGGCACGGAGTATTTTCCTGAATGCCAAGACTTCCGGCGCCTTTTCTAGTGGAGCAGAGACGAGTTGGAGGGATCGGGTGGGATGACGTCTCGTGAGCTATCATATCATACCGCTACTCGCCGACTGGGGGTCTGAACCCTGATTTTCCAATTCGCCGCTCTGGAGCTCGACCATGTCGCTTCTCGGCAGTGGGGCTAAGTGGCGCTCTTCCGGTTGTCCCTCTCATTGCCGGGTTCTGCATAATTTTACATCTTTCTTAGACAATTTCACCTACTCCAATGTTGACTCTCCGCAGAATGCCTAGGATTTTATTGAACACTTCCTAGAAAATTAAATCGACCACCTGTGATGCGGATATCTGTGTCCCATTTTTGAACTTGTTTCTTCTTTCAAATGTACCATTGCTTGCTTATTATTTTACCCATGTGACACATGATTTGCAGGATTACAAGCGGTAAGGGGCACAATGTCCTGAACCTGAAGTCCTCGAGGGTACGGGTTGAAAGGGTTTGATGGGGGGGCGTCCAGAGCCTTACTCAGCTCGGTAGGGTGCCCGATCCAACCTCCATCTGCTCTTGACTGTCCACGAGTGGAAAAAGGCAGACTACCACTGGAGAGGAAGCTTATGATTTTCGAAGAATAAACGCGACTTGTTTTTCCTTTGTGGTTCATCATATCAACCAGGCAATCGCTTGTACTACAACAAGCGAAAATATGGTTCACAGTATAAACACATTTATCGCTTCTAGCTTGGTATTTGGTTGTCATGTTGGTTTCCATAGCATTTTGATGTTAGATTTTATCTACCGCTGTACTGGTACTTTCTCACCTACGTCAAGGTAGCACAATCCGAGGTTGCGATAAAACACCCGGGAGTGATAACCGGGATAGGGTGGCCAATCTTCACATCACATCACTCGCATATGTTACACCAGGGCACCGGCCTCCGAAAAGCCGAATACTATCTGGATCATGAGATAAAGCCATTTCCCAATGCCACTACTAAACTCAGAACTTTATATCTGATTTTTACAGGTACTCATAGTAGGCCTTCACTTCCTACAAAGCTTGGCAACCCTAGCAGGCCCGGCCTAAGGCACGTATGAGATTCTACATGCGAAGCGCCGGAATAACCAAAAACACTATGGTGAACAAACCATTAGAGTAGACAAACCCCGCCTGCGAGCGGGCTCTGAGACTCGAGGTCTGGAGCGCTGCCTTGCTGGTCGAATTGTGAAACAACCAGCTATCATGAGTGAGTGCAATACGATCATCAGATAAATCAGCTGATCCGATCTTTTCCTCTCTTGTGCCCCATCAGTGCCCCACCGCAATGAAACATCCTTAGCGAGCAAGGCGGTAGGGGGAAAAGCAGGAATCAAGCAGAACTAGAGCAGAATAAAGAATCCACGGATATCTCTGACTGTCCGACAGCCACAAAGGCCTACCCTGGTCTGCTGGCATGACAGTAGTATTATACGGGTAAAACTATGTTTCCAGGGGCCGCCAGTTGTCCTTCGATACTTCCGTTGGCTCGCTTCTGCCCTATTTTACAACAAGCCAACCGGGATCTACACGCACAATACCATACTGTATAACTGTATAACCGGGTTCTAAAGGTTCTATCACTCGGGGCAGTGGAGTAACACAATGGGCTATAATAAATCCGCTATAATTTTGTGACGGTAAGGGGCCTGGTGCCAGAGCTTTTGGAACTCGGGTGCACTCGGGTCGATAGACGCGTTGATAGCGTGCCTAGAATGATAAGGCAGTGAGAAGTGTCGCCGAGTGACCATTTCTAGACATTACCGGTAGTGGTTCGTTTACTTTTGAATGGCTAAGGTAAGCGATACCCTCTAAACGAGTTAACTGGTCCTATGATAATAAGTGTAAAACAGGATCCTATTGCATAAACAAAAGCCTAAGAAAATTTCGGGCTCTATTCCGCTCACAAGCCTCAAGGTACCACGATGTGCGCGCGGTCGTGCTCCCAAGAGGTTTTTGCAGTGCAAAGCCTAACTCTGGGGCAAAGCCGCCCCTGCTGTCCGGTTCCGTGGAAAGATTACCGTATATACATCGCACTTCTACAAGTAATACACGTGTACACTTGTGCATCTTTTTGGGAGTATGGAGGTGGTAGGGTCTAGCCTATCTAAATGGGTATATCCTAGCAAAAAGCTTAGTGTCAAGCTATATGATTAGCGAATACCCAAGTTTCTGCATTGCGATTGCCTTTGATTGTAGTGGCGCCGAAAAAGAAACAAATGTGATCCTGCATCTAAAATCGCCTCGCAATTGGAGTGCGTCGCTGATTGTCGGATAATGTTAGTCACGTTGCAAGACATAAAACTCGTGGGTGATTCTGGTTGCCGAAAAACAATTTCGTGCGCTTCTTATCTGGGTGCAGGCACGCAAGCTTTAACAAACACTGTTAGGTGATCTGGGACTCTGAGCCAACCTGATAGATTATTGGACTACATCACACTCAGAACAAAACTTGAAGCGTGGATGGCCCCTCCACTCGTAGTGTCGAAGCGCCCTTCGAGAACTGCTACGATTCCACAAAGCACGACGAAACTTGCTTTAATCACGTGACTATTCCACGATTGTTGTAAAAAGAAAGTGTAGCGGAATACCGGGGATCCTTTGAGTAGAGGGCGGGCAGCTTTTAGGGTAGGATTTTCGCAACAGTTTATTATAACATGCGCATTGTTCTGACCTTTTCTGCACGAAAATGAGTTGACCAGTTTGTCCGGCAATGCGTACCGACACAATCTGGGGCTTTTGAATGTACTTGGGTGCAATGCTAATTGAGTTCTCCTTGAAAAAGGCTCGGACTCTACTCGAGACACGAGAGTTGGTATTGGTGTTGTGTTATGTGATGCTCAAGCCCACAAGGTGGCGTCCACTTGGCTGGAAATGATTGGGTGGTAATTTTAACACCAAGAGCCTCATCTACTCTCCGGCTTGCCGAACGCATTCCATTAACCCCCCCCCAACAGTGTCCTCAGACTTATCGCTGCGACGTATCTACACCAACACTTTGGACATACACCATGGATTGCCCGTCATATCCGTACTCGATTAACTCCGGTAATGTGAACAGCTATAACGTAACGAATAATTGTGCCAGTATCAGCAGTGTGGACAAGGTCACAGCCGACGAAAACCGAGAGATTATGAGGTGGCTCTCTCCACTGGACCCCGAAAGGAGGCATCACGATATCCGCGCCGACAGGCTCGATGGGGTTGGGAACTGGCTTTTGGAAACAAAGGAGTTTCGGGAGTGGAAGAGTGGTGAAGGTGGAGTTGATAAGGCTGTCTTATTTTGCTACGGGAATCCGGGGGTAGGAAAGACATATCTATGGTGAGTGCCTGATTTATCTGGAAGTAGGAATTATTGCCGACGGCAAGCAATATTAGTTCATTAGTCATCGATAGCCTATGCGATGGGCCTTGCGAGGAAGACATTGCCGTCGCAATGTTCTACTGCGACTTCCGCGATCAGCAGACCGCTACGGATATCGTGGGAGCCATCCTAAAACAGTTGGTGGTGAGAGGGGAAATGCTGGGGGACGTGCGAGCGGCATTTCAAAAGGCGAGGGATGAGGTCGGCGGTCGAGGCCTGCTGCTTCCGGATATGCTGCAGATGCTACAGCAGGCTATCGCCGCATTCCCCCGAGTTTTCATTTGTATTGATGCCCTGGATGAGTGCCTTCCTAAACACCAGTTGGAGCTTCTTGGGTTACTGAAGGATATCCTTGAGGAGTTACCAAGGACGCGAATATTTGTTACTGGGAGGCCTCAGGTTGAGACGGAAATCTCAAGATATTTTGCTGCTAATGTTATAGTACCCGTGGGACCGAAAAGGGACGATATAAAGAGATATTTGGAGAAGAAGTTGGATATGGACACCGAACTGGAGGCTATGTCCCCCGCTTTACGGGCGGATATTCTAAGAATCATTCCCGAAAGGATCTCCGAAGTGTGAGTAAGATAATCTATTGTCCCACTCTGTGAATGATTTGTACTGATTAACCACTGTCTGTAGATTCCTCCTTGTCTCGCTACACATCGATGATATCCTTGGAGAAGTTACCATCTTTGAGAGAAGGCAAAAGTTGAACTCCATGGCCAAGGGGAATCACTTGGAGGCCACATACGCGACAAGTCTGGCACGAATCAAGGCACAGAAGGGGGGTAGATCTAGACTGGGAATGGAAGCCCTGATGTGGGTGTCGAACTCGGAGCGACCACTCCACACCAGCGAGTTATGCCATGCCTTAGGAGTGAAGATAGGGCCCCCTGATCTGAATGCTGAAAACATTCCTGCAGTTAAAACACTCCTAGCCAGTTCTTTAGGCCTTATCACTGTTGAGGCATCCTCCTCTACCGCCCAGCTTGTCCACTTCAGTCTGCAAGAGTATATATGTAATAATCCGGGCCTATTCCAAAGTGCACACTCAATGATGGCCGAAGTTTGCCTGACATACCTCAATTTCAAGTGTGTCCGGGAACTTTCGCCAACTCTTGATCCAGCCCCATCGATGGTTCCCCTCGTCGGATATGCATCTATCTATTGGGGAAAACACATGGGAAGGGAGAAGACGAGGGCCGCGAGTCCGCTCGCACTGCAACCTCTCACCGAATTCGAGCAGCATATATCCTCTAAACTACTCTTTTTGCACTACGATGAGGAGCACAGACGTTGGTGGGAGCTCCCTTTTTATGTGGGGGGTGGCCCTATGGGTTTCACAGGGCTCCACGGGGCGGCGTCTTTGGGGATGGTGGAGATAGTCGCAGCTTTATTGGGGATGAAGGAATGGGATATTAACGCAGCGGATATTACAGGAAGAACAGCGTTTGCGTGGGCAGCTAGAAGAGGTCATGAGGGTGTCATAAAGCTGCTATTGGAACAAGAGAATGTCAATCCCAACACTGCGGACCTTGGTGGTTGGACACCACTGGCATGGGCTGCGGAACGAGGGCATGAGGAAATAGTCAAGTTACTATTGGAACGGGAGGATATCAACCCCAACACGGCAGCCCCACTTGGTCGAACACCACTCGTATGGGCTGCGCTGGGTGGGCATGAGGGAATAGTAAAGTTACTATTAGAACGAGAGGATATCGACCCCAACGCTGCATCCCGACTTGGTCAAGCACCACTCGTATCGGCTGTGGAGGGCAGGCATGAGGGAATAGTAAAATCGCTATTGGAACGAGAGGATATCGACCCCAACATCGAAAACCAGCATGGTAAAACACCACTCGTATCGGCCGCGATGGACGGGCATGAGGGGATAGTAAAGTTACTGTTGGAACGAGAGGGTATCAACCCCAACACTACAGACCAATTCGGTCTAACACCACTCACATGGGCTGCAAAGGGCGGCCATGAGGGAATAGTAAAGTTGCTATTGGGACTAGAGAATATCAACCCTAACACTGCAGACCCGCTTGGACGAACACCACTCGAATGGGCTGTGGGGGGCGGGCATGAAGAAATAGTAAATTTACTATTGAAACGAGAGGATATCAACCCTAACACTGCGGACCAACTTGGTCATACACCACTCGTATCGGCTGCGATGGGCGGGCATGAGGGAATAGTAAAGTTACTATTGGAACGAGAGCATATCAATCTCAACACTGAAGACCAATTTGGTCGAACACCATTCCTATGGGCTGCGATAGGCGGACGTGAGGGAATAGTAAAGTTGCTATTAGGACGAGAAGATATCAGTATCAAAACTGCAGACACCAAATATGGCCTGACACCACTCATGTGGGCTGCGGGGAACGGGCATGAGGGAATAGTAAAGCTTCTATTGAAGCGCGAGGACATCAATCCCAATACTGCGGAAACCGAATGTGGCCGAACACCACTCATGTGGGCTGCGATTAACGGGCGCCACGAAGTAGTAAAGCTGCTATTAGAACTAGACGTGGTCTGTCCCGACACATCGGACTTCAGCGGCAAAACAGCCCTCGAATTAGCTATGTCTGGTGGACACACAGCTGTTATAGAGTTACTCTCTTCACCTAAAGCCTCCCTTGATCTCCCAATAGATATTCACGAACCCCGGGAGCACCTGTTTATTTCCTCTTTAATTTTCTTCTTCTGTTTCCTCGCGGCAATTAGTTCGTTATTCTTACCGATTTCATTATTGTCATACCTTAGATGATTTCTGTATTATACATGCCGGGTAGGCACTGGAAGGAACTTTCCCGGATCTAAGTCGGATATAGAAGCCTGAGTTCGGGTATTAGTGTGAATAGCAATTAATGCGGAGAGTCCTGTCGTTGTCTATGGCTATAATCAATACTTTCCCTTTTTAGTTATTTTTTCTTCGTTAATTCTCCTTTTTTCTTAGCCTCTTAATTGTAATTACAACGCTGCCTATCTCTTTTCATTCGGGAGCTGGTAAATTCTATCATCGCATAAATTACGTGCTCGGGAGCTAATAATTCATTGCCGAGACTCCATTTGTCTTGTGCGTGGACAAAATTAAGCAATCAACGAACGCTCATAATCTTTGCCGTGATGTCATGCTCCTCGATACAACCACTCCAACCTTACTAAGAAAAATAAGTAGGAATAATTTAAATACATAGCAGTAACCGGCACTTAATATACCATCAATCAGCCTCAATGAAAAAAGAGAAGATATTATGAGGAGCCTCCTGAGTGGTAATGATTTTTGTGGGGGTCAGGAAGGGATGGGTTGCCATGTTCGCCCGAGTGATCGGGTAATTTTGTCCACGCACAATCCTAACTTCTGCGCTTAGCAACAATCCTAGCGAAATGTGAGAGTGAGGGAGGAAGGGGTGAGGAAAAAAATAGGGCAAAAATAGAGTCAGTAGTTAGCTTCGGCTTAATTGGGGATATAGGGGGAGGTGTTTCTACGGGATCCTCGGTTTGCTAGGGGTAGAGTGTTTCTTGGCCCTAAGGTCACTTACCAGTCATCCAAGGACGGAGTTGTTTCCACATTTATCGAGGTAGCGGAAACCCCCGCGCTATATCCTACACTACACAGTACCTTGAGTTTGCTTTGGGCGCTTCATGTCATGCACTACTGGTATTGGAAATTTAATCTAGCCTACCTTGAGGTGAGTTGTAATTCATGTTATAGAGTCTTGATATTTTACGCAGGGAACATCCTCTATAGTATTGCTGCTACGGTACACCTAAAGCCATATCAAGATCTGCAAAGCCTACCACAGTCAATTTTAATTGGAAAGGGTAGATATTGAAAGAAGGGAAGAAAGAGAAGAATCTTAGAAGACAACCAAACCCTATCACAAGACTCCCCCTTTCCTGTATGGAAAATGGGAAGAATATTAACAAGGAGCAGAACAGAGAGGATGTAGGCAAACAGGCAAAATAATCACCACTAAATCACCACTCTACAGAGGCAAACTGCAAGGGGGTCAAAAGGTTATCTACCTTACACATTTAATATTCTGCGCTAACAAAATTAACCAAACGCCCGGGCGACAGAGCCAATCCATCGCTTCCACCTAGCTCCCCAAAGACAAACCCTCCCAGAAATCATTACCCCACGACCAATACATCATACCTTAATTTGGTCTACTTTTTTACTATTATTATTAAGGCTGATTATATACTCGGTGCCAAATACTGCTATGTGTTAATTTATTTTTAAAAATTATTTTTGTGGATTGATGCTGGAGGGGTGATTATGAGTGTTCATTCCTTGCTCGGTTAATTTGGTCACAACACAATACGAAGCCAATTCTTGTGGAATGTTAGATTGAGTGCAAGATCCGGACCGGGGTATGGGCGACTGGGGGGGGTGAGGAGAAATAACTAGCACAGAGCAAAGCGTAACATTGCATAAGCACCGGACCATAAGGTTCCTAAAAGTAAAAGGGGGAGAAAGTATCATACCGCAGAATTCCATAAATAAGCCGCACCTTGGAATAGGCTGCTGCAGCTCAAAAACTTGCCGGCATGAGTATGAGCTCTTAGATAATCCCTTGTTTCACGACTCAAACTTTGAATAAGCCGAGCGGTTTAATTATTGAATTCTCTGGGAGGGTGCCGAGAATGATATGGCAGCGGGAAGTGTTGCTGAGTCAGCATTGCTGGACATATTATAGGTTGTTTTACTCTGGTGGTTAAGGTAAGCATGGATTCTCGCTGCTCTGTCGTTCTTGGCATCCTCCCAACGAGCCTACTGGCCCCGCGATGATGGTGAGTGTAAAACAGGATCCTTTTGCATAAGCAAAGGCTCAAGCCATCCCCTGGCCGTAGTCTGCTCACAAACTTCATGATATCATACCACAAGACGAGTGCGGTCATGCTCCCAAGAGGTTTTTGCTGTGCAAGGCGTAACGCTAGGGTCAAAACCCCACCTGCGATCACGTTCGGGGGAAAAATCACTGTAAACACATCGCACTTTTAATGTACGGGTGCACTACTGTACATCTCTTCCCGATTGTGGTGGTAGTGGGATCTAAGTTACCGGTACTCGTAATTCTCTGATGTTTGTGAACACAACTGCCATTGCATACATACAAAAAGTCGGCCGGAGCCTCAAAATTTTGGTGTATGCAATAGCAGTCGTGTTCACAAACGCCAGAGAATTACGAGTAGAAGAACTACATAGGTGATTACATAATTTTTTTCTTTCGGATGTTAGATAGATTCTAGCCAGGTTGATACAGTAAGTAGCTTGGCCGGTTAACAATTTGGCTACCCGAGTAAATCCCAACTAGAACATCCCAGTAAAAAGCTTAGTGTCGGGCTATCCGATTTAGCTTATGCTGAAGTTTAGGAATTGTAATTGCCTTTCTTTAGTGTATTAGCACAAAGAAAAGTAGAACCATTCCACCAGTATAACAGCTTGCTTCCCGATTGGAGCGCGTTTCCGATCGCCGAGGAATGTTGAGCACCTTGCGATACATAAAACTAGTCGGTTATTCTAGAATTTAATGCGCTCCATACTCGGGTATAGTTACAAAATCATCCGGCTTTAATAAACACCCCCAGGAGATCTGGGATTCTAAGTCTAAGTTTCCTGATAGATCATCGGGCTACGCCACACAAGGAACAGAACTTGACGCATGGACTGCAGCTCTGCTCGTATGTCGAACCACTCTCAAAAAGAGCTGCTACCACAAAATTCGAAGAAAACCATTTTCGCTATGAGAATGTCCCATGATTGTTGTAAAAAGAAAATGTGGCGGAATACGGGAGCTCCTTGAGTTGAGGGTATCTTTTAAGGTAGGATTTCACCAATGCTTATTCCAACATGAGCCTGTTTTCAAAACTTTTATTTGTTTACAAGAAACAAGATACCGAGAAGTGTTACCTTGGGGGGACACCATGACCTGGACCTTGTTCTGAGCTTTTTTTTTGCGCGAAAATAAGTTCACCAGTTTATGCGGTACCGTATTGCATATAATGCGAACAAAATCTGGTGTTTTTGGAACGTTAACCGAGTTCTCCTGGAAAAGGCTACGACTCTACAAAGACACAAGAGTCAGTGTTTGTGTGTTCCATGACGCTTGAGCCACCGTGTGGCGGGCTTAACTCGGCGGGAAATGATTGGGTAGTAATTTTACAAGTAACACCAAGAGCCTCATCATCCTTTTTTCAGCTCGCCTAACGCATTCTATGAACCCCCTCAACAGTGCCCCTCACGCTTATCGCTGCGACGTACCTACACCAACACTTTGGACATATCACCATGGATTGCCCAGAATATCTACACTCGATTAACACCGGTAATGTCAACAGCTATAACGTAACGAATAGTTATAACAACATCACCAATGTGAACAAGGTCATAGCCGACGAAAACCGAGAGATTATGAGGTGGCTCTCCCCACTCGACCCCGGAAGAAGACATCACGATGTTCGCACCGACAGGCTCGATGGGGTTGGGAACTGGCTTTTGGAAACGAACGAGTTTCGGGAGTGGAAGAGTAGTGAGGGTGGAGTTGACAAGGCTGTCTTATTTTGCTACGGGAATCCGGGGGTAGGAAAAACATATCTAAGGTGAGTGCCTGATTTATCTGGAAGCAGGAATTATTGCCGACGGCAAGCAATATTAGTTCATTAGTCATCGATAGCCTATGCGATGGGCCTTGCGAGCAAGACATTGCGGTCGCAATGTTCTACTGCGACTTCCACGACCAGCAGCAGCAGACAGCTACCGATATCGTGGGAGCTATCCTAAAGCAGTTGGTGGTTAGAGGGACAGTGCTGGAGAACGTGCGAACTGCGTTTCAAAAAGCGAAAAAGGAGGTCGGTGGTCGAGGTCTGCGGCTTCTGGATATGGTGCAGTTGCTGAAGCAAGCTATGGCCCTATTACCCCGGGTTTTTATTTGTATTGACGCCCTGGATGAGTGCCTTCCTAAGTATCAACTAGAGCTTCTCAGGTCACTGCAGGATATCCTTGAGGAGTTACCGAGCATGCGAATATTTGTCACCGGAAGGCCTCAGGTTGAGACGGAAATCTCAAGGTATTTCGCCACTAGTGTTATGGTACCTATCAGTCCGAAAGGGAACGATATAAAGAGATATTTGGAGCAGAAGTTGGATATGGACACCGAGCTCGATGCTATGTCCCCCGCTTTACGGGCGGATATTCTAAGAATCATTCCCGAAAGGATCTCTGAAGTGTGCGCGAGAGAATCTATTGTCCCACCCGGTGAATTATTTGTATTGACTAGCGACTGTCTGCAGATTCCTCCTTGTCTCGCTACACATCGATGATATCCTAGGAGAAGTTACCATCTTTGAGAGAAGGCAAAAGTTGAACTCGATGGCTAAGGGCGATCACCTGGAGGCCACATATGCGACAACCCTAGCACGAATGAAGACGCAGAAGGGAGGTAGATCTAGACTCGGAATGGAAGCCCTGATGTGGGTGTCGAACTCAGAGCGACCACTCCACACTAGCGAGTTATGCCATGCCTTAGGAGTGAAGATAGGGTCGCCTGATCTGAATGTTGAAAACATTCCCTCAATTAAAACACTCCTAGCCAGTTCTTTGGGGCTCATCACGGTTGAGGCATCCTCCTCTACCGCCCGGCTTGTCCACTTCAGCCTGCAAGAGTATATATCCGATAATCCTGGCCTGTTCCAAGGTCCACACTCAATGATAGCCGATGTTTGCCTGACGTACCTAAATTTTAAGTGTGTCCAGGGACTTTCGCCAATTGTCGATTCAGCCCCATCGATGGTACCCCTCGTCGGATATGCATCCATCTATTGGGGAAAGCACATACGAAGGGAGAAGGCAGCGGCTGCGAATCCGCTTGCGCTGAAACTACTTCTTGAATCCGAACGGCATATATCCTCTCAACTGCTCTTGCTAGACTACAATGAGAAGAGAGGTTTGTGGGAGAGTGATTTTGACGTCACGCGCGGCCCTAACGGCTTCACAGGGCTCCATGGAGCGGCGTTTTTCGGGATAGTGGAGATATTTGCAGCGTTATTGGGGATGAAGGGATGGGATATTAACGCAGCGGATATCACAGGAAAAACAGCATTTTTGTGGGCAGCTAGAGGAGGTCATGAAGGTGTCATAAAGTTGCTATTGGAACAAGAGCATGTCGATCCCAACACTGCAGACCATGATGGTTGGACACCACTCATATCGGCTGCGGAACGCGGGCATGAGGAAATAGTAAAGTTACTATTGGAACGAGAGGATGTCAGCCCCAACACTGCAGACAGTCTTGGTGACACACCACTCGCATCGGCCGTGCAGCGCGGGCATGAGGGAATAGTAAAGTTACTATTGGAACGAGAAGATATCGACCCCAACGCTGCAGACAGTCTTGGTGACACACCACTCGTATGGGCTGTGCAGCGCGGGCATGAGGGAATAGTAAAGTTACTATTGGAACGAGAGGATATCAACCCCAACATCGCAGACGAAGTTGGTGACACACCACTCATATTGGCTGCGGAGGGTGGGTATGAGGGAATAGTAAGGTTGCTATTGGAACGAGAGGATATCAACCCCAACATCGCAGACGAAGTTGGTGACACACTACTCGTATCGGCTGTGTAGCGCGGGCATGAGGGAATAGTAAAGTTGCTATTGGAGCCAGAGGATATCAGTATCAACACTATAGACACCGAAGGCGAGACGCCACTCATGTGGGCTGTGGCGGGCGGGCACGAGGGAGCACTAAGGCTACCATTACGGCGCGAGGACATCAATCCCAATACAACAGACACCGAGTATGGCCTAACACCAGTGTTCCCAACCATCCGGAGGCCTCGCGGGGCCCCGTGGAGCGACTGGCAAGAGACCCGGACGGAACGGGACCACTATCTGTAGTCCGTCTGGGGCGGCCTAAGTGCAGGACGGCCGTCTTTGGGCATGACGGCGGGCCCTACCGGGTGAGACATGTTAGTTCAGGGCAGGGGGGTGGATGGCCGGTGACTGTTGAAGACGGCCGGGGACTGTGGGTGACGGCCGACAGTAGGCTTCTAAAAGTCACGAAAAGCTTGGCGCTTCGCAGCAACATGATCGCAACCCCGCACAACAACTCCCCACCGCAATGCCGTGGAATAAAGCAGCCGGAGAGTGACACGAAAAGACCTTTAAATGAGAGGGTCCGAATAATTGAACTTTGTTCTTTTGGCATGAGTTTCCCGCAAATTGAGGCAGAAATATCGCAAGCGCCTTGGTATAGAAAGGATGGACTGGCATTCCTACTCACCTGATTTCAATCCAATCGAGAATGTTTGGCTTTTATTAAAAACCAACTATAGGAAAGCAGTCTGGGAGAGGAGGAGAATACCCCGTAGTGAAAAGGAGCTGATTGGACAAGCACAGAAGGTATGGGAGGCATTGCCGTGGGAGAGAATTTATGGTTTCATTGATAGTATGCCATGGCGTGTAGCTAATTGTCTTAAGCGAGGAGGTGGCCTTACCTGTTGGTAGAAGACTAGAGCCCTTCTTGTATCTCTACATACCCTTGGTTTTGTAAACTCTTGTTTTGTTGTGCTGTATTACGATGTGAAAGTTGGGTGGTCAGCCGTTGCCGTTGCCGTCGCTCATGACTTTTGGAAGCCTACTGCCGAGACTGCACGAGTGATGTCTCATGATGTGAGAAGAATCCGTTTGGAGGCGTATGATATCAACTTGGCTAGTACCGGAGGTCCAAGCACTAGGACTATAGTCCCCTATAGTCCGTCCGTTCCTCACACTCCCGGGCGTAGTCCGTCCTAGCACCCCAAAAAAGACGGACTATGAGCCATAGCCCGTCCCGTCCTCACCCGAAGACGGGCGGACTGGACGGTTGGGAACACTGCCGAACACCGTTCATGTTGGCTACGATGAATGGGCACCTGGCAGTAGTAAAGCTGCTATTTGAACATGACGAGGTAAGTCTCGACATATCAGACCTTAGCGGCGGAGCAGCCCTCGAATTAGCTGCGTCTCATGGGCACACAAAGGTTGTGGACTTACTCCCCCATCTGAACCCCCGCTTCCCGTGCCAGTGGATATTGACGAAGCCCTAAGGGACCCGCTACCCCGTCCGTCTGACTTGCCTCCAAGTCCCTCTCACTCTATCCCGTCGGTGTGCCTTTCACCGTCGCAGCCCTCCCTGCTCTCTCTTGTAAATAGGCTATGATCGGTAGAGAGAGTATTGGGGTTCTTATTCTTTCTACGTCTCCAGACATGTCATACATATACACAAAGTTGACCTTACAGAAAGAATTCTTCATCCGCAACACCCTCAACTATTTTCTCCAATCTTCGTTCCATCCAACTAACCCCTCAGAAGTTTCCCGAAACTTCTGTTCCCTTAATCCATCTTT